>Ga0070664_100000801_pt1 | contig 24205 bp, 27 predicted proteins | sample KBSC73metaG_FD_65863 | JGI IMG/M metagenome (GOLD analysis project Ga0070664, IMG submission 65863) | Corn rhizosphere microbial communities from Kellogg Biological Station, Michigan, USA - KBS C7-3 metaG | ecosystem: Host-associated > Plants > Roots > Rhizosphere > Soil ... | reverse complement strand
CCTCTGCCTCAAATCCGGCAATCTCAGCGTGTTCCGTGGAGCACCGGATTGGGTGCAGACACACGAAGTCATCGGAAGAGGGCTGCGTGAAGCGGCGCAGCAGAACGGTATTCCCGATGGAGCCTGGGTGTTGATCGATCGTCCGGAAAAAGAGGTGGCGGTCGAGTTGATCAGAGCGGGCAAGGCGCTGGATGCGATCATTCCACGCGGCGGTGCTGGGCTGCGCAAGGCCGTGCTCGACGGAGCCAGAATGCCTGTGATCTGTCACGACGGCGGTCTCACGCATCTGTATGTCGATGCAGACGTCGATTTGCCGCTTGTGCAGAACGTCGTCATCAATTCAAAAGTGCAGTTGCCGGCAGCGACCAATGCGCTCGACACGCTCCTGGTGCAACAGGGGATTGCCAGACAATTTCTGCCCGCCTTGATCAATCGGCTTCTCGTCGAGTTCAAAGTCGACGTGCGTGGCTGTCCGAAAACGCTGTCGCTCATGGGACAAATGCCGATCAGCGGCCACACTTCCATTATTCCAGCGACCGACGAAGACTGGAACCGGCAATTTCAGGCGCCTTCCCTCGCGGTCAAGATGGTGGTGGATATGGACGAAGCGTTGACGCACATCGCGGAACACGGGCCCTGCATCACCGCCGTCATCGCGACGTCCAACTATTCGTCCGCCATGCGTTTCACGCGCGAGGTCGACGCGAGTGCCGTGATCGTCAACGCCTCGTCCCGTCTTCACGATGCGGAAGGATTTGGATTCGGCAGCGACATCGGATTGAGCAGCGCCCGGCTCCACGCGAAGGGTCCGATCGGATTGGAGCAGCTGACCTGCGAAAAATATGTCGTCTTCGGAAACGGCCAATTGCGATTGCCGCATCCGGTGCCTGAGACGTATTTTGATGCCATCATGCTCAAACGGCCATAGCTGCCGCTGAAGACGCTCCTCCGCTTCGTCCTCAGTCGCTCGAATCACTTCAACGCGCGAAATCACGCATGCGCGGTCAGGGAGCCGGCGCGACGGTCGTGGTGCCGGCGGGCCTGTTCTTCGATGCCAGCGGTGTACGGAAGAGGAGACACGTGGGCGAGCTGTCGGATAGCCTTGAATCCCATCTTCGTGACTGGGGGCTTCAGCGCTTTACCAGCGACGACGCCTATTTTCAGTGGCAGCGCCAAGTGTTGTCCGCCGATGACATTGCGGCCCTGCATGCCCATGTCGAGCGAAAGCGTCACGGTACTTCCGAGGAGGAAATGGCGTTCTACGATCTCTCGGCCACTCCTCGCATCCTGCCTGTTCTCTACAGCCAGCGGTTCGATTACTATCGGGCCATTGGACCGCTTGTGGCCGCATGCCTCACCGACGCCGCCAGGATTCTCGATTTCGGCTGCGGGCCGGGGATTCTCACGACCTTTTACGCTCGCCGTTACCCTCGTGCCCTCGTGACCGGGGTCGATCGTTCGCGGGCTTCCATAGCCGAGGGCCGGCGGAACGCCGAAGCCCTCCATTTGAAGAATGTGCAGCTCGAATGTGCGGATCTGGACACGGGCTTCTGCAAGGACACCTATGACTGTATTGTGGCCACCCATGCACTGGTTCAATCCGAGCAGGATCCCGGTCTTCCAAGCCGGAATTGGAAGACCTTCGAGCGGGCGCAGGATTCCTCCCGGCAATCAGCCTTCGAGCAACGCACAGGTCTCGGGTTGCGGCTCGACCGTCTCATGGCGGCCCTGACTCCCGGAGGACGGCTCATTGTGTTCGAAAAAACCAGGCAGCTGGCACGACGGATTCCGCTGCAGCGGGCGTTGGCGATGCGCGGCCTGCGTTTGTGCGAGGAGCCCACGCCAGTCCGCTATTCATTGGTCGAAGAGGTGTCCGACGACGGCCCTTTTTTTGTCTTGAGACGAGGGGAGGCCGCGCCTGACATCGCTTGGGATGAACAGCCGGAGCCAGATGCAGGCTGCCCATTCGACCCGGCACAGGTGCAGGCCGGACCGTCGTCCCCGGACGCTCCTCTCTACGAAAGCCATTGGCCGTCGGCGCAGCGGGCATGGGAGCAGCTCAACGACAAGACCGTCATTCGAGAAGACACCGCCGAAGAATCAGACGGCCGGCAGCTACATGTCGAACTGGGAACCGCGGAAGGGTTGCGCTATCTCTATTGCGCCAACACGTTCGATCAACGGCAGCTCGTGATCGTGGAGCCGGCCCGCGCGGCGATGCTCCATACCTACTATCAGGAAATCATTCAAGGCAGCGCATAGACGATGCCCGATCGGAACACACGATGCCAACGTCCCTAGAGGTGCTCCTCATCATATTTTCCGCACTGACGATTCTCAGCATTCTCACGATCAAACTGTCCGTCCGTTTCGGGATTCCATCGCTTGTGCTCTTTCTCGTCATCGGCATGCTGGCCGGTTCAGACGGACTTGGTGGACTGTATTTCGACAATCCTGCACTCGTGCAATCGCTCGGAGTGATTGCGCTCGTCTTCATTCTGTTTTCCGGCGGACTGGATACGGAGTGGGAGGGCGTGCGGCCGGTGATCTGGAGCGGGCTATCGCTGTCCACGGTCGGCGTAATTCTCACGGCTGTTACCGTCGGATGGTTCGTTTCTGTCGTCCAAGGGTTGTCGTTTCTTGAGGGACTCCTGTTGGGAGCCATCGTCTCCTCGACAGACGCCGCTGCAGTGTTCATGGTGCTCCGGGCCAGAAACGCGAAGATTCCCAAGAAGCTGGCCAATTTACTCGAATTGGAATCCGGCAGCAATGATCCGATGGGGGTCGTGCTCACGATTGCGATCATCCAATTGTTGACCAATCCTGCCACCTCATTTGTCGAGTTGGTGGAATTCTTCCTCATTCAGATGACGGTTGGTGCGGTGGTCGGCATTGCAATGGGCGAGCTGATCCGTTGGACGCTCAATAGGCTGAAGCTTGAATTGACCGGCATCTACCCGGTGTTGTCGGTGGCCTTCGCGCTACTGACCTACGGCCTCACTGCCGAATTGAAGGGCAGCGGCTTCCTCGCAGTCTATCTGGCAGGACTCTTCTTGAGACGACGGCCGATTGCCCACAGGCGAAGCCTTGTGCAGTTTCACGACGGGCTGGCCTGGCTGATGCAGATCGCGATGTTTTTGATTCTTGGACTTCAAGTATTTCCCGCACGGCTGCTGCCCATCGCGGGCATCGGCCTGCTGGTGGCGTTGTTCTTGATATTCGTCGCCCGACCGCTGAGCGTACACGTTGCGCTCGTGTTCTCGACTCTATCGTTTCGGGAGCAAATGCTCGTCGCATGGGTCGGATTGCGCGGGGCCGTCCCGATTGTCCTCGCAACCTTTCCCATGTTGGCCGGCATTCGGCACGCCGACACGATTTTCCATCTCGTGTTTTTCATAGCGCTCACCTCGGTGCTGCTCCAGGGTCCGCCGATTCCCTGGATCGCGCGAAGACTTCAGCTCGATCGGTCATCACCCAACAATAGTTGACCGCCTTACGATGACTCTGCCTTTCCAAGGTGCTTGAAGAACGGCGCGATCGTATCGATCGGAATGGGGAATATCGTCGTTGAATTCTTTTCGGCGGCGATCTCGACGAGCGTCTGGAGGTAGCGGAGCTGCAGGGCGGCCGGGTTCTGGCTAATGACGTGGGCGGCGTCGGCGAGCCGCTGCGACGCCTCATATTCCCCTTCCGCGTGGATGACCTTCGCCCGCCGCTCGCGTTCCGCTTCGGCTTGCCGTGCGATCGCCCGCTGCATTTCCTGGGGAAGGTCGACGTTCTTCACCTCAACGGCCGTGACCTTCACGCCCCAGGGTTCGGTCTGCTGGTCAATAATCCGCTGCAAATCGGCGTTGATCTGTTCGCGCTTCGACAGGAGGTCGTCCAGCTGGCTCTGTCCGAGGACGCTGCGCAGGGTCGTCTGCGACATCATCGAGGTGGCATAGAGATAGTCCTCGACCTGGATGATGGCGCGTTCCTGGTCGACGACGCGGAAGTAGATCACCGCGTTGACCTTGACCGTCACGTTGTCCCTCGTAATCACGTCCTGCGGGGGAACGTCCATGGCCACCGTGCGCAAGCTGACGCGGACGAGCTTGTCGACGAACGGAATGATGATGACGACGCCCGGTCCGTTGCCACCGACGAGGCCGCGGGCCAGCCGCCCCCAGCGAAAGATGACGGCGCGCTCGTATTCACGCAGGACATTGAAGCCCATGAGGATCATCACCAGTCCCAGGAACAGCAGGGCAAACGGGCTCGCGAAATTCATGCTCCGACCTCTTTCTTTTTGAGATAAGGTTTAACGCGCAGCCGCAGGCCATCCACGGCGGTCACCTCGACTTCAGAGCCGGCCGCGACGGGCTGCTCACTCACCGCTTCCCACAGTTCTCCACGCACGGCGAGTTGGCCGTCAGGCGCGAGGGCCGTTCTTGCGATGCCCACCAGACCCACCATCTCCTCGCGTCCGGTGGCCGGCCGGCGGCGTAGGGCGTTCATGCCCGTGCCGATGACCAACAGCGTAAAGGCTGAGGCGAGCGTCACGACCGGCAAGATCACCGCCCAGGAAATCTGGAAGAACTCGGCGTCGCTCTTGATCAGCATGAGCGACCCTATCAGCATCGAGATCACCCCTCCGATGGCCAGCAGGCCGTAACTGGTGACGCTGGCTTCCAGGATAAAAAAGACGATGCCCAACAGAAAGAGGAGCATCCCCGCATAATTGACCGGCAGGGATTGGAACGCATAAAAAGCGAGAATCAGGCTGATCGCGCCGACAATGCCCGGAAGAATCGCTCCCGGACTATAGAGTTCCGCAATAATGCCAATCGTGCCGATGGTCATGAGCAGGTAGGCGATGTTCGGATCGCTGATCGCCTTCAGCCATTCGAGGCGCAGCCCCATCGGAAATTCTCGCAGGCCGGCACCGGCGGTTTTCAGCACAGCGGGGCCTGATGGCAGGTGGACCTGGCGGCCATCCACGTGCTTCAACAGCGCCGGCAGGTCGTCGGCGACCAGATCGATCACGTTCAACTTCAGCGCCTCGCGCTCCGTGACCGAGACACTTTTGCGCACCGCGTCCTCCGCCCACGTCGCATTGCGTCCGCGCTGCTGGGTGATGGACTTGATGTAGGCGACCGAATCGTTTTCGACCTTCTCCTTCATGGTGTGGTCCATCTCGCCGCCGCCCATATTGACCGGATGAGCGGCGCCGATGTTGGTACCGGGGGCCATGGCCGCCACATGCGCGGCCATTGTGATGAAGACGCCGGCGGAGGCGGCCCGCCCGCTGGAGGGCGACACATAGACGATCACAGGAACCGTCGCGCCCGTGATGTCCTTGATGATGAGCCGCATCGAGCTGTCCAGGCCGCCAGGTGTATTGAGGGCGATCACCAGCGCTTGTGCGCCGGTACCCTCGGCCGTCGCCAGCGCATCGTGCAGGTACTCGGCGGAAACCGGATTGATCACTCCATCATAGGTGGCGACCGTCACGAACGGATCGGCCGCGGAGACAGCCTGCACCGCACAGAGCAGCATGAAGAAACAACCGAGGAGAAGAAGAAAGGACCAGGCGTGCCACGAATGCGGACGTCGACCGGAACTGGGCATCAGTCTCCCTCCCGCCAGGCAAGGGCCATGAAGACGGAATAGGCGAATGGAGCATACGGGCCGGCTTCTATGCTGTCAAGGAAGGGAAGGGGTGTGGGTTGCGGCCGCTCACCGCTGCTTCACCAGGGCTCTGCGCTTCGACGGTGTCTTGTTGTCGTCGTTGTGACGGGCCGCCCGGGACTGGCTCCGAAAGCGGGCCGGCGGGTGGCCGAACTGCCGTTTGAACGCACGATTGAACGAGGGTTCCGACTCGTAACCGACCTCGGCGGCGATCTCTGCGACGCTCCGGTTCGTCGATTTGAGTAGTTGCGCGCCGAGCTGCAGCCGCCACTGCGCGAGGTAGGCCATGGGGCTTTCAGAGAGATAACGCCGGAATCGCTCAGCGAGGACCGACCGGGACACACCAATTTCGCTGCCGAGTGAGGCCAGGGTCCAGGGATGTGCCGGCCGCCGATGGAGGAGCGCGAGTGCTTTCCCAATCTCGGGATCTCGTACACCGGCGAGCCAGCCAGTCTGCTCCTGCGGCAGCAGCTCGATGTAACGCCGGAGCGTCTCGACAAAGAGGACTTCGGAGAGTTTGGCGAGGACGGCTTCTGCTCCGGGGCTCGAGGGATCCGCATTGTCCACTGAATAGCGGAGTGAATGCTCCAGCCATTGCCCCGACGGTCCGTTGCGGACGTTCACCTTCATCAGAGGCGGTAATCCCCCAAGGAGCACGCTGCTGAGCTGCGGTTCGCAGGTCATGTAGCCGCAGATAAATTTGGTGAGTTCACCGCCCCCGCCCATGCGCGAGAGTTTCAATCCGAGCGAGAGTACGCGCTCTAATTCGCGCGAATTGTCCGTCGGTGTGACTGGCGGACCGTTTCCCAAAAGATGGGAGTCGCCGTGGGGGAAGATGACGATGTCGCCGGCATCGAGTGGAACCGGACGTCCGTCGCCTTCGACGTGCGCGTAGCCACGACCCTCTGTCAGTAAATGGAAGATGATGACGTGTCGACGGCCGTCAGACAGATAAGGCGCCAGCAGGTTCGAGTGCGGCGACCGGACGCACCACGGTGCGGAAAACTCGCCGTTGAAAAACAGAGCGCCGTCGAGCCGGACAGTTTCTAGCACCTCGGATAAGACATCCATCAAACGCCCCACCACGCACGGCTGATCGGCAAACCATGCCGGACGCCCGATCAAGTGGAGAGGAGCGTACCACGCCTGCGTCAAGAGAACCAGACTCCCGGCTAAGCCGTCCTGGACGGTTCGCTTTATAGTCGCCACATCAGTGTTGCGGCACATTCACACAAAGGAGAGAGACCATGACCACTATTGCAGCCACTGCCGACGTTGAGATGTTGAAGGCGCGCCTCAAATCGATTTGGATGGCCGGCGACTACGATCAATTCTCGCGATATTTGGAAGCCGGCGCCCGTGAATTCTACGAGCGGCTGCCGCTCAGGCCGGGCATGAGGTTGTTGGACGTCGCCTGCGGCTCAGGCCAGCTCGCCTTGATGGCCGCGAAAGATGGATTGGACGTCACCGGCGTGGACATCGCCACCAATCTGGTGGAGCGGGCACGTTCACGGGCAAGGGCGGCAGGGCTGCGTGCCCGATTCGAGGAAGCGGATGCTGAAGCGCTCCCATTTGCCGACGCACAGTTTGACGTGGTGACGAGCTTGATCGGCGCCATGTTCGCACCACGGCCCGACCTTGTCGCCGCCGAGTTGCTGCGGGTCTGCAATCCCGGTGGGATCATTGCGATGGCGAATTGGACACCGCAGGGATTCGTCGGACAGATGTTCAAGGCCGTGTCCAAGTTCATCGCGCCATCCGGCATGCCCTCGCCGGTCTTGTGGGGAGACGAAACCACGGTTCGTGAACGGTTCGATCAGGGGCTCTCGGATCTCCGGCTGGTCAGGCGTCACTATACGTTCTCCTATGCGTTTCCGCCGGCCGCCGTGGTGGAGCTCTTTCGGCTCTACTACGGACCTATTCACCAAGCGTTTGCGGCGCTTGACGCCGGAGGGCGGGACGCACTTCGTGCCGAACTGGAAGCCCTCTGGGCGGCTCACAACCGCGCAGAAATAGACCGCACGATCGTGCACGCGGAATATCTGGAAGTCGTTGGCATTCGGGCATGAGCATCATCATTCATGCATTCAACTCTAGGAGGAGGCCGCCAGTCGCCGTGCTGGTGAGGACGCCGTAGGGGATTTAGGTGTATCCCTAGTATGTGGCCATCAAACCCACCCCGTATCATTTTAAGAGGTGGTGCCTCTATCAATCACAACCTATATGGGGGGGATGGCTATGAAACCTCGAATATTCGGTGCGTTTGTCATCGCTGGCGCCTGCCTGTTTGCAACGGAGACGGTGCTAGCTCAATCGGGATCCGGTGGAAGTTCCGCTGGGTCAGGATCCGCCGGGTCAGGGACGAGCGGAATGACGTCTCAAGGCTTGGCGTCCGAGCCAGCCGGAATCGGTGAACGAGGGACGGGGCAAACCCAGAGCACGCTTGAGCGCTCTGGCAGCCAGGCACAAAAGGGTATGACCCCTGAGCCGTCCGGCATTGGGGAAAAAGGCACCGGTCAATCGGAGAGTACGATGGAGCGCTCGGGGCTCGAACAGAGCGGGAGTGCCCAGAGTGGATCGCAGATGCCATCGGGAATTGGCGAAAAAGGCACTGGGCAGACACAGGAACGATCCGGCGGGCAGGGCAGTACCCAAAGCCAATCAAAAAGCGCGATGGAGCGTCCCGAACAGTAAGCAGAGCAATCTGAAGTGACAAGCGGGCGCCCGGAGGTTGCTCGGGCGCCCGGCATCGGTTACGTCTCCACGACTTTCTTGAGTCCCTCGAGCATCTTCCGCCAATTGTGTTCCGAATGTGTACGTGCGTCTTCAGTGGGGTTGTTGTCCTGAGAGAGTGTCACGCAGGTCTGCTCCCCGTCACCAGCCAAATCGATCGTCACCATGTGATAATTGTCCGGTTGGTCGGGAAGCCCGGAGAGCGGGCTGAAATGGCTATACTGCAGCCTATACTCAGGTGTGCACTGACGGATCGTGCCCTTATCCTCATAAGTCTTTCCCTGCCACTGCCCTTTCCAGATAATCGGACTTCCTTCCCGCCAGTCGGAAACGACGTGGGCGCCGAACATATACTGCTTGATGGCCTGTGGGGACACGAGGGCCTGCCACACAGCATGGCGTGGAGCGTTGATGACGATCGAGGCATTAGCGATGAAATTGGCTGTCATCCCTGACTCCTTTCGTTCGAAGCGCCAGCACATCGGCTAGAAGTTTGATATTGTCCCCTTCAACGGGTGCGACTTTCGTGCCGTCAGTGGCCTGGAGATGGCGAGTACGAGATCTGGCATGTGTTATGCCGCACACCGGCTCGGGTAATCCCCCGGTTGACACGCTCATCCGGGAAGAGTACAGGTGTGAAGTGCTCGCTGACTCCCTCCGATAATTGTTTCAGAACCAGGAGGAGGTCGTCATGACAGAAGACCTGAATCCACCGGACCAGGAAGGCCCGCCGAGTCGCGGGCCGGCATCTCGTCAGTCACGCTAATTGTCTCATCCAGTCACCGCCACCCCGAAAAGGGAACCACTTCCAAGCATGAGGAAGCCGGTGCGTAGAGACAGGTTGGCGTGAGGAACACAAGCGCCTGGGATCGACTCAAATTCTCCCCTGACGAAGTGCCTCGAGTATCCGCGCCTTGCACGGGTCTCCAGTAGACATAACGCCATAGACCAATCGGCGTCATAAGCGCCACACACGGGCGGCCTCCACGTATGTGAAGAGGTCGCCCGTGTCGTTTGAGCCAAAGGAGGCGGCCATGCGCGTCCACGAAGTGATGTCGAGGGGAATTGTCACGGCCTTCAAGACGGATACGGTCAGGTCCGTTGTCGTGAAAATGATGAACCGCAATTGCGGCGCCATACCGGTGGTGGAGGGCGACAACCGCCTCATCGGCATGGTGACGTTACGCGACGTGTTGTTACCGCTGTACCCCAACTACGGCGACTATATTCACGACAACGTGCATAGCCGGGACTTCGTGGAGATGGAAACAGGATATTCCGAGGTTCTGGGGAAAAAGGTCGAGGACATCATGACCCCCAATCCCCTGACGGTCGGACCCGGTGATCCGATCCTCGAAGCCGCCTCCTACATGGGCCTGAAGAATTTCCGACGAATCCCTGTCGTCGACCAACAGACACTCGTCGGCATGCTCAGCATCGGCGACATCAATCGCGGATTGTTCTTCGAGTTGGGGATGCGAGGCTAGGAGCGGATTTCAATTTCACCCACCCGCCCTGCGCACGCCGGGACGTGCGCTATTCCCAGGTGGTCCATTGTCCAACGGCATACATGATCGTTTCGTGAATCGCCAGCACTTGATTCTTGCAGACAAAGGCAGCCGCCCCGGCAGTTCTCATTGCGCTGTACTTGGGCGGTGAAAAATGTCCTGTGAGGCAGATGACGACCGTCTCAGGGCAGACCTTCTTAATGCACTGGGTGGCTTCGATCCCATCGAGATAGGGGAGCGCGACATCCATCAAGATGACGTCGGGTTTGTGCTCAATCGCCATGGTCACTGCTTCCTGGCCGTCCCCGGCCTGCCCGATGACGGTCACATCCGCATACTTCTCGAGAATGTCCTGGAGCAACTGGCGGGTCTCTCGATCATCGTCGACCAGCAGGATGCGGTATTGCGAGATGGGCCTTTTCGCGGCTGAAGGTCGCTCTGGCGATTGTTCGGGTGAGACGAAATCGCTGCGTGTGTCTTGGTTGCCATCGACGGAGACGAGCATAACGATCTTCTCCCTACGATTGTGTAAATAAGTGCGTAGGCCGTCACGTCCTAGGACAGTCCCTATAGTCTTTTATATAGGTCTTCAGCTGCGAAGGCTGCCTAGGAAGAACCCCAAGTCGCACACTTTTTTTTCCTTCTTGCGAAATGCAGTAGAAAAGGCGTTCAGGACAGCGCGCCTGAGTGAAGAGTGGAATGAATGATGCGCTGTTGCGCGGACCCATCTTGAGGGTCCGGCGCTTCGGACGCTTTCAGCCGTCGTAGGCAGTACGGAGGAGCGCGAGATGGCTTTCGATGAACATCTGTTCCACCGTCTCGAGTTGACGATTGTCATGCAGCAGTTCAATCAATGCCCGCGTACATTGGCCGAAGGTGGTGAGAATATCGTGGATTGTGCCATCGGACGTAAATAGCGATAGTTCCTCAGGAACGCTCTCGCGAACTGGCGAATGTCACAAACAGATTGTCCGCTTTCTTTGTGGAAATGAAGGGTCGTGTCGCTAGGAGAGACCCCGGCTGAGAATATGTATGGTAACGCTCACTTCGCGCGATCGATGCGATGGCAAATCTCCAGACAATTTCCGCTGGGATCCTCGAAGAACACTGCATAGTAACCCGGTCCTTCATCGTAACCAGGGCCTTCCATCTTCCGCGCTCCCGCCCGCCGGGCCGTCTCGGCCAGCCGGTCCACCTCCGCAGTGTCCTCCGCCCAAAACGCAATCCGGCAAGCATTGGCTTGATGCAGGGTGGCTTCGGTGATCCCGAAAAATTCCGTGATATTATCCGGCCCATCCGCTTCGAACGACAACCAGCCGTCAATCTCGATGCGGCGGGTAAAGCCCAACGCAGGCAGGAGGATCTCATAGAAGCGCCTCGCCTCGGCCAGACTCTGCACACGAAGATCAATGTGATCGTATCGTCTTTTCATCGCTGTAACATGGACGCTGCTCGGAGGAGAACTGCGCTTTGTCTGTGACCGTTTGAAGAAGCACCGGTTACCGTGATGCAACCAACCTCAGTCGTGCGTCATGGAGCATCTTATTCTGGATCTGCTGTACCGCGTCGGTCAGCGCACGGTTGAGGCGCGCCCCCGGGGCAACCTCGCCGGTCGGATTGAAGTTTTCGTCGAACGAGGAAGATCCGTGGTACGTACCGATCAACTGCCCTTCTCTCGTTAAGAGAAACAATGTGACATCCGCTTTGCCATTCGTGGCATGGGTTTTCCAGTCCAGGAGGTCGACGGCGATTTTTCCGGCATAGGGCAACGGCACTCGGGTCCATAGCCGCGGACGGTAGTGCTCATACAGCGCGTTGATCCGTCCTGTGAGAATGAGATCGGGCTCCCGGTCGAAAGAGGTGATTTTCGAAAACAGACCGGCGTGGTCGAAGGCCTCCAACAGCTCATTCCGCACTTGAAGCGCCAGTTGTTTGGGCGGCACAGGTTTCGCTTCTGGACCGGTGAGGCCAAAGCTTTCCTTGCCGGAAATCAGCGCAGGCGCCGGGTAGATGTCGTGAAACTCCGCTATGGCGTCAATAATAGGACGGACTTCGGGGAGAGAGATCTCCGGAACAAACTCAGCCTTCGCGCAGCCCGCTGCAATCAGCAGTATCCCGCAGACTAGACTATGACGCATGCGGTCGATCCATGGCATGCCGTTAATCGATGATTCGCTGGATGGTCGACGCATACCCATCCTCCGATACATAGGCCTTCACCTGATCGCCGACGGTCACTTGGTCCATCTTTGTGTTGTCGTCCACGCGAACACGTCTGGACTCTCCGCGATCATCGCGAATCGACACGTATTTGGCACCGATGTCATTGACGCGGCCCTTCACGGATTCTTTCGAAATGCGTTCGCTCATCGTGGGGGATGCCATACGTCGTTCAGACGCGTTTTTCGCGCAGCCGGCCGCCGTCAGCTGCAGGGCCATTACCGCTGTGAGGATCACGAGCGTTGAAGTTCGCATAAGACACCTCCTTCCTATTGACTCTACGTTCAGGAGCGGGCGTATCATCCTGGGAACGTCCCCCAGATCAGGCAAAAGCTTCTCCTGACCTTCAGGGAGTGTAAGGCTGTGGGGTTTTTCCCCTACAAATCGAAGGCTGGGACAGCTAGCGAAACCTCTAGGTGTGCTGCAACCCCTTAAAGTGCAAGGTGTTGCGCGGCATTATCGGTGGCATGTCGCGTGCAAATTTCCTCAGGCAGCTAGTCTTTGTACGTACGCGACAGCGAAGAACGCAGTTATTATTTTGATTCGAAAGGACGGTCGACATGAAAATTGCCCAAATTGCGCCTCTCTGGGAAAGCGTGCCACCGCGGCTCTATGGAGGTACCGAGCGGGTGGTGTCGTATCTGACTGAGGAACTCGTTCGTCAGGGTCATGAGGTGACGCTCTATGCCAGCGGCGATTCGCAGACTGCCGCCCGCTTGAAGCCACCGTGTCCCCATGCGCTCCGGCTCAACACGGGTCCCGTCAATCGTGACGCGCCGCTCATCCTCATGCAGGAACAGGCCCTGGGGGCGGAGGCCGATGAATTCGACATTATACACTCGCATCTCGATTTTCTGAGTTTTCCCATGAGCCGGCGCTGTCCCAGACCGGTCTTAACGACCTTACATGGCCGCTTGGACCTCCCGGAACTCGTGCCGATGTTTCGTGAATATGCCGACATGCAGCTTGTGTCCATCTCAAACGCTCAACGTCTTCCCTTGCCCAATGCCAACTGGCAGGCGACCGTGTATCACGGATTGCCGGATCTGTATGACTATCACCCGGCTCCTGGAAAGTATTTCGCTTATCTTGGGCGAATTTGCCCGGAAAAGCGTCCTGATCATGCAATCGAGATCGCCAAGCGGGTCGGCGTCCCGCTGCGACTTGCCGCGAAAGTCGATCCCGTCGACCGCGAGTATTTTGAAACGCAGATCGTACCGTTGTTGAATCATCCATTGATTGAGTATGTGGGTGAAATCAATGATGCCGAGAAGTGTGATTTTCTCGGCAACGCCGCTGCTGTCCTGTGCACCTACGACTGGCCCGAACCATTCGGCATTGTGTTGATCGAGGCGCTGGCCTGCGGTACGCCGGTCTTTGCGTATCGTCGAGGTTCAATCCCCGAGATTATCGATGACGGCGTCACAGGTTTTGTCTGCGAGAGCATGGCAGAAATGGTAGCGAAGATCGACCAGTTGCCGCTCATTAACCGGCGGCACTGTCGCGAGGCCTTCCAGACCCGTTTCACCGTGGAGCGGATGGTACAGGACTATCTAGCGGTCTATGAACGGATGGCGACGGTTCCTTCCCGTGTGCATGCGCTGGCAAACAGCCGCTCACTGCGCGCAGTGGGTCGCAAGCGTCTCACGGTCAGCGAACTCGTGACCCCGCATGGCACGGCCTGACGAACAAGAAGACTCGTCCACGATGTGGATCACGGGAGAACCTCTGACCGAACCCGAGGCTTTCCAGCCCTCGACAGAGGTTCTCCCTGATACCCATCGGGACCTCGCGCAGGGCAGCTCAAATCATGCCGTCCCGCTAGCGGCACCCTCCTAAGGGAAATTCAATGCTCGGCCCTCGAGACACCCTGCTCATAGTTCGGCGATAATACTGGAAAACTACCAGTGCGCCGGCTTCAGTCCTCCTCCCGATAGCGTTCCGGCTTTCGATCGCTCCCGTTGAACCAAGGGGTCATCCCGCCATCCTTCTGTAGGATAGCCGGATCTCCAGTGTGTGCGTAGCATGGCCGTATGCGCTGTTCCCGGAATGCCAAGGCCGTGTTGTTTGCCGCTGCCCTCGCGACCGGTCTGTCGCTCCAGACGGGGTGCCGGCCTCCGACTCCGGTTGCGGTTGATCCATCTTCTGTCGAGTTGGAGCGTTCGCTTCCGGATATGGCCGTGCCCCAGCACGTGCGTCGCCTGGCGGTATGGTATCCCCGGACCGGCGAACAGGATGTCGCGTACGCCTACAGCCGACTCGAAGAAGCCACCTTTCAGCTCAAGCGGCAACGGTCCTGGATCAAAATCGTTGATCGGCACAACTTGGATCAGCTCGCGGAGGAGCAGCGCTTCCAGCTTTCAGGGAGAGTGGCCGACGACAGTGCGGTGCGAGTCGGGAAATGGCTCGGCGCCGACAGCATGGTCGTCTTCCGCATCGAAGGGCCTACGTGGAGGGAGCGGATGCTGGCGCGCATGTATGGGAAGATGCCGCCCTTCGTCGTCTCGAGCAAGATCATTTCCCTGGAAAGCGGCGAAGTATTCTACCACGACGTGGTGAGTGCTACTCCGGTCCCGGCCTCCGGCGAATGGAGCGATTACGCGACCGATAACGAATTGCGCCCCGCCATGCATGCGGCGCTGGACCAGGCCTTGTCCCGTGCGATTCTGCACCTTCACCGGTCATTTCGCTGATCCTGCCGGCGAGTCTGCGGCTCCTCCTTGCGGCACCGCCTGAAGCCGACACTTCAACCCATATCCGGGAACCCCAGCCGCATGATGCGGCCTGTACTACCGCCCGGAGGCAAGTTCAGGCAGACGGCCGGCGCGCATGTTGGCCGGTATAGCGACGTCCATCTGTGCCGGAGGCGGGGAGTGTCGCTTGTTCATCATCGCGATGAAGGTAGGTTTGTCGATCGAAAGATTCAGCCGGTCATTGAACCGTTTCTCTTCGCCGATAGTCGAAGAGATCCGTCCATGATAATCATGGCCAGGGTAGATGATGGTGTCGTCCGGGCAGGCAAACAACTTCGTCCGGACAGAGTCGAACAGCTGCTCGGATGATCCGCCCTGCAAGTCAGTTCTCCCGTTGCCGCGGATAAACAGCGCATCTCCCGTGAAGACAGCACCGGGGAGGAGATAGCTGGTGCATCCCGCGGTATGACCCGGTGTCGCCATCGCTCGCAGCCCCGTTTTGCCGAAGTGCAGTTCCTGTCCGTCGGAGAGAAATGCGTCTGCTCCGGTCACCGTTCCTTCAGCGCCGCCGCCATAGATGATGCGCGCAGCGGTCCGGTCCTTGATCAACGATGCGCCGGTGATATGATCGGCGTGAATGTGCGTTTCCATCGCGTACATGAGGGTAAGGTTCAATTCTTTCAGAATGGTGATGTCCCGCTCGACATTGTCGAGAATCGCATCGATGATAATCGCGCTGCCGGAATCATGGTCGGCAATGATATAGGACCGGCTTTCCGCGCGGTCATCGACATCCTGTGTGCTGTTTACGTCCAAGAGAACTGTGATCGTATACGTCACGGTCATAGACGCTATCCCTCCCTCGCCATCGGATCGTCTAAGGTAGACTCTGGCGGGCGCTATTGTACGTTGAGTGGCGGGTGGGATCTATCCCTAGCTGAAAAGAATCGAGGGGTTTATCGAGTGGTCGTGACTCGCTTCAGCGGCGGAGTGCCTGTATGACTTCGTGGACGGGTTGTTCCGGCTATTGACCCCACTGCGGAGAAATCGTCGCGCATGAGCTTGAGCGCCTGCCGTTCTGCGTCGATTTCCCGTTGCGTCCGCACGCCCAAACGACGGAAGAGCCCGACTGGCGGACACCACCCTCGCACGGCGTGCTGAAGCAGCAACGTGGCCACTGCGGTGGAGAGGAAATACCAGCGCCGGCTGATGAGACGCCCGAGGACAAGGCTGATCAGGGATGCGGCTGCGGCATTCGCCTCGAGCGCACGCTCCATATCCCATTCGCGATCCAGGTCGTCGAGCCTCATGTCGATCAATCGAGGGTCTGCTGCGAAAGAGCCGGCGTCGAATTCGGTCCGTCCGATGCTGTGCGCATCGAGATCCTGATCACTATGACGCTGGACTCGCTCGGTCTCCGGAAGAGCGATGCCGGAAGAAAACGATGTCGACATGGTGGCCTTGGCTTGGGCTTGAATGGTTGAGATGGTTGAGATGGTTGAGTGGTGGAGATTGTCCTATTCTCCGGGGCTCTTCCGCACCTCGGTATTTCCCCAGGCATCCGCGCGGAACACTCTATTGCAGCCTCTGGGGTCCGGTGTGCTTCCTGTTTCCGGGGGAGCGGAACGTAAACCACATGTAGAACAATCCCAAAAGCACATAATTGGGGATCAGGATGGCAGGCGCCATCCATTGCCAGCCGTTAAATTTCCAATCGACGATTGGCCAGAGGACGGGCGTTGGAAAGAATGCGGAGGAATGGGTCGGTACATCCACGAGCACGTGGAGCCCCCAGGCTGCCAGTTCCCAGACCGGCCGCCCGAGGAGGCGCCAGACCAGCAGGAATACGAGCAGGAACACGACGAAGCTATGCGTGACATTGTAGAGCTGATGGACATAATGCGGGATCGTGGACTCCGGGGGTGTGCCGTGACTGAAATCCGGTCTGTCGGCCATGCCGAGCGCCACGGCTCCATACAATATCCCGAACGACAGCAGGTCCGGCGCCAGGCCAATGACGAAAGCCAGCCAAAAGCTCGGTCGATTTCTTCGCCCGAACGCAATCGCTCCCCAGAGACCGTGTGACAAAATGTCCAATGTGTTTCCTCTCCCGCCTGCACGCTGCTGCATCACTACGATACCAGATCACGCCGTGGAACACTCTCAGCGCCATCTCGCGGAGCGAGATTGCCAAGGCCTTCGTCAAGGACCATACTCAGAATCAGGTATCGCACTGAGACGCTCATGATCGCGATAGTGTTGACACTGTCTTTTCTGATCGGTCTGCCGCTCGTCGGCGTGCTTCTCGCCGGACAGCCGGTTCATCCCTATCTGGAATTTCCGCCGCAGACCCGTTTCGTCCAGCAGGCACCATTCTCATGGCCGATGTTTCTCGGTCTCTCTGTTTTGATTGCCGTGACTCTGGGCCCCGTCGTTCTGCACGTGGCCACGTCGCGCGTTCCTGCATGTGGGGCACCTAATACCACCAGAGCCTTTCCCTCGTGGGGATGGCTGGGTGCGACCCTGACCGTGTGTTCCTGGGTGCTGGCCTGGAATCGTTTTCCCTGGTTCGCGACCTTCCAGACCCATACCTTCACTCCGTTATGGGTGGGCTACCTCCTGATGATCAATGGCTGGACGTTCCGCCGCACGGGATCCAGTATGATGCTGGACCGGCCATGCTTCTTTCTCGCCTTGTTCCCTGCCAGCGCAGCGTTTTGGTGGTGTTTTGAATACCTGAACCGCTTCGTGCAGAACTGGTATTACGTCGGGCCACAAACTCTGACACCCTTGGAATATGGGCTGCACGCAACGATCTCCTTTTCGACGGTGCTGCCCTCCGTGCTGAGCACCATGGAACTGCTCGCATCGATGCCTGCCATGACAGCAGGTTTGGAACAGCTTCCTCCGGTGCGCTTATCCAATCGACATCGCGGAGGGTGGGGTGTGTTGATCGTCGCGACGACGGGATTGGCTGGGATCGGCATCTTCCCAGGCCTGTTGTTCCCCCTCGTCTGGGTGGCGCCGTTGCTCTTGATCACGGCCATGCAAATGCTCGCGGGTCGGGAAACAATTTTCTCACGGACCGAACAGGGCGACTGGTCGTCACTGTGGCTCGTAGCGGTCGCAGCACTGGTCTGCGGTCTCTGTTGGGAAATGTGGAATTGGAAGAGCTTGGTTCACTGGGAATACGCCATTCCCTCCGTGCATCGCTTCAAATTGTTTGAGATGCCGCTGCTCGGATACGCCGGCTATCTCCCGTTCGGCCTCGACTGTCTGGCCGTGACGCAGCTTCTGTTTCCCCGGAGGTATCGACAAATGATGGGGGCTCTGACGAGCGCAGGAGCAGGGTCTCGAAGAGAGGAAGTACCGTCCGGAGGTGTGGTGAAAGCGGCAGGCTACTTCAAAGTGTGGGTCTTCTCGGCGAGTTCCAGCGCCACGCGGCGCATATCTTCCGACAACACTTGATGGGTCTGATCGTCGACGCGGACCGCATACTGGCTCCGTCCGACTTCTTTGCCGCCGGGGGACTCGAAGAGCTGGGCGACGATTTGCGTGACGGGGTAATTCTTAAAAAACAGACTCGAGCCGCCGCGGGTGACGGTGGCCGGCGCCCAGAGCACATAGAGATAATCCACGCCGAGGTGTTGCTGCAGGTCTTTCACGCGCGCCAGGTCTGTTTTCGCGTAATCGACGTCGATTTCAAAGAAGGCCGATTTGTAGGGGCCCTTGACCAGCTGCGGATAATTGGGAATGGACTGAGCGACTTGTTTCTGCGAGAGCACCTGAAACCGGCTGGCCTTGCCCAGTTCGTCCCCGAGGGCTTCGGCCAGGCTCAGCGAACTGGCATTGGTCATTCCAGAGATGACGGCCAGTTTCTTGCCTTTCGGCTGAAACGGCTCTTGTGTCAAATGGAAGGTAGCGCAGCCGCTGACGACAAGGCCAAGCCCGATCGCGGTCCAAAGTCGCATGCTGCATGCATTTCGCACTGGAGTGTCTCTCCTATTTGCCCTTGCCGGTATTGGTAATCTTGATGAACTCGTCCACGATGTCTTCCGCAGATTTCTTCAGGAGCTCGTCGACGTAGTACCCCTTGGACCGGAAGAGGGCGAGGACGCTGTCGCTGTTTCGTCGGTTGAAGGCGGTGTGCGATACGATCTGTCCGCTCGGATATTCAAGCATGTTTCCATAGACGTCGGCGGAATATGTATTGGAGCATCCGCCTCGGCTTGAGCAGTAGGACGTCTGCTTCAACCGCTTGCTCCACACCACGAACACATAGTTCGTTTTCAGTTTGGACTGGATCTTTTGGAGCCGTGGTTGTTCGGCAGGATCCACCCATTCGACTTCCCCGTTCCGTTCTTCGACCGTCTTGACCGCGATCGGATAGCTGGGGATCGCTTTGCTGACTTCCTCCTGATCGATCACTTTGAGCTGGGTCCGCTCTCTCAGTTCCTGCGTGAGATATTCGGCCAATTTCAGGTCTGATTCTTCAGATCCACCGGTAATGACGGTGACGGACGTGGGCTTCACGGCGTAGCCGGGATCTTTCAGTGCGAAGATCGTTCCTCCGCCTCCGCATCCACCGAGCAAGAGTGCGACTGCAATGAGCGCCTGCATATATCGTTGGTTGAGCATGGGGACCTCCGGACGAGACTATCCAGAATCGCTCAATCAAGCTTAGCAAGCCGCGGGTGGTCGTCAACCGCCGCCCGACGCATTACGCATGAGGTCCGAGCGGCAAATTGGCGTCGATGTTCGAGACTGAACCGCGCGTTATGGACGGGCGTAGGTGATGGTGTGTCCCAGGGAAGTCAAGCGGTGTCGTGCCTATTTCGATTCAGAGCGGTCCTGGCACTGCAGTTCATCACAGAGCTTCTTGACGGTCACTTTGAGTTCGTGTCCGAGCGTGCTGCCTAACCGCGAAATTTCCGGCTCGATCTTGCTGCTGAGTTGCTGGATTTTCTGTAAGAGTTCGGGGATAGGTTTCGGCAAATCATCGACGCGTACCGATCCCTTCCGTGATTGCTGGGACTGGTCGTCTTCCGACCAGGTTGGAGCCGCGATGGCCAAAATGATTGATGCGGCGATCAGCAGTTGCTTCATACTTCGCTCCCTTCGTTGCCGGATAGGACCATGGGTTAGAGCGGCCCGCCGGCGAGCGTGCCGCCAGGCAGCGTTCCACCGGGCACCGTGCCCCCCGGAAGTGAGCCTCCGGGAAGCGTGCCGCCAGGCAGCGTTCCGCCCGGCAAGGTGCCTCCACGGAGCGTTCCGCCCGGCAGGGTGCCACCCGGAAGTGTTCCTCCAGGGACGGTACCGCCTGGCAAAGTGCCTCCGGGAAGCGTTCCTCCTTTCGGGGTGTTATCGAGCCCCGACAGTGGTTTGAATTCATCGTACTGTCGGGGCTGGTTCGTGTCCGTCAGGGGTGAAGATGGCTCCGCGGCCATGCTCCAATTGCAGGGCACGACGAGAAGGATGGCGAACGCGGCTCGCAGTATGTGCTCCATTCTCAGGTGTTTCAGCATGGGACAGCGACCCCTTCTGGCTATTAGCTTACCCCCGATTCGGTTCCGTTTCGACAGGGGGACCCCCGAGTGATGACTGCCATCATCTCACTGAGCGGGGAAGTGCCTTGTGTCGAGCAGTACGTGGAGGATCATGCGCCGATCTTTCAGTGATCACGATCCAGAGCCGAAGGTTCGGCACCTGCCGAGATGACGGCATCGTCTTCGTCGTCACGTGGATTAACACGGCATTCGTCTGCCGACCCTGCGTTACGATTTCCCAAATTTCTCAGGTGTTTGGCGAGACAGCCAGCCGAGGTGTGGCGCGGGAACAGTCTGTGCGTTATGGCAATCGTACAGAGGGACGTTGCAGTCGCCAAAGATCACGAAGGAGAGGAGGGCACCATGTCATCGCTCAAGGGAAAAGTTGCAGTGGTCACGGGCGCATCGCGTGGAATCGGACGCGGGATTGCCGAGCGGCTGGCGAAGGACGGGGCGACAATCGTGGTGAATTACACCAAAAGTGCCGGTGAAGCAGAGAAGGTCGTTTCCGGTATCAAGAGGCAGGGAGGGAACGCGATGGCCGTGCAGGCGGACGTGAGCAAGGTCGAAGACATCAGGCGTTTGTTCCAGGAGACGAAGAAGGTCTACGGGCGTCTGGATATTCTGGTGAACAATGCAGGCATCTTTTGGGCCAAGCCAATCCTCGAGACCACCGAAGAAGAGTACGATCAGATGTTTGCCGTCAACGCGAAGGGGCAGTTCTTTGCCTTGCAGGAAGCGGCCAAGCATATGGCGGAAGGCGGCCGCATCGTCAATATCTCGACCGGCGGAACGAAGCGGGCGTTCCCGGGAATCAGCGCGTACGGCGGCAGCAAGTCGGCGCTCGAATTCTTTACCAAGGTGGCGGCGAAGGAACTGGGACCCAAGCACATTACGGTGAATACGGTCTCTCCCGGTTACACGGAGACGGACATGCTCAGTGACCCGCAATTCAGAACCACCGGTATTCAGGCATCCCCGCTCGGGCGGCTCGGGACTCCGGCGGACATCGCCAAAGTCGTCGCGTTCATCGTGAGTGACGATGGCGGGTGGATTACCGGCGATACGATCCAGGCAGGCGGCGGCGTTGCGATGTGAGGACCCGTCGCGAGAGCCTGGTGGAGGTCGAGATGGTCCCGGCGCTCTACGATGTCGCATTCGAATATTGAATCCTCACAACCATCGGCGGACTGTACGGATATAGGCGCTGAACTGTCCGCCGAACTTCGTTGAGAGCACCCGCTCTTCCGGGACGATCTGGAATCGGTTGATGTACAGCACGAAGAGGGGCGGCAGGGCAAAGGCCAAGAGATGGCTGAGCCACACGGCCCATGCGAAGAGCGCGAGCAGCAAGCCGAGGTACATGGGATTGCGGCTGACGCGGTAGATACCCGAGGTGACCATGGCGGTCGCTGCTTCAGGGGAAAGCGGATTGATCGTGGTTTTTGCCCGGCGAAACTCCAACAGCCCAGCGAGAGAGACCGCAGCGCCTGCACTGAACAACATGAGTGCGACGGCGGTGCGCCATGGCATGTCCAGGGTCAAGGTCGGTTCGTATCTTGAAATCAGCCACATGAGCGCACCAAGGACCAGAGCAACCGCCGGGGGAGGGACCTTGTGTTCTAATGCGTTCATGACGTCCTCTATTACAGCATAAATACCCCAGGAGAGTCTTCCGGAGCGAAGCCGATTCAGGAGAAACACTCTTCGACGTTTGCTTTCCCGTCGCAGTTCTTCCACCGTTACTTTCTCCGGATGTTGATCGCGGCCTATGCCGTGGTTGCGGTTGCCGTCCTGGCCTTTGGATCAGAGACACCACGCGGCCAGTACAGACGCCGTAAGAAACACGTAGGTCTGGATCTGCTCGTGTGCTGCGAAGTGCCTCTCCCTTCGCGTGGTTACGAGGCGAGCCGGAAATCTCTGCTACACTTTCCATAGGAACGGCCGCCTGGCAAACAGGGGGAGGAAAGGAGACCACACATGACACACCGGATGAGCTATCAGTCGCGCGTGACATGTCTCTGGTTCGTTAGTCTGTTGAGCATCCTGCTTTCAGTATCGATGGCCGACGCCAAATCGTCTCAGCCTTCGAGTGGCAAGAATGTCAACGCAATGGCGTGCGATTATCGCGCCCATCCAACGATTACGACGGTCTCGCCCACCCGTGTCAAACCCGGTCAAAAAATTACGATCAGCGGGAAGAATTTCGGGACCAAGCAGTGTTTTCACAGTGTATCGTTCGGGCCTAAGAGTACAAATGCCTGGACGTATGTGAGTCCGACGACCGTGGAAGCGACGGTGCCCGATCTTCGACCCGGCACCGTTCCCGTGAACGTTTCCACCGAGGGTGGCACGTCAGAGTACACTCTCGACGTTTCCAAATAGCCATCGGACATTCCGGCTTTGAGGAGCCAACGGTGACGCCGTTGGCTCCTCAGCACTCACCGCACTGATTGACTTCTCCCGGGTCTCTCACTAGAGTCCAGCACAGCGATTTCAAATCCAACCGCCATGAGCCACCAGCTGACGGTCAAGCCCAAACCTGCCTGTCACCTCGCCGACAGCGACACCTGAACCGAACATCCTTCTGATGACATCTTTACTTGCGATCACTCCGTGCCACCTGATGGCGACTTTCGACGACCGTCGGGCGGCCGGTCCGGGCAGGATACGCCGCTCATGAGCGCTCCCACACCTGTCCTGCCGGCGCGCAAAGCGGCGGTGCTCTTCATCCTTGTGACTGTCCTGCTCGACATGCTCTCGTTCGGGATCATCATCCCGGTCTTGCCGAAGCTCGTTGAGGAATTCCTCGCCGGCGATACCGCGCAGGCCGCCATCATCTATGGCTTGATGGGTACCGCCTGGGCACTGATGCAATTCGTCTGCTCGCCGATTCAAGGTGCCTTGTCCGACCGCTTCGGACGCAGACCGGTCGTGTTGTTGTCGAATCTGGGGTTGGGGCTCGATTACATCGTGATGGCCCTGGCGCCGAACGTCATCTGGCTCGTGATCGGGCGGACAATCTCCGGCATTGCGTCGTCCAGCTTCAGCACAGCCGGCGCCTACATCGCCGACGTCACACCGGTGGAGCAGCGGGCGGCGGCGTACGGAAAAATCGGCATGGTGTTCGGTTTGGGGTTCGTATTCGGGCCGGCCATGGGAGGATGGCTTGGCGCGTTCGATCCGCGATGGCCCTTCTGGGGTGCGGCCGCTCTCAGCCTGTTGAATGCCTGCTATGGATACTTCGTGCTTCCAGAATCGTTGCCGGAGCACCGCCGGATGGCCTTTGCCTGGCGACGGGCGAATCCGGTCGGTTCGCTCGTGCTGCTGCGCTCGCATCATGAACTATTCGGCCTCGCGGCGGTGGCGTTTCTCGGCTACCTCGCCCATGCGGTGCTCCCGAGCACGTCGGTCCTTTATATGGGGTATCGGTACGGCTGGGGGCCTGCGGCGGTCGGCCTGATGATGGCCGGTGTCGGCGTCGCAGCGATGATCGTCCAGGGCGGGCTCGTTCGTCCGATCACGGCGCGGTTCGGCGAACGCACGACGCTCCTCGCCGGCTCGTTCAGCGGTGCGGCCGGATTTTTCACGTACGGTGCGGCGCCCGAGGGCTGGATTTTCTGCCTGGGCATCCCTGTGATGGCATTTTGGGGATTGTCGGGCCCGGCGACGCAGGCGCTGATGAGCCGCCGCGTGAGCGCATCGGAGCAGGGCCAGCTCCAAGGCGCGATCGCGAGCATCAACGGTGTGACCGGCTTGATCGGTCCGACGCTGTTCACTCAGGTGTTTGCCTATTTCATCGGACCCGGTGCGTTGTGGCGCTTGCCCGGTGCGC
>Ga0070664_100000797_pt1 | contig 24282 bp, 32 predicted proteins | sample KBSC73metaG_FD_65863 | JGI IMG/M metagenome (GOLD analysis project Ga0070664, IMG submission 65863) | Corn rhizosphere microbial communities from Kellogg Biological Station, Michigan, USA - KBS C7-3 metaG | ecosystem: Host-associated > Plants > Roots > Rhizosphere > Soil ... | reverse complement strand
AGATACGAAAATTTCAACGCGTCCTTAATAAATCCGACGACTTCGTCGATCTGCTGAATCGCAGGGGGCGGCTCCCATGGACGCTCTTCATGGCACCAATCATCAGGATGCACCAATGCCGGGCAGTTCTTCTCATGGAGACAGGGGCTATATACCGTGCACCGCTTCTCTTGGAGTAGCCGGTCGCGCACTTGATGCAGGGCCCGAGACGTATCCCTCAAGGCCGGTTCGACGATCATGAGCGTGCCCTGTGGTGCGAGCAGCGACAACACGTCTGTCATCAAACCGGCACGCGAGGCAATCGGATCCTTCACATCCGCGTACATTTCGTTCAGGCTATTGGCCAGGATGATCAGGTCGAACGGAGCCCCTTTCCCGACTTGTCCAAACCAGGCATTGCGTTCAATATCACCCTCGCATGTCCGAAAACTCGCCTTTGCGATACCCGCGATGCGGCAGTAGTGGTCCCATAAGTGCCTTGCTTGCCGGTGCACCACGGAAGAGCAATCGACTGCCACGATCGACAACGCGTCGGTCTCCCTTCGTTGATGCCACCAGTCGAGGACGGCAAGGGCTCCTGTCCCTGGGCCAGAACCGAGGTCCAGCACAGAGAATTGTTCGCCCACTTTCAGGACAGGTATTTCGTCGAGCAGCATCCGAATCTTGGACAGATTCACCGGTAGGAAATATTGAAGGTAGGCCGAAGCTAAGACCGGCCCTTCGAGGTACGGTCGGCCAAGGGCTGCCCGTTCTTTGGTAAAGAGGAGGGACAACTCGACGACAGCACGCGCCACCTTCTCAAATGAAATGCCGTCCTTCTCAGCGAGTTCGCCAATGACAGACAGCAGAAGCGGCGAAACGACGGCGTTGAGGCTACGCATCACCCTAGTGTATGCTCAGGCTATCAGGGAGGACAACCATGACAGATGAAATTCTGAAGGCCTACAAAGAGGTCGAGTCTGCTGTGGAACGCTACATCACGCTCCTGCATGACCACGTCAAGATGTTGCAGAATGTGGAACCGCCTGGCTCCGACAAAGTCGTGCGTATGACGGCGGGGTCGAAGGCGATGACGGATAGTGCGGCGATCTATCTATCCTACGCCAAGTATGTGGCCTACGGGATGCCTGCCAGCGAGGAAATGGTCGAAGACGAAATTCAGGGGTAGGCTGGTCAATTCACAATCAAAAACATCAAAGAGCCCGTCAGGATCGGATCCTGACGGGCTCTTCGTTTTCCATTGCGAGCAGTTTTAGATGCTGCGCATGAAGTGGGCCACCTCGTCTGGATTGACGGCGCCACCCATGATCGATGACATCGCCACGTTCGTGGACTTTTTGCCCGTGAGACCGGACTCGACTTCGTCCACGATCAATTCCACCGGCATGGACTGGCCGCCGTAGACGCGCGGGCCGCCGATGATCTTGGCCTTAGAATACCCGTAGATCGCAGTCGCCACTTCCTTTGCAAGCCAGCCCACGTAATTGAACTCCGGCACGACGATCAATTTGACCTTGCTGCAAAGCTGGCGGAGTTCCTGCGTGGGGAACGGACGCAACGAGCGGACCTTGATCAGTCCCACGTTCAGGCCCTTTTCCTTGCAGAGGCGAACCGCTTCGCGTGATTGCGCACAGGCACTTCCAGACGCAATGATGACAGCGTCCGCGCCCTCGACGTTTTCCGCGGTCAGCATGCCACCCATATACTTGCTGATGTACTTCCGCGAACGTTCCACGGCGGCCCAGACTTCCTGCTGCCAGACTGCATGGATGTTGTAGGCCATGAAGTTGGACTTTTGAACCGGGGCGTCCCGGGAGAGGCGAGCGGGAGGATTCTCCGCATCAAGCACAGGAACGGCTCCGCGCCAGGCTTCACGGGCCGGAAGCTTCATGCTCCGGTCCTGCATACGCACATAGCCGCGCGCATGCGTGACAAAGAAACCGTCGCAGCACACACCGACCGGCAATGTCACATCGTTCTTTTCGCTGATGGTGAACCCGGCCATGATGAAATCGAACATGTCCTGTTGATTCTCGGCATGGAACACGATCATGCCGCAGTTCAACAGATAGGAGACTTCGATGTTGTCAGGCTGAATGGCTAGCGGCGCGTTGACGACGCGACAAGTGAACATAGCGACGGCAGGTAACCGATGGCCAGGCCAGGAGGCAATGCCTTCCATGCCCCGGAGCGTGCCAGGTCCGGCTGTCGCCGTGAAGCACCGTACGCCGGCGCGCGACCCTCCTGCGATGGCGGCCATCACGCCCACCTCTTCCTCGCCGCGGTAATATTCCTTCACGTAGCCTTCGCCATAGAGCACGCCGACGAGCTGCATCGTCTCGCTCTGCGGCGTAATGGGATACGCGACCGCCAAATCCACGTTGGAACGCCGGATGGCTTCCTTGGCCGCTTCACTGCCGGTAATGAACTCTTTGGTCCGGGGTGCTTCATGGAACAAGTATTCCGGCGTCACGACCTTTTGCCGCTTCGCCTCCGCATGCGGATCCTTTTTCCCATCGGTTTTCGGAGCCGCGACGCTGGTGATTGGGTCGCCCTGGGGATTGGTCTTTTGTTGAGCCTCTAGAGCTTCACTCATCATGGCACCTCATTAGGCAGGATGTTGATCCCTGAATAAGCCTGCGCGAATTAGCCTTCCCGTTTCATGTTCTCTGCAGAATGACCGAACATCGCCGCACTGCCCGTTCCGCTTGGAGACGGAGCAAACGTCATAGGGTTGGTATGGCTCTTCCCGCCGTGAACCTTCGACTGCGTCCCGGTAAAGCGGACGTTCTCGCCGCTCGCTGGAAGCTTGATGCCCATTTCTTCCCGAACCTTTTTGAAAATCTGTGCGACTCGCTTGATCTTCAAGGTATCCGAATCCCGGATGGTCAGCATCGCATCTTCATGACCCTGCTCGGCACAGATCGCCATCGTGCAGCAATTGGTGCCCGCACGAATCATCTTCAACGTCAGATTGGCGTAGTGGCAGTGCACACCGATGAAGATACAGGCTTCGATCTTATTGCCCCAGATGGTGAGATTCGGATGGTTGGGGTTAATGACTTCTTCCGGATCGATTTTGGGATACTTCGGCCGGTAATCCGGCATCGGAATGATCATGACTTCGGGAATTTGCGCTGCAACCTCAAGCGTAGCCTTGGCTTTCTCCACGGCATGGTCGTTCCACGCCCAGAGCAGCAGGGGACCGGGGAAAATCGTGGCGTTGGGGCTGGTCAGCATCTTACGGGCCATCTCTTCGATGACTTTTTCCTCGTTCGGCTCGAGGAGTCCGTAGTAGAGTCCTTGACCGGGATCCGGCAAAGACACTCCCAACTGAGCCGCCGACGGAGGATGAAAACCCGCCGGACCAGGAACGATGATTTTTTCTCTCGTGTCTTGCGTCGTTGTCGCCACGCCCATTCCCCTTTCTGATGCTTACCCGACGACGGGACTCGCCAACACAGCCGTCGTGCTCTTTTCGCCGTAGGTGATATTGTCGGTCAGCGCCGCCTTCGGCAACTGATCGATCATGATCATCTTGATCGCGTTGTTCTTAGCCATGTTGTCGCAGACCCAGACGCACTGTGCGCAGCCCTTACAGCGGTCGACGGCGACATAGGCGGATCCGTACTTGAAGCCCTTGTCCTTCCCCATCTCATCACTGTAGAGAATGGTGTTGGCCTCAGGACAATATTGCGTGCAGAGCTTGCAGCTCTTGGCCGCGCAAATTTCGACACTGATATCAGCAACAAGATACATAGTGCTCCTTAATTAGGCGCTGGCCGTCGCGACCGGCTCTTCGGCGCGCTTCACTTCGGCTGCTGCCCATCCATGATCGACGGCGTAGTTCCACCCCGCCCGCATCACGGCGACATTTTTCTCGATCAATTCTTGCTTCTTCTTGAACTTTCGTTCCACAACGCTGTCCAGTGCGGCGGTGCCGCCCGACACGACGAAACCCTTGCCCAAGAACCGGTCCTTCACCGCCTGGTCCAACCCCGCCATGTTCGTCAGTCCGGTAATGGCACCGATGCAACCCATCAGGGCCATGTTGGTGGCGAGGTCCATGCCTGCGACTTCCAACGAAATCTTTGTCGCCGGAAAATAGTAGAGCTTCGCACGGCGCTCTTCCAACTCACGGGCTTGGTCTTTGTGCAGCTTCATTGGCCCGTCGTTGTTGATGAGCGCGATGCCATCCTCTTTCAATCCGAAGTAGAACGGCATCGTATAGGACTTGCCGTGGGTGATGACTTGCGGGTGGAAAATGATGATGATGTGCGGGAACGTGATTTCCCCGATCTCGTAAATAGCTTCATCAGACACCCGGACGTAACTTTCGACGGGCGCCATCCGCTTTTCCGATCCATAAAACGGGACAATCGTGCTTTCGCCTCCGGCATTGATCACCGCCGTGCTAAGGATGTGCGAGCCGGTGACGACACCCTGGCCGCCGACGCCTGCCATTCGAATGTTGAATCGCTTCGCCATGATTCAGCCTCCTTGGTCGGCTTAGGCCTTGCCTGGAATTGAAGCAGGAGCAGCGGCCTTCGGGAGGAACTCCTTGTAGCCGTACCGCTCGGTCAAATACTGCTTGGCTTCGTCGCTAACATATTCGGAGAACGCGTAACGATCGTTTTCGACCGTCTTGGCGTCTTCCATGACCTTGTCCGTGGGAATCGCGTACTCGATGTTGCAGGAGGTATAGGCTTGGATGTAGGTGGAGCCGACTTCACGGGCAATCAACACCGCCTTCTTGATGACGCTCTCGACGCGGCGGGGATTGTTGGGGACGACGGTCGCGACGTACGCGCATCCGGCAACCTTCGCCATCTGCACCATGTCCATCTTTTCGAACTTCTTGCCGAGCGGAGCCATCTTTAGCACGGCACCGCGGTTGGTCATGCCGCTTTCCTGTCCGCCCGTATTGCCGTAGACTTCGTTGTCCAGCATGATCGTCGTAAAGCGCTCTTTCCGGAACCAGGAGTGAAGGACCTGCTGGAAACCGATGTCGGCCGTTCCGCCGTCGCCGGCCATCACGACCACGTCCTTCGGCTTGTCGCCGAAACGGAGCCGGAGACCACGGGAGAGTCCACTCGCCACGCCGTTCTGGTCACCGTAGTTCCCGTATACGAAAGGAATGGCAGCTTGTGAGATGGCGAGACGTCCGCACCCTGCGGTGCCGACAGTGATGGTATCTTCGGGATTGGGGAAGGCGATCATGGCCAGGCGAATAAACAACGTCATTGCGCAGCCGGCGCACATAGGATGCTCTTCGAGCACTTCTTTGAAGCTGCCCATCTGCGAAACGGATACCTTCTTTCCGAAGGGACCATGTTCGACCATGTCCCGATATTCTTTCGGCATAAATTTCTCAAAGCCGTTTGAAAACTTTACATAATCGAGACTCATCGGACACCTCCCTATGTCACTGCGACGTACGACCGTCGCCATGTAGTCGATGTGAAATTCACAATGTTCGAAAGACAATCAGCGGGAAAAGGAACGGACAAGCGACGCGCGACCTGAGTCATGTTTGACGTCGCGGCCATCCTAACAAAGCGCAAAAAACACTGTCAATTTATATGTTCGCGCCACTGAGGCTTACCTGGCCACCTCAAAAATTTTATAACTTCCTGAAAATCAATGCAACTTTGCAGAAGGCCCACCTTGTCCGAAAGAAGGCCTAGCCCTGGTCGTTTCGATAGGCCATTCGCCCTAACCCGAGACACCGTCAACAAATCATTGTGCGATGAGGGGATGGAAACAGATTGGTCGTTGCCCTGGCCGGGAAATCTGTCTACACTAGAAGAATCATGGCGATACGCGTCATTATCACGGGTGAAGACGAGGATGCCCAGTTCGTGGGAGGGGTCCACAAACGCCCCCCGATCCCGGATAATTCCCTTAAAGCGGAATGCCCGAAATTCATGGCTCACGGGCCCTGCGGCGGGGTCCGGAAGGGTGGATTTTGCGAGGTCTACCCGGAAATGACCTGCCCGTGGATTACCATGTTCATCGAGTTGGAAAAGATCGGTCACACCGACTGGATGAAGCAGGTGTGAGCGGGGCAGCCGAGACGCTTCCTTCTTAGGAGGTTGCAGCGAGCGGATGAAAAGAAAGCAGAAACTCGGCTACAACGAACGCCACGCGAAGAGTGGTCTGAGGGCATCACTGCCGGACATTGAAACCTTTCCGAATCAATACAAAGGATATGAGATTACGATCGAGATCCCGGAGTATACGGCCATTTGTCCCAAGACCAGTCTTCCCGACTTCGGTACGATCACCGTACACTACATGCCGGATCGTGAATGCCTCGAACTTAAATCCTTAAAGATGTATATCCATGCGTACCGCAACATCGGGATTTTTTACGAAAATGCCGTCAACAAAATCCTTCAGGACATCGCGAGAGCCTGCCGCCCCGTGTGGGCCAGAGTTACCGGCACGTTCGCTGCCCGGGGCGGGCTGCGTAGCGTGATTGAGGCCCGTTACCCATGAGCGGACCCGAGGGCGAAGACGTGATCTTGTAAGCGTCCTGCCAATCCTGTAATCAGGCATTCACTCCCACACTCCGGTCTTCATGGCAACCTACGCGATCGGCGACATTCAAGGCTGCTTCAAATCCCTGCGTCGTCTGCTGGACCACATCTCGTTCGACCAGCATGCAGATCGTCTTTGGCTCGTCGGAGATCTGGTCAATCGTGGGCCGGATTCGCTGGCGACGCTCCGTTTCATCAAATCTCTCGGCGCCTCGGTGGACGCCGTGTTGGGAAATCATGATCTGTTTCTGCTGGCCGCGGCCGAAAACATCGTGTCGCTCCGCCCCAAAGACACCATTCAAGATATTCTTGCCGCTGACGATCGATCGGACCTGATGGACTGGCTAAGGCATCAACCCCTGCACCGGCGGGACGGCCACTTCTTCATGGTGCATGCCGGCCTGCTCCCGCAATGGACCATCAGTGAAGCGGCCAAGCTGGCGCGGGAGGTCGAAACCGTACTCTCGGGACCGGACTATGCAACCTTGCTGCGAGAACTCTTCCATGGGACGACGCCCCAGTGGGATCCCGCACTCAAGGGTCTGGAGCGACTGGTCAGCATCACGCGGGTCTTCACGCGCCTCAGGACGACGACACCGGACGGTGAAATGTCGAGCTATTCCGGTTCGCCGGATGAGGCGCCGGCCGGGTTTCTCCCCTGGTTCCGTATTCCCAACCGGCGCAGCAGCGATGCGACGATCATTACCGGCCACTGGGCGGCATTAGGGCTTCACATGGAGCCGAATATTCTGGCCATAGACAGCGGCTGCGTCTGGGGAAGGCAACTCACGGCCGTTCGTCTGGAAGACCGCACGATTTACCAGGTCGAATATGCAGATCGGCGCGAGTGAACCGCAGCCTCCCGATCCTTCATGGCCGCGATACTCTCCACGACCATTTCCTGCCTACCGGTTCGTTCCTGGCCGATCGCCGCATCCTCATCGCAACCCGCAAGGACATTCGTTTGGTCGGGTCGAGGCGAAGCCGGCACTTTTACCTCCGGAGCAATGGCGACGGGTGGACGACTACCTGTATGCCATAGATCTTTACAACTATGCCTATTGGTGGGAATGCCACGAAGTGCTCGAAGGACTCTGGCGTGCAGCGGGACAAACGACCGAGCAAGGGATGTTTTTTCGGGCGCTGATCCAACTCGCTGCGGCCAATCTCAAACGTTTCGTCGGTCAACTCCACGCAACGGACCGCTTATTGCGGAGAGGTCTTGTGCGGTTGGAGCGAGTTTCGGAGCACTACATGGGAATTGATGTCGTGAATCTCAGGAATCAGCTGGAGGAGTTCCAATTCAGATCAGCTCCGTTGATCCGCCTGAATTGGTGAGAAAGATGCCTCACCTCAGCGAGGCTCCATCTGTTAATGGTAGGACTCGGACTCGGAGGGGAACTTTCCCTGCTCCACTTCTTCCTTGTACCGCCGAAGAGCCTGCAGCGCATCGGCCCTCAGGTGCGCATACGGCTTGACGAATTTCGGCACAAACTCATCAAACAGACCGAGCAGATCATAGAGGACGAGCACCTGGCCGTCGCAATGAGAGCCGGCGCCAATGCCGATCGTGGGAACCGCCAGCTGCTCTGTGATCGTTTTCGCCAGCGGAGCAGGCATCGCCTCTAGCACAATGGCCACGACACCGGCCTGTTCGAGCGCCTTGGCATCGGACACGAGCAGCTTCGCGCGTTCCGCGCTCTTTCCCTGGACCTTGTATCCTCCGTACTGATTGACTGATTGGGGCGTCATGCCGAGATGGCCGACGACAGGAATGCCCACTCGCGTCAGGGCTTCGACACGGTCAGCCATCGCCCTTCCGCCTTCGAGCTTCACCGCATGGGCGCCTACCTGGAGAAACCGGCCCGCATTGCGAAGGGCATCTTCATTGCTGGCCTGGTAGGACATAAAGGGCATATCGCCGATCACCAACGACTTCTGCGCTGCACCGGCCACCAGTTTGGTGTGATACAGCATATCCTCCATTGTGACCGACAACGTGTTGGCCTTGCCCTGCACCACTACTCCCAGCGAATCGCCGACCAACAGCACTTCGATCCCGGCCTGTTCCAACAGCCGGGCGAACAACGCGTCATACGCGGTCACGACAATGACTTTCTTCTTGTCATGCTTGCAGCGCTGGAGATCGGGAATAGTCATCATGCGAGCTGCGCCTTGGTAATGATTTCGCCGAGCCGGTGCGTCCCCTTGATCGCCATGATATGGACGCCGTCACAATGCGGACGCACGGCTTTGATGCTGCGGACGGCAATTTCCACGCCGACCTCTTCGGACTTGTCGCCCGCAGCGCGCAATTCGTCGATCATCGACTGGGGAACAGACATGCCCGGGATATTGGCGTTCATGAATTCGGCCATCTTTGCATTCCGCAAGAGCAGAATGCCGGCAAGCACTTTGACCTTGAAGGGGCGCACTTTGTTCATGAACGCGGCGAACAGCTCCGGATTGTACACGGCCTGCGTTTGAAAAAATTGCGCACCGGCTTTGACCTTCACTTCAAATTTGGCCAACACCGGTCCCACGAGGTCGGCTTCCGGCGTCACAGCCGCGCCAATGGTAAAGTCCGTGGCTCCGTCGAGCTTGTTTCCCGCGTAGTCCCGACCATGATTCAATCCCTGCACGAGGCCCATGACCTGGACCGAGTCGAGATCGTAGACCGGTTTTGCATCTTTGTGGTCACCAACCGTCGGATAGTCGCCGGTCAGACAAAGAATATTGCGAATCCCCAGCATGTGGGCGCCCATCAAATCCGACTGCATGGCAATCCGATTGCGATCGCGGCAAGTCAGCTGCATGACGGGGTCATGTCCCAACTCGTAGAGCAACCGGCAGACAGGAAGAGAGCCCGCCCGCACCACCGCGGCGGTGTTGTCGGTGACGTTCACACCATGGACGCGGCCCAGAAGCTGCTTGGCGTTGTCCAGCACGCCGTTGATGTTGGTGCCTTTAGGAGGGTTGTACTCGACGGTGACTGCGAACTGTCCCTGCTCGAGGACGTCCTTAAGCCTTTTCGGTTCTCGACCCATGTCGGCTTCCTACGGTAATTTCTTCACTACTGCATCCCTGCCATTCTCTTAGCAGACTCCACGGTATTGTCCAGTAACATTGCGATCGTCATGGGACCGACACCGCCAGGCACGGGACTGATCCATCCGGCCTTCTGACTCACCGGCTCAAAATCGACATCGCCGCAGAGTTTCCCGTCCGGCAGTTTATTCGTTCCGACATCGATCACGACCGCGCCTTCCCGAACCATATCGGCCGTCACGAACTTGGCCTTGCCGATGGCCACCAGCAAGAGATCGGCCTCGCGGCACACGGCCGGCAGATCCTTGGTCTTGGAATGACAGATTGTGACGGTCGCATGCCGCTGCAACAGCATGAGGGCCAACGGTTTTCCGACAATGTTGCTGCGCCCGACCACCACCGCGCGCTTGCCCTCGATCGGCACACCAGTCGATTCGATCATCTTGATGACGCCCTTCGGCGTACACGCCTCAAAGATGGGATGGCCTTCGACGAGCCGGCCGAAATTATACGGATGAAACCCGTCCGCGTCCTTGTCGGGGCTGACGGCTTCAAGAATCACGCGACTGTCGATGTGTTTCGGCAACGGCAATTGAACAAGGATGCCGTGAATTTTAGGATCGGCATTTTTCTTTTCGATGAGCGCCAAGAGCTCGGCTTGAGTCGTCTGGACGCTCAGTTTGTGGTCATCAACGTGGATCCCGGCCAGCTCGCAGGCTTTCTGCTTGTTCTTCACATAGACATGTGAGGCCGGATCATCGCCGACGAGAATCGTCGCCAATCCCGGCCTGATGCCTGTTTTGGCCAATACCGCCGCTGAGGCCGCGGTCAACCCGTCTCTTACCGACTGTGCCAATGCTTTCCCATCAATCAGTCGAGCTGCCACGACGTCCTCCCATTGGATGATCGAGCCGGAAGAAATGCCGTAACCGGCGTGCGATCCGCCGGTCCTTCATTGGAGGAGGGCACCTTAGCAGGGCAATTTTACGCAAGTCAACGTGGTGACCTCGGAGCGCATGGACGACTCTCCTTCGCCAATTTGTTGACAGTTTCTTCGCCTCACGGCTACGATGAATCCATGCCCTCGCAAGACCGGCTTAACGTCTCTTCTGTCCCTCTATGATCCGTCATCTCCATCAAGTGCTCCTTGGAGCGGGACTGTGTCTGGCGATACTGCCGTGCCACGCCTTGGCGCAGATCACCGTGACCAACTTGCAGTCTCCCTACAGCTTCGTCAGCAGCAGCTCGGGCACCGAGTATTTCATTTCAAGCGTCAATGGCGATCCGGAAGCTGCAGACAATAACGGATTCATCACCAAACTCGATGCAAGCGGAAAGATGCTCAATTTGAAGTTCATCCAAGGCGGGACGGATGGCGTCACGCTGAACGCTCCCAAGGGAATGGCGGTGGCGGGGCAGACGTTGTATGTCGCCGACCTCGATACCCTGAGGGCGTTTGATACGGTCAGCGGGAAACCCATCGGGGCCATACCCATCTCCCCCGCGCCCGGCCAAGCGCCTGTAGGTCTGACCGATGTGGCCTACGACGGGACCGGAGTCTTGTATTGTTCCGACCAGCATGCGAATCGCATCTATCGAGCCGAACTCTCCTCGCGGAAGGTGACGCTCTTGGTCGCCGATCCCGCGCTCGCCGGTCCGGCCGGCTTGGCCGTTCATCCAAAATCCGGGGAACTCATCGCGGTCAGTTGGGACAAGGGTAAGATCTTCGCCATCACCCCCGAGGGTGCTGTCTCCGAAATGTTTTCCAACGGATTTTTTTCCAGCCGTTTCACCAACCTGCGCGGCGTAGACTTCGATCGCTGGGGCAACATGTACGTGTCGGATTTCACCACAGGCAAGGTGTGGCGGATGACCTGGGACAAGCGCTTTCAAGTTATCGCCGAATACCTGCCTTCACCCGGAGACCTCGGCATCGACCGGACCAATAATCTGATCCTGGTCCCTTATGAGTTTGCGCATGCCGCCGAAATGAACGGGCTCGAAGCGCCGCGTGACGGCAAATCCAAACAGGAAAAGCGGACGCTGGCGGACTACGGCTTCATTCCTCCCCCGCCGAAACCGGCAGAAGGAGGGGCGAAGAAATGAGCGAGTGCGGCTATTGCAAACAGCGAAAGGGCAAGCGACCTTGTCCGGCATTGGGCGTCATCTGCAGTCAATGCTGCGGCGAGCACCGGATCGTGCGGGTCTCCTGTCCTCCGGACTGCACATATCTGGGGACCGGAAGCGATTACCAGCAAAAGCGTCTGAGTGAGCAGTTCATGCCGCTTCGTCGGGAATTCTACCGTGAGATCGGCGAAACCGGCGGAGAGAAAGCCGCCGCCCTGTACAATCTGATCGAGGTGGTGACGTTCAGCTACTTCCAAGGACGGCGTGATGCTCAGGATGCGGAAGTGGTCACGGCGATTCAAGCCCTGCGCCGGACTATGAGCCCTCTGCATGTGCCTTCAGGCCCCGCTCCCGTCTTTGCGGAGCACCTTAAGAAGGAATACGAGACCTTCAAGAAGCAGAATCCGCAGCAGATGCCCGACGCCTCAACCGCCCCTGATATACTCGACCGGGTAATCAAATTCGTTTCCGACTTCTCCGGTCAGGCCTTTCAGTCACAACGGTATCTGAGCGGCCTGATCGGGTATGTGAAGGCCTACCATCCGGACATCGCCGCGCATTTCACGAAGCAGCAGCAGGCTGGGCACATCGTCCTCCCTGGCCAATCTTTCATGCCCCCGGCCGCTCCTGAGCCGCACACGCATGGGCCGGGGTGCGAACACCATCATCATTAGCCTCGGAAGGCTTCACCGCCATGGCAGTAGAACGAGAAAAGAAGGTTCGAAGGTCCCGGCGGGTCGATCTGCGGTGTGAGCTAGGGTTCTCCTCAGACGAGATCGAAGGGGAAGCTCGCGTGACGAACATCTCGACGGGCGGATGCCGGGCAGAATCGGAGATCAATGTCGCCGAGGGGTTGCAGTTTGTCGTCCTGCTTCATCTGCCCGGTCAAACCCCGCTTAAAATTGAGCGCGCCGCCGTTCGTTGGGTCAAAGGCAACGCGTTCGGGCTCAGTTTCATGCTCTTCCTGCCGTCCGAACGCGCGAAACTTCAGAAATATTTGGACGCCGTCACCTAATCTCCGCCGCCATCACTCCACGATCGTGACCGTCATCTCGATGCGATCGTTCGGCAGATCTTGCTCGTTCCTCGGAAGATTGACAATCTTGTCTGCAATCCCCAAACCCTTCGTCACTTCGCCGAATACCGTGTATTTGCGGTCGAGGAAAAACGAATCCTCCACGACAATGAAGAATTGAGAGCCCGCCGTATCCGGCTCGCCTGCCCGCGCCATCGACACGGTCCCACGCTTGTGAGGCGTGTCGGTGAACTCCGCCTTCAACAGAATTGGATTGCCTTTTTCATCTTTCGGGCCGCCCTGTCCGTACGTGTCCTTCCGCAGTGAATTTTTGGTATTGGGATCACCACCCTGAATCATGAACCCCGGAATCACTCGATGAAAAATGGTCCCATTATAAAACCCTGACTTGGCCAGTTTGATAAAATTTTCCACATGATTGGGAGCGAGATTCGGATGGAATTTCATCTCCATCTCACCAAATCTCGTTTTGATGATGGCTTTCGGCCCCGGAGGTGGTGGAAGCGGAGGAATCACCTTTGAGTCGCCTTTCCCCCAGCAGCCGGTGAATACGCTCGTTGCCACCATCGCACACACCAGCACAGCACTCTTCGTTGCCCATGCGGCGCTTCCAGTGACACGTGATCTGGCCATGTCTACTCGACAGCAACCGTAATTTCGACACGTTCGGTGGGCAGATCACGGGCGTTCCTCGGAAGATTGACAATCTTATCCGCGACCTCCATGCCCTTCACGACCTCTCCGAAGACCGTATACTGCCCATCGAGAAAGTTCGAATCTTTGACGACGATGAAGAATTGCGAACCAGCGCTGTTGGGATCATTGGTACGAGCCATGGATACGATCCCGCGGCGATGCGGCGTGTCATTGAATTCGGCTTTGAGCTTCTCGCTCGGTCCACCCATCCCGTAGGTTTCAGGCTTCTTGGGATCTTTGGTGTTCGGATCGCCCCCTTGAATCATAAAGCCGGGAATGACGCGGTGAAAGATCGTGCCGTTGTAGTAGCCTGATTTGGCCAGCTTGATGAAATTCTGCACATGGTTCGGCGCCTTGTCCGGGAAAAACACGATTTCCATGTCTCCAAGTTGGGTCTTGATCACGGCTTTAGGCGCCTTTCCGGCAGCGCCTTCGGCGGCATGCAACATCGTTGTACCGGGAAGGCAGGCGGCCATCGCCAGCAGGCATATCCCGAAGCAGAAACGGAGTATTCGTCCTGACATATCAGCGCCCTCCTTATGAATCTACGTGCGCGTTATCTTACCATGCCCGACCAGCCATCACGGACGGCCTTCGAGCAGTGCCTGCTTGGCTGCCGACTGTTCCGCTTCTTTTTTGCTGCGTCCCGTTCCCCGGCCGACCACTTCACCATTGACGGTCACTTCCACCTCAAACACCTTATCGTGATCAGGTCCCGATTCTCTAACCACCGAATAGGACGGAAGGCTGTCGAACCGTCGCTGACACCACTCCTGGACTTGCGTTTTGTAGTCGTCTTCTCCCGGACGATGTCGCTGGCTGACGACATGCGAGAATTCCTGTTGGAACAGCTTGGCCACCACGCGACGTGAAGACTCAAGCCCGCCGTCGAGATGCACCGCGGCGATGACGGCTTCCACTGCGTCCGCAAGGAGCGAGTCTTTTTCGCGCCCTCTGGAAAGCTCCTCTCCGCGTCCCAACCGGAGGCATGTGCCCAGGTGAAGTCGCCTGGCGACGTCGGCCAACATCGATTCGCTCACGAGTTTGGCCTTGTGTTTTGAGAGAGCCCCTTCAGGCGAGTTCGGCAGCAGCGTTGCCAATTGCTCACTCACGACGAGCGAAAGCACCGCGTCACCGAGAAACTCCAGTCGCTCATTGTCCGAGATCGCGGCAGGTCGTTGTTCATTGACATAAGACTTATGCGTCAACGCCTCTTCCAGCAACCGATGATTGCGGAACCGGTAGTCGAGCACGGTTTGAAGGGCCTCGAGCGGCGGCACCGGTGTCATCGAGCGGGCACCTTGGACGTGATCGTCAGACTTCGGGTTTTTTGAAGAGCAGGCAGGCATTGACCCCGCCGAACCCGAACGAATTTGACAACACGACATTTACCGCCGCCGGCCTGGCCGTGTGCGGGACATAGTCGAGGTCGCATTCGGGGTCGGGATGGTCCAAGTTGATCGTCGGCGGCATGATGCCGTGATGAATCGCCAGAATGCTGAACACCGCTTCGATACCGCCGGCGGCACCAAGCAAGTGGCCGGTCATCGATTTCGTGGAACTGACCGGAATCCGCAAGGCGCGGTCTCCGAAGACCTGCTTGATCGCCTTGGTCTCGATGACGTCGGCCATGGTGGAGGTGCCGTGCGCATTGATGTAGTTGATCTGATCTTTGGCGATGCCGGCATCGCCAATCGCCATCTCCATACAACGCACCGCGCCTTCGCCTTCTTCGGAAGGGGCAGTGATGTGATACGCATCGCTATTCATGCCGTACCCGATGACTTCCGCGTAGACGCGGACGCCCCGCCGACGCGCGTGCTCCAACTCCTCCAGCACAATCACGCCCGCACCTTCTCCGAGCACGAATCCGTCACGATCTTTGTCGAATGGGCGGCTGGCTTTGGTCGGTTCGTCGTTCCGGAACGACAGCGCCTTCGAGGCGGCGAAACCCGCCACGCCGAGCGTCGTGATCGCCGCTTCGGCTCCGCCAGCTACCATGACGTCGGCATCGCCCCGTTGGATGAGTCTGAACGCGTCGCCTATGCAGTGGTTGCCGGTTGCGCATGCCGTCACGGCACAGGAGTTCGGGCCCTTGGCGCCCAACCTGATAGCCACCTGTCCGGACGCCAGATTAATGATCGTCATGGGAATGAAGAACGGCGAGACGCGGCCGGGACCTTTGTCCTTAAGCACAGTATGGTAATGCTCGATGGAACCCAGTCCGCCGATGCCCGAACCGATGTATACGCCGACCTTCGTCGCCTCTTCGGGAGCGACTTTAAGTCCTGCATCATCCGCGGCCAGCTGGGCCGCACCGACGGCGTAGTGGATGAAGGCATCCATCTTCTTGATGTCTTTTTTTTCGATAAACTGGGCGGGATCGAAATCTTTGACCTCGCCGGCGATTTGGGCGTCATACCCGGTGGGATCGAACTTAGTGATCCGGCCGATTCCCGATTGGCCGGCACAGATCGCCTTCCATGTCTTCTCGACGCCGGTCCCGAGCGGGGTGACGAGCCCCAGGCCGGTGACGACAATGCGTCTCTTTGCACGATCGCTCATGGACACATCCAGCCGCTAGGCCTTTTCCTTGATGTAATCCAAGGCTTTCCCGACTGTCAGGATTTTCTCTGCATCTTCATCGGGAATCTCGATACCGAACTCTTCTTCTAAGGCCATCACGAGTTCGACGGTATCCAGCGAGTCCGCGCCCAGATCCTCGACGAAACTCGCCTCGGAGGTGACCTCGTCTTCCTCAACGCCCAACTGCTCCGCGATGATTTTCTTCACCCGTTCATCTACTGTAGCCATAAACGTGCTGTCCTCCTTCCCAAATCGTGTCGGTTCCTCTGCCCCTGTCCCTGCCGCCGCTTCCCTCGAGCTCAGGACATGAGCATCCCTCCATTGACATGCAATACATGACCCGTAATATACGCTGAATCCTCGGAGACGAGAAAGCGGACACCATTCGCAATATCCGCCGGAGTTCCCAGTCGCGCGAGGGGAATCTGCTTTTGGAGCGCCTCTTTGACGTCCGGCGAGAGTCCCTGCGTCATCGCGGTATCGATAAATCCCGGCGCCACGGCATTAACCGTCACATTCCGGCTGGCGTATTCCCTTGCCACTGTTTTGGTAAATCCGATCACGGCCGCCTTCGAGGCGGCATAGTTGGCCTGCCCGATGTTCCCCATCGCGCCCACAATCGACGCAATGTTGACTATCCGACCATAGCGCTGTTTGGTCATGGGCTGCAAGACCGCCTTTGTACAGTGAAACGTGCCGTTCAAATTCACCTGCAACACCAGATTCCAATCCTCTTCCTTCATTCTCAGCAGCAAGCCGTCACGCGTGATCCCGGCATTGTTCACTAAAATATCGATTTTGCCCCACTCCTTGAGGACTTGCTCTGCCATGGCCCTGGTATCGTTGGCGTCGGCCACATTGACTTTGAGGTTGAGGGCTTTCCGTCCCACCTTCTCCACGGCCGCCACGGTCTCCTTTGACCGGGTCGGGTCGAGATCGGCCACCACAATATCCGCGCCGGCCTGGGCCAGGGTTTCCGCAATCGCACGACCGATGCCCTGCGCCGCCCCGGTGACTATCGCTACTCGTCCCTGCAATGACATGCACGCTCCTTCGTTCTTACGAACTCAATGCGACCCTGGTCGCTTCCAGCGATTTGGGATCGTTAACATTCAGCGTGGTGGCCTCCGGGACGATGCGTCGGATCAATCCGGTCAACACCGACCCGGGACCGATCTCAACAAACGTCTTCACCCCCATGGCGGCCATGGCCCGCACCGAAGCCTCCCACTGCACGGAAGCAGGCAGTTGGCGCACGAGCGACGCTTGAATCTCTCCGGCCTTCACGATCGGCTTGGCTTCGGCATTGTTGATCAACGGCATGCGAAGGTCGGACCAGGAGATTGCGGCAAGGTCAGCCGCCAAGCGGTCGGCGGCCTTCTGCATGAGCGGCGTATGCACGGGAACACTCACCGGCAATGGCACGGCCTTTTTACACCCCTTGCTCTTGGCAACGTCGATGGCACGTTCCACCGCCGCTTTTTCGCCTGCGATCACGACTTGACCTGGCGAATTGAAATTGGCCGCTTGAACAACCCCTATCGAACGGGCTTCGTCGCATGCCTGCTTCACCGAATCGGCGTCGAGGCCTAACAGCGCCGCCACCGACCCTGTGCCGGGCGGCACCGCCTCGGCCATGTAGCGTCCCCTTTTCTGTACAATCCCCACCGCATCCGCATAGGTCAGGCCGCCAGCCGCCACCAACGCCGTGTACTCCCCAAGGCTATGCCCCGCAACAGCTGTAGGGGTGACAGTCACGGGTTGCAGCGCGCGAAGCGAGGCAATGCTGCTCACCAGCAACGCCGGCTGCGTGTGTTCCGTCAGATTCAGAGTCTCCGCAGGGCCGTTGAAACACAGGGCCGCGATGTCGTACCCCAGGACTTCCGACGCTTCGTCATACACCTGCTTGAGTTCAGGATGGGCCTCACAGAGGGCTTTTCCCATCCCTACAGACTGAGATCCCTGACCGGGAAATACGAAGGCGACTCCTGAATTCATAAGGGGTTAGATATCTTCGAAACGCCCTGGAAAGTCAACGAGAAAGTTCCCCGCCGCCGGTCGAAACCGCCGCAAGCTCGCTACCATCTGATCAGCGCGGAGGCCCAGGTCAACCCGGCGCCGAACGCCCCCAGCATCACGAGAGAACCCTCCTTGATGCGGCCCTGCCGAACGGCCTCGTCCAACGCAATCGGAATCGATGCTGCCGACGTATTGCCATAGCGGTCCAAATTAAGCATGACTTTTTCAAGCGGCAACTCAAGTCGATCAGCCACCGCCTTGAGGATGCGCACGTTGGCTTGATGCGGTACATAGAGGTCGAGGTCGGCGATGGTGACCTGGTTGGCGGTAAGCGTCTCACGCGCGATCTCTTCCAACATACGCACCGCCACCTTGAACGTCTCGTTGCCCTTCATCTTGATGCAGTTCAGTTTTTCGGTCACGACCTTTTCAGAGGGCGGCAGCCGCGAGCCGCCGCCTGGAACGGCGATCAATTCCCACAGCGCTCCATCGGATCGCAAATGCGTGGAGAGCACACCGCTCGCTCCCTCACTGGCGCTGACAACGGCCGCACCGGCTCCATCGCCGAAGAGGATACAGGTGTTCCGGTCCGTCCAATCGGTGATCGCCGACATCACCTCGGACCCGACGACGAGGACGTGACGCATTCCTGTCTTGACGTAGGCATCCGCCACCGACAATGCATACACGAATCCGCAGCACGCCGCGGACAGGTCGCAGGCGGCGGCCTTCGTGGCGCCCAACTGGTGCTGAATCAAGCAGGCAGTCGCCGGCAGTGGATAATCACCGGTGCAAGTGGCAAGCAGAATCATGTCGAGGTCGGTCGCGCTGATGTTTGCTGCTTCGAGTGCACGGCGCGCGGCCTTCACGGCGAGATCGGAACAGGCCTCGCCGGGACCGACCACTGCGCGCGAACGAATCCCCGTGCGTTCGGTGATCCATTGATCGGAGGTGGCCACCATGTTTTCCAGATCAGCATTCGTGAGAGTGTTGGCCGGCACATAGGAGCCGGTTCCCGTAATACGGCCCCTCATGCGGATGGATCCTCCGCTGGACGGCTTTGAGAGAGGCTTTCTTCGATGTCGCGCTGAATCAGGGCGTCTACATGGCTCTCAGCCAGTCCTTTGGCACGGCGGATGGCATTCTTGATCGCCTTGGCGGATGAGCGTCCATGACAGATCATCGTAATGCCGTTCACCCCCAGCAGAGGCGCTCCACCGAACTCGGCGTAATCGATCCGGCGCTTGAGCTTCACCAAAGGAGCGGCGATCAAGGGATAGGCCAATCGGCCGAAAAACGATCCCGAGATTTCCTTGAACAACAGCTTTTTGATGGTATCGGCCACGCCTTCAGAAATCTTCAGCGCTACATTTCCGATAAAGCCGTCACAGACGACGACGTCCGCGTTGCCGCTGTACACGTCGCGACCCTCGACGTTGCCGATGAAGTTCAGCGAACTGCCCTTCAGCAGTTTAAACGCCTCCTTGGTCACTTCGTTGCCCTTGCTGTCCTCTTCGCCGATGCTCAGGAGGCCGACGCGCGGATTCGGCTTCTTGAACAGGTGCTGGCCGTATTCATTCCCCATGATGGCGAACTGAAGAAGATGCCGGGCGGTGCAATCCACATTCGCTCCGACATCCAGCATGATCGCTTCCCCGCTCAACGTCGGGAGACTGGTCGCAATGGCGGGACGTTCGACCCCCTTCGTCAATCCAAGGACGAAGAACGACGCGACCATGCTGGCCCCGGTATTGCCGGGACTGACAACCGCCTGTGCGTCCCCGCTTTTGACCAACTCGGTGGCTATCCAAATGGAGGACTCGCGCTTCTTGCGTGCGACGGTCGCCGGCGACTCATGCATTCCCACCACTTGGGGAGCGTGTTTGATCGACAAGCGGCCGTCGGTGCAGCCGAGACGGTGACATTCTTCCGAAAGAACCTTTTCGTCACCGACAAGGATGACACCAACGTTGAGTTCTTGTGCGGCCTGAAGGGCGCCCTCGATACAGGGGGCGGGACCGTGGTCACCCCCCATGGCGTCCAGAGCGATCTTCATTGCAATGACGTCCTCACAGGAGGTGGCCTGAAACGTGGTGTTCGCGGTCGTTGAGATGCGGCGAGAGCTTAGCGCAGTAGGTCACTTTTCACAACGGATGGTGCGACGATCCCGTCGAACATCCGCCGCTCGGCCGGGGCAAACCCGGACTAAACCTCTTCAACTTGAATGACGGCCTTGCCCTTATAGGTCCCGCAGTTCAGACACGTATAATGCGGAAGCTTCAGTTCGTGACATTGCGGGCACACCGACATCCCTGGCGGCGTGACCCGCAGCTTTTGGGTACGGCGCTTGTCGCGTCGTGCTCGTGAATGCTTATGTTTCGGATTGGGCATGGTTCTTCCTCCAACAACCGGTGATCAGGACCCTCATGGCCCGCAACGGCTGAACGATCAGTTTTTTGTCGTCCGGATGACTCGAATCGTCGTTGAGGGCGCTTCAGCCGGACACTGACAAGGTCCCTCGTTCAAATCCTTCCCGCATCGCACGCAGAGTCCGGCACAATTCTCCCGACAGAGCGGCTGCATGGGCGACGCCAGAATGATGTGCTCGCGCAGCATGGGGGCCAGCTCGACGTGATCGCCTTGATAAAAATACCGATCATCCCCTTCGTCTTCCGCCTCGACGTCGGGTTCCGTTTTGGTCGATGCGGCACGTCCCCTGCGGGATTCGCCCGGTTTCGGCTGGCGGGCGGCGACCTTGTTGTCTTTGCCTTCCCGTGCGAAGGCGGCGTGCACTGAGAACGCCAGCGCATCATCGTACTCTTTCAAGCACCGCACGCATTGACGAACGACGGTGCCTTCGAGGACACCGGTGACGGCAATCATCTCGTCAGCCTGCGCCAAATCCAGGCTGACCGAGACCGGTCCGCGGAGCGCCGCATCAGTTTCCACGAGCCCCAGCTCCTCGGCCGTCACGTCTGCGACCAACGAGAGCCCTGTTGCTGTAATGTCCGACACCAGCGGCGTAAGCACTCCCATCGTCATCCCTGTGTCAATGACCATCCTCGATGCCGTTTCTAGCGTTCTTCAGCGAAGCTAATAAGGGCAATATGCCTGGCCCGCTTCACGGCCGTCGTCAACTCGCGTTGATGACCCAGGCAGTTGCCCGAAATCCGGCGCGGAACAATGCGCCCACGCTCGGTCAAAAAATTCCGCAAGAGCCCGACGTCCTTGAAGTCAATGGAACCCTTTTCAATACAAAACCGGCAGGGCCTGCGCCGCTGAAAAAATCGTCCGCCGCCTCCGCCGCCATCACCCCGTCCACCGCTGCCGCCACGTTCACGTTCCATAAATCTCCCTTTTTCCGTTATTGCGGTTCTTCGTATTCGTAGCTGGCATCTTCGTGTATCGGGGCATCCCCGCCGCCGGCATGAGGGGGGCCGCTACTACCCGCCTCACTGCGTTTCGGCAGGAAGGTCACGGTCTGCGCGACGACTTCATGCTTGCTCCGCTTCTGTCCGTCTTCCGTCTCCCAGCGCCGCTGCTGCAATCGCCCATCCACGATGATGCCGTTTCCCTTGCTGAGATACTGGCCACAATGTTCGGCCTGCTTGCCGAACACGACAATGTCCACGAAACAGACTTCCTCTTTCAGGTCATCACCCTGCTTGTAGCGCCGGCTCACCGCCAATCCGAGAGACGCCACCGGTGTCCCGTTCGGCGTGTACCGCAGCTCGGGATTGCGCGTGAGATTTCCGATCAGGATGACTTTGTTAAACCCGGCCACCGGTAAACTCCTCAGACGGCGCTTCAGGAGCGCGGCGCGGCACCAGTTCCTTTTCGAGGTGGACTGTGAGGAACTTAATAATATTGTCTTCAAGACGGTAGGCGTGCTCCAACTCACCGACCGTATTGTTCGGCGCCTTGAAATAGAAGTACACGTACGTGCCTTTTCGCTCACGCCGGACTTCGTAAGCCAGTTTCTTGCGGCCCCAATTCTCGGACTTGATGAACTGCGCGCCGGTTCTGTCGGCGACGCTCTTCATCTTCTCGATCAGGGCATTCGTCTCTTCGTCAGAGACGGACGGACGAATAATGAATAGAGACTCGTAGAGCTCCATGTAGCGATCCTCCTGGACAAAGGCCCCGGAACGTATCCGGAGCGAGGTGTAGGCGCAGCCTTTGAGTCGGCTACGAAAGGGGGGAAGGTATCACAGCCGAAGAGGCTGATGCAAATAGGGTTTTTCCGGAATTGACTTCTCATCGAGGCTTTGTAACCATTGGATACACTTTAAATATGCATGACCCATTCAGATGGAACGGCAGATTGCCTGTTTGTACATTCCTTCCTTCGAAATTGCGCTGGCGCGCGCTCACAACGCAGCACTGCGAAATAGACCCATCGCCGTGGCCTCTGTGCATACCTCGCGGGCATTGATCCGCGAAGTATCTCTCGAGGCGTCGGCGGAGGGCCTCCAACCGGGTATGTCGGTCGAATTGGCGCGAATGATATGTCCGACCGTCCGGATCGTCCCTCCGGATGCCTCCCGGGTGCAGGCGGCGCATCGCGAACTGCAACAGCGAGTGCTCGCGTGCGCGCCGGTCTGGGAATCGATTCGGCCAGGCTCACTGTTTCTTGATTTCAGCGGTACGACACGGCTCTTTGGCCCGCCCATCGATACGGCGGCCAGGATCGGACGGGAACTGACCCGTCATCAAGGGTGGGCCAGCGTGATCGGATTGGCCGGCAACAAACTCGTCTCGCAACTGGCTGCCGCCACGCTGAAACGACCGCCACAAGTCCTCTGGATTCATCCCGGCTCGGAACCGCCGTTTCTCGCCCCCTTGCCGACCATGTGGCTTCCCGGCCTCTCCCGTACGTTGACATCACTCGTCATGCAGCGGCTGGAAGATTTGAACCTTCGCACGCTCGGTGCGATCGCTTCGGTCTCGCTGACGCAATTGCAAACCGTTTTCGGTACCTCCGCCACTCTCCTGCACAACTGGGCCATCGGCATTGATCCTTCGCCGGTTCATCCGCCGACCGCACAGCCGATGTTCGAACGGATTCTCCAGCTCGACCCAGACGAAGTGGACGATCCTCTCCTGCTCGGACGGCTGTATGGATTGTTGGAGGCTCTCTGCGCCACGCTCCGGCAGCAACAGCGAGTGTGTCGACGTCTGCGGCTTTTCATCCGGCATAGCGACCACGTCGAACAGGCGGCACATGAACGATTGCCGCATGGCACGTGCTGGGAGGCGGACCTTCAGCCGGTGCTCACGCGTCTGTTCTACCGATGTGTGCGCCGACGGGTGCGTCTCACTCGCCTGACGCTGCAGGTCGATCAACTGGAGTCGCCGGTCGAACAACTGTCGCTCTTTGACGAGCCGGCATCGGTGCCGCCGGCATCGCATCGGTTGTCCACGGCTCTGGATGCGATTCGAACGAAATTCGGCGAGCGTTCCCTGCGTTGGGGGAAAACCTTGCGATGACGCCTCCCTTCGTTCATTTGCATGTCCATTCGGAGTATTCGGCCATGCGCGGCGTGTCCTCATTGGAAACGCTGTGCCGCTCTACCCGCCAGTGCGGAGTTCCCGCCATGGCCCTGACTGATACAAATGGATTGTACGGCGCGATCAGATTCGTCGAGGAGGCACGACAGCAGGGGCTTCGTCCCATTCTCGGCGCCGAGTTGGCGACCGCTGATCACCGGGCCATCCTCTTGGTCAAAACACCGGAGGGGTATGCTTCGCTCTGCCGTCTGCTGTCGGAACGACATACCAACCCTTCGTTTGACTTTCTCCAAGCCGTGTCGCAGTTTCGCGAAGGCCTGATTATAGCGACCGATGACAAATCCGCTCTTCTGACATGGGCAGCAGAATCCCGGGAAGATCTCTATGGAGAGCTGACTCCAGGACCGGCAATGCACCGTACACTGCAGTTCAGCCGTCGCCTCGACCTTCCCCCTGTCGCCACCAATCGTGTGTACTTCTCACGACCGGAGGAATTTGCCACGCATCGCTTGTTGCGGGCGATTGCCATGAATACGACGCTCTCGCGGCTGCCCGAAGACGTGTGCGCCGAACCCACACAATGGCTGATGCCCGGCGCGCGCATGGCCCGGTATTTCCCTCACGTACCACAGGCATTGGAGAACACGGTCCGCATCGCCGAAGCCTGCCATAGCGATTGGCGGTTCGGGGACACCATTTTCCCCGCCTTTCGCCGGA
>Ga0070664_100000794_pt1 | contig 24317 bp, 21 predicted proteins | sample KBSC73metaG_FD_65863 | JGI IMG/M metagenome (GOLD analysis project Ga0070664, IMG submission 65863) | Corn rhizosphere microbial communities from Kellogg Biological Station, Michigan, USA - KBS C7-3 metaG | ecosystem: Host-associated > Plants > Roots > Rhizosphere > Soil ... | reverse complement strand
CCGAATCCCCGGCACCCGAATCCCCGGCACCCGAATCCCCGGCACCCGACTCCCCGGCAGCCGAGCCCCCGGCAGCCGAGCCCCCGGCAGCCCAGCCGGTGCCGTCCTCCGCCCCCCGGAACGCGCGGCCGCTCACCGTCGCGCTCGACCAGCCGATCGCCGTGCTGGCCAATCCCACCGCCGGCCGAGGTCGCCACGCCGGAGCGTTCGCGGCCGTCGTCGAGCGGTTGGGCGCGGCCGGGCATCCGGTCCGCACCCTCGAGGCGCCGGACCGCGACGGCGCGCTCGCCGCGGCGCGCCAGGCAGTGCGCGACGGCATCGCGGCGCTCGTGTCCGTGGGCGGCGACGGCACGCTGCATCTCGCCCTGCAGGCGGTCGCCGGCACCGGCACGGCGCTCGGCGTCGTGCCGTGTGGCACCGGCAACGACTTCGCCACCCAGGTCGGCGTGCCGGCCGATCCGCAGGAGGCCGCCGCCGCGATCGCCCGCGGGCTGGCCGACGGGCAGGCCCGGGCGCTGGACCTCGCCCGGATGACCGGCGCCGAGGGTACCGACCCGGTGTGGTTCGGTGCCGTGCTGGGCGCCGGCTTCGACTCGATCGTCAACGAGAGGGCGAACCGGATGCGCTGGCCGCGCGGCCCGCGCCGGTACGACGTCGCGATCATGGCTGAGCTGATCCGGCTGAAGGCCCGGGTCTACACGGTGACGCTCGACGGCGTCGAGCGCACCGAGCCGGCGATCATCGTCGCGGTCGGCAACACCGCGAGCTACGGCGGTGGCATGCGGGTCTGCCCGGACGCGGACCCTACCGACGGACTGTTGGACGTAGTGATCGGGCGGCCGATGTCGCGCCTGACGATGATGCGCATCAAGCCCAGCCTGTACGAGGGCACCCACGTGAACCATCCGCTGGTGGACCAGTACCGGGCCCGCACGGTGACGATCGCCGCCGAGGGGATCACCACCTACGCCGACGGCGAGCGGGCGCTGCCCCTTCCGGTGACCGTGGAGGCCGTTCCGGGCGCCCTGACCCTGGTGGGTTAGCGGATCAGGTCCAGCACCGCGCCGAGGCCGTGCACGGCGTCGGGCGGGCTCGGCGGCAGGATCAGGCAGCGGCAGCCGATCGCCACGGCGCCGGCGTCGGCCGGGGTGTCGCCGACCATCAGCGCGTCGCGGGGCGCCACGTCCAGCTCGTCCAGGGCGGCCCGGAAGATCTCCGGCGCCGGCTTGCACGCGCCCACCTCGTACGACAGCGCGTACGCGTCGATCAGGTCGGCGATCCCCAGTGCCGCCGAGAGGGGGCGCAGGTCGAAGCCGATGTTGCTGACCATCGCGACCTTCACGCCGGCGTTCCGCAGCGCTGTCAGCACCGGCGGCACGTCGGCGTAGAGGCGCCAGCCGTCGGGCATCAACAGCCGGTCGTAGAGCGCGGTGGGCAGCCCGTCGATGTCGCATTCGACCCCGGCAGCGAACCCGACGTACGCCGCCCGGTGCGCCTCGGCCGACAGGTCGCGCCGCTCCCACACGTCGGCGAGGTGGGCCGGAACGGCGTCGGGGAACGGCCCGCCGGCACGCCCGGCGGCGACCAGCGCCTTCGCGAGGCCTGCCGCGTCGTCCGTCGGAAGGTCGACGCCGCACGCCGCCGCGGCCTTGACCACCCACCCGGTCGGCTCCTCGACCTGGGCCAACGTCGCGTGGAAGTCGAAGAGCACGGCGGAGATCGGCACCCGGCCACGATACCCAGGGGCGGGTCCCGGGCCCCTCGCATAGCCTTGAGCACATGAGCGAGGCGTCGAGTACCCCTGCCCAGCGGTACGCCGAGGCCCGCGAGCGAGCCGCGGTGGCTGCGAAGGAACCCGCCCTGACCGAGTTCGTGGCGGGCCTGTCGTTCGAGCTCGACCCGTTCCAGCGCGACGCGTGCCGCGCGCTCGAACGCGGGTCGGGCGTGCTGGTGTGTGCGCCGACCGGCGCCGGCAAGACCGTGGTCGGCGAGTTCGCCGTGCACCTGGCGCTGCGGCAGGACCGTAAGTGCTTCTACACGACGCCGATCAAGGCGCTGTCCAACCAGAAGTACAACGACCTGGTGGCCGTGCACGGGGCGGACAAGGTGGGCCTGCTCACCGGCGACAACGCGATCAACGGCGCGGCGCCGGTGGTGGTGATGACCACCGAGGTGCTGCGCAACATGCTCTACGCCGGCTCGCCGGCGCTGCACGGACTGTCCTATGTGGTCATGGACGAGGTTCACTACCTCGCCGACCGGTTCCGCGGCGCCGTGTGGGAGGAGGTGATCATCCATCTGCCCGCGTCGGTGACGCTGGTGTCGTTGTCGGCCACCGTGTCCAACGCCGAGGAGTTCGCCGACTGGCTGGTCACCGTGCGCGGCGAGACCGGGGTCGTGGTCAGCGAGCACCGGCCGGTTCCGCTGTGGCAGCACATGCTCGTCGGGCGGCGGATGTTCGACCTGTTCCACGACCAGGAGGCGGCCGAGCACCACGAGGTCCACCCGGAACTGCTGCGCTACACGCGCGATCAGCAGCGCCGGCTGGACTGGGTCGACGACCGTCGCGGCCGGTCGAGCCGGCGCCGGGCGGTGCCGTCGCGGTTCGAGATCGTCGACCGGCTGGATCGGGAAGGGCTGCTGCCCGCGATCCACTTCATCTTCAGCCGGGCCGGGTGCTCGGCCGCCGTGCAGCAGTGCCTTGCCGCCGGCATCCGCCTCAACGGCCCCGACGAGCGGGCCGAGGTCCGCGCCGTCGTCGAGGAGCGCACCCGCGACATCCCCGCCGAGGACCTGCAGGTGCTCGGGTACTGGGAGTTCCTCGACGGGCTGGAGCGCGGCCTCGCCGCCCACCACGCCGGCATGTTGCCGACGTTCAAGGAGATCGTCGAGGAGCTGTTCGTCCGCGGCCTCGTCAAGGCCGTGTTCGCCACCGAGACGCTGGCGCTGGGCATCAACATGCCGGCCCGGTGCGTGGTGCTGGAACGGCTGGTGAAGTTCAACGGCGAGCAGCACGTCGACCTGACGCCGGGGGAGTACACCCAGCTCACCGGGCGGGCGGGCCGGCGCGGCATCGACATCGAGGGGCACGCGGTGGTGGTGTGGGCGCCGGAGGTCGACCCGCAGCACGTGGCCGGCCTCGCGTCGACGCGCACCTATCCGCTGCGGTCCAGCTTCCGGCCGTCGTACAACATGGCGGTGAACCTGGTCGGCAACGTCGGCACGGCGGCCGCCCGCGACCTGCTGGAGAGCTCGTTCGCCCAGTTCCAGGCCGACCGGTCGGTGGTCGGGGTGGCGCGCCAGGTGCAGCGCAACGTCGAGGCGATGGGCCAGTACGAGCGCTCGATGGCCTGCCACCTCGGCGACTTCGTCGAGTACTTCGACCTGCGCATCGCGATCGCCGACCGGGAACGCACGCTGGCGCGGCAGGGAGCCGCGCAGCGCCGGGCCGCGGCGGTGGAGTCGCTGGAGCGGCTGCGCGTCGGTGACGTCATCCAGGTGCCCACGGGCCGCCGGGCCGGCCTCGCCGTGGTGCTGGACCCGGGCACCGGCGGGTTCGGCGAGCCGCGCCCGATGGTGCTCACCGAGGACCGCTGGGCCGGCCGGATCGCCGGGGCCGACTTCGCCGCGCCGGTGGAGCCGCTGGCCCGCGTCCGCGTCCCGAAGCATTTCAACCCGCGCTCGCCGCAGGCGCGCCGCGACCTCGCGGCGTCGCTGCGCAACGCCGCGGCCGCGGCCGGCGCTCCGGTCGGCGGCTCCGGCGGCGGCGCTGGTGGCGGTTCTGGCGGCGGCCGGCGCGGCGACCGTCCGAAAGGACGCCGCGACGGCCGCGCGCGCGGGGCGGCGGGGCGCGGCGGAGCGGCCGACGACCCGGTGCTGACCGACCTGCGCGCGGCGCTGCGCCGCCACCCGTGCCACGGCTGCCCGGACCGCGAGGAGCACGCCCGCTGGGCCGAACGCCGGTGGCGCCTGCATCGCGAGACGGAGGGGCTGCGGGCCAAGGTGGCCGCCCGCACCGGATCGCTGGCCCGCACGTTCGACCGGGTCTGCGCGCTGCTCGGCGACCGCGGCTACCTGACGCCGACGGGCGGGGTCACCGACGCCGGCCGCACGCTGGCCCGGATCTGGACGGAGGCCGACCTGCTCGTCGCCGAGTGCGTGCGCACCGGCGTGTGGGACGGGCTCGCGCCGGCGGAACTGGCGGCGGCCGTCTCCGTGGTGCTGTACGAGTCGCGGCGCGACCTCTCCGACCGGATCGGCGACCGGGCGTCGGTACCGCGCGGGGCGGCCGCGGACGCCGTCGACGCGACGCTGGCGCTGTGGCGCAAGCTCTCCGCCGAGGAGGCCGACCGGGGGCTCGCGCTGACCCGCGAGCCGGACCTCGGATTCGCCTGGCCGATGTACCGCTGGGCGCGCGGCGAGTCGCTGACGAAGGTGCTGGCGAGCGCGCACGGCATCGAGGGCGACATGCCGGCCGGCGACTTCGTGCGCTGGGCGCGCCAGGTGCTGGACCTGCTCGGGCAGTTGGCGCAGCTCGCCGGGCCGGGGTCGGCCGGCGCCGGCGCCGCCCGGTCCGGCGGGGTGCGGGTCAGCGCGCAGGCCGCGATCGACGCGATCAGGCGCGGGGTGCTGGCGTACTCGGCCGTGGGCTGACGGGGGTCGTCCCGCCCGGCACGGGCCCGAGTACGAATGTGTGGACCGCCGATCCGACGGACACGGTGACGAACGACGCCAGCGCGGGGACGTCGTCAGGGATCGCGATCGTGTGGTCGCCGGCGTCGAGCAACCCGTCGAGGATCACCCGTGAGGTGCTCTCGGGTTCCGGCGGAACGATCGAGGTGTGCCACCACGCGGTGACGGTGACGCCCCGTGGCGCGTCGAGCGAAACGCGGATCGACCGGGGCCCGTAGGCGACCTGGGCGGTTGTGTCGCCGCCGAGGGCCTCCTCGACCTGCGCCGCGACAAGTCCCGCAATGCCGGCGTGGCCCCGGACGAAAACCACCCTTCGGCTGCGCGCCGAGATTTCCTCCTGCAGGTGTTCGCGGGTGTCCGGCGGCACCGCTCCGCCGAAGATCACGAGGTCGAGCCGCCCGACGTCGAACAGGTCGAGAACGCGGTCGAACTCGTTGGTGGCGCCCGCGGCGTAGCCCCTGGCACGCAGGATCGTGACCAGTTCGGACAGCACGGTGGGGCTACGCCCGATCGCCAGGATCCGAGCGGACGGGTTCGCGTCGGCGGTGCCGGCTACGGGAAGGGTGAGCATGACGGCTCCTCAAATGTGGGCCAGGCCAATGTTGGTAAGCCCAACATAGCTCATGTTGGTGGCACCAACAACTGGTAGCCTCGGCCCGTGCCCGAGTCGCCGCCGTCCCGCCACACGTCCGCCCCGTCCCGGATCCGGGATCGGCCGACCTGGCTGATCAGCCGCACCTACGGCCGCTCGTCCGGGCTGCTGAACGACGGGTTCGCGGCCAGCGGCACCGGCCTTCGCGGCTACCACTACCGCTTGCTGGCCGCGCTGGAGGAGTGGGGTCCGGTCGGCCAGGCGGACCTCGGGCGCAGCACGGGCGTCGACCGCAGCGACGTCGCCAACGCGCTGGCCGAGCTGGAGCGGCGTGGGCTCGTCGAACGCACGGTCAACCCGGACAACCGGCGTCGCAACATCGTGGCGATCACCCGGGCCGGGAGCGAGCAGTTGCAGGCGCTCGACCGCGTGCTCGACGAGATCCAGGAACGGGTTCTCGCGCCGCTCGCGCCGGCCGAGCGCCGTCAGCTCACGACGCTGTTGCGCAAGCTCGTGGACGCCGGCTGAGGGATCGGTCGGCCGAGCGCTCGCCGGCTCGAAACGCGATGTCCGAATCCCGCCGGACTCGCGGCGCGGCAACCGGCAGGCTACGGGCATGGCTGACATCGAGTACCGTCCCATCGACCCCGACCGGCTCGCCGCGATGCGCGCGAAGGGCGCCGACGAGTTCGGCAACGTGTGGGCGCCGTACCCGGCCGCCGGCGGGGAACCGCTGCGCTGCTGCCTGCGCACGGCGGATCCGGCCGAGTCGATCGTCCTGATGACATACACCCCGTGGACGAGGACCGACCCGTGGATGGAGGCCGGGCCCGTGTTCGTCCATAGTGGACCGTGCGCCGGCTATACGGAAACGGGCACCTACCCGGCAGCGTTCGTGGGCAGCCGGCGCATGCTCAACACGTTCGACCGCGACGGGGCGCGCGCCTACGGCCACATCACGTTCGTCGGGCCGGACGACGACCACGACGCGACGGTGCGCGCGCTGCTCGCGAACCCGGAGATCGGTTTCGTGCACGTGCGCAGCACCGACGCCGGCTGCTTCACCTTCGAGGCCCGCCGGGCCGGCTGAGCGACCTTCCTCCGCGATCTTGGACTCCTGTCGGTGCTGGGCACCGGTGGAAGTCCAAGATCGCGGAGGAAGGGTCAGAGGTCGAGCGCGTACACCGCTCCCGTGGCCAGGGCCACCCCTGCGATCAGCGCCGCTACGTGGGCGAGTGCGGGCGCCAACTGTCGGCGCCGCGCGCTGACCGCGATCCCCGCCACCGGGACGAGCAGGGTGAACGCCGCGAACAAGGTCAGGAAGATCCACGTCAGGGCCGTCGGCGGATCGGGCCGCTCCCACAGCCCGGTGTACGTGTCGGCCTGGCTCAGGCAGCACAGGAAGACGGTTCCGGGCGGCCACGCCAGCGCGAGGAGCCACGGTGCCGACTCGGTTGCCGGGCGTCGTTCGGTCACGCGGACGATTGTCGGGCGTCGATGCGAACGTGGTGTGCCGGCGGTGTGTGGGTTCAGCCGTCGTGCGCGATGAACCTGTCCGGGCGGATCGAGAGGATGACCCGTACGGCGGCGTCCGGGATCGGGTAGCTCCGCCCGTACCGCTGCTGCAGCGACTGGTAGAACGACGCCTCGGCATCGTCGTCGTCGATCTTCTCGACGGTGCCGCGGACCTCCAGGAACCGGTACGGATTCGCCGGGTCGGCGATCGACAGCGCCACCCGGGGTTCGCGCTGGAAGTTGCGGTACTTCTGCCGGGTCTTCGTGTGGGTCATGCGGATCCGTTCGCCGTCCCAGACGAACCACATGACCTGCGTCTGCGGGGAACCGTCGGGCCGCACCGTCGCGAGGTGCGCGAACATCGGCTTGTCGAGAAGGTCGACATGACTGGCCGGGACCTCAGTGTTCGTCACGCCCCAAGCCTTGCACGGCCCGTCGTACGCGGGCATGCCGGCGGATACGGTGTGAGCATGGTGACAGGGGGAGCATCGAGAGCCATGCGGGCCGCGGCGACGGCGCTGCGCGACAGCGTGGCACCGGACATACGCGACCGCATGGTGCTGCCGTTCGACCACGCCCAGCGCAGGTGGCTCGAGTACCGGCCCGAGCCCCGGCCCGGCGTCACGCTCGGCGACCTGGCCCCGGCCGCCCGCAAGAACGCCCACCGCCTGCTCGCGACGGCGCTGAGCCCCGGCGCGTACGCGCAGGCGATGGCGATCGTGGCGCTGGAGGAGGTGCTCGACAGGGCCGAGGGCTGGCGCCGCGGTCGGCACAGCAACGACTACGCGGTGGTGCTGTTCGGCGAGCCGGGCGGCGACGCGCCGTGGGCGTGGCGGTTCGAGGGCCACCATCTGTCGCTGACGATGACCCTGGACGGCGACGTCGTCGCCCCGACCCCGGTGTTCCTCGGCGCCAACCCGGCCCGGGTGGAGCACGCGGGGCACGTCGTGTCGCGTCCGCTCGCGCCGGAGGAGGACCTGGCCCGGGCGCTGCTCGCGGAGATGGGCCGCGGTGCTCGCGCGGCTGCGATCGTCGCCGATCGGCCGCCGGCCGACATCCGCAGCGGTCCGCGGGCCGACGTCGACGCGGGCATCGTGCCGGCCGGCGTCGCCGCCACGGACCTCGGATCGGCGGCGCGCGACCTGCTGGCGCGGCTGGTCGGCGTCTACCTCTCCCGGCTCGACGGCGAACTGGCCGCGGCCGAGACCGCCCGGCTCGAGCCGGACCGGCTGCACTTCGCCTGGGAGGGCTCGACGCAGCCCGGCGGGCCGCACTACTACCGGATCCAGGCGCCGGCGCTGCTGATCGAGTACGACAACCGGGACAACGACGCGAACCACGCGCACACCGTGCTGCGCCGTCCGGGCGCCGATTTCGGCGACGACGTACTGACCGCCCATCGCGTGGCCCACCACTGATCGCGAGGGGCCGCAGCGGTCAGCCGCTGAGGGCGTCGACCATGCGCTTGGCCGGGCTGGCCAGGCCCCACTTCTCGGCGAGTGCGAACAGCCGCTCGGCGTCGACGGGCTCGCGGGGCATCGTGCAGTCGACCGGCGGCACCGGGGCGTCGACGGCGACCCGCACGACCTGGCGCGCCTTCACCAGGTACTCGCGACCGGCGACGAGCTTCGCCTTCAGGCCCGGGGCGAAGCCGGACGACGGTTCGTCGAGCGCCGTCAGCAGGCCGTCGAGGTCACCGTGCCGGGCGATCAGGCGGGCCGCGGTCTTCTCGCCGACCCCGGCGACGCCGGGCAGCCCGTCGCTGGGGTCGCCGCGCAGCGCGGCGAAGTCGGCGTAACCGGCCGCCGGGACGGCGTACTTCGCCTGTACCGACGCGTCGTCCATCACCTCGAGCTTGGCCACGCCGCGGCCGCAGTAGAGCACCCGCACGCCCCGGGCGTCGTCGATGACCTGGAACAGGTCGCGGTCGCCGGTGGCCACCTCGACCGGGCCGGGCTCGCGCGCGGCGAGCGCGCCGATCACGTCGTCGGCCTCGTAGCCGGGGACGCCGACCGCGCAGATGCCCAGTGCCTCGAGCACCTCCTCGATGATCGGCACCTGGGGCACCAGCCCGTCCGGGACGAGTTCGCCGCCGGCGCCGGTGAGCCGCTGGGATTTGTACTCCGGCAGCAGCGCCACCCGCCAGGCCGGCCGCCAGTCGGCGTCCATCGCGCAGACCAGCCGGTCGGGCCGCCGGGTGCGCACAAGCGTGGCCACCATGTCCATGAAGCCGCGCACGGCGTTGACCGGTGAGCCGTCGGGCGCCTTGGCCGCGGACTCGGGGATCCCGAAGTAGGCGCGGAAGTAGATGCTGGCGGCGTCGACGATGAGCAGGGGGCGGCTGGTCACGGGTGCCAGCCTGCCACGCCGGGGCCGCCAGTGGGTGCAGCGGAGCGGAGCCCACGGTCAAGCGGTCCCGGCTTGCAGCTGGCATAGCCGACGTCCGTCAACTCCAGGTTGACGCGCGCTTCATCGTCAACCTAGAGTTGACGGCATGACCGATCCGCTCCGACTCGACCCGCCCGTCCGGCTCGACGAGCTCATCAACGCGATCAAGAAGGCCCGGCCCGACGTGCTCGACCAGCTCTCCGACGCGGTCCTCGTCGGCGATCACCTCGGCGAGCTGTCCGACCATCTCATCGGCCACTTCGTCGACCAGGCCCGCCGCTCCGGCGCGTCCTGGACCGACATCGGCCGCAGCATGGGGGTCACCAAGCAGGCCGCGCAGAAGCGGTTCGTGGCCAAGGGCGAGGACGAGTCCCGCCAGGACTTCAGCCGCTTCACCGACCGGGCCCGCCAGGTCATCGTCACCGCGCAGAACGCGGCGCGGGCCGGGAAGTCGGCCACGATCACGACCGGTCACCTGGTGCTCGGCCTGCTCGCCGTCTCCGACGGGCTCGCCGCGAAGGCGATCCTGCGCCAGGTGGCATCGCTGGACCAGGTGATCGAGGTGGTGAAGGCGTCGCTGCCGGGCGACGCCGAGAACCCGCCGGACCTCGTACCGTTCGACGCGGCCGCGAAGAAGGCGCTGGAGCTGACGTTCCGCGAGGCGCTGCGCCTCGGCCACAACTACATCGGTACCGAACACATCCTCCTGGCGCTGCTGGAGCAGGAGGACGGCGACGGCGTACTCTCCCGGGCCGGCGTCGACAAGGCGGCGGTCGAGGCGTACGTGACCGAGGCGCTCGCCTCGATCGCCGCCACCCGCGTGCAGTGACATGGCCAAGGTCCTGCTGATCGCGACCGGGGACACGATCGCGTACGGACGGCGGGGCGCCGCACCCGCCGTCCTCACCGGTGCCGAACTGCTGGCGACCCTGCCGCCCGGCGCGCATCGCGGCGCGACGATCGTCACCGAAGACGTGCGGGTCGAGCCGAGCTGGGACATGTCCCCTGCCACGATGCTGATGCTGGCCCGCCGCGTCCGCTCCGCGATCCTCGACGACGGCTACGAGGGCGTCGTCGTCAGCCACGGCGTGGACACCGTCGAGGAGACGGCGTTCCTGACCGACCTGCTCGCCGGGCCCGCCACCGCGCGTGCCGGGATCGTGTTCACCGGCGCTCTGCGACGGGCCGACGACCCGTACCCGGACGGCCCGCGCAACCTCGCGGCGGCGCTCACCGCGGCGCGCGACCCCGCCCTGCGCTTGGCCGGCGCCGTGGTGTGCGCCGGCGACGACCTGCACGCCGCCCGCTGGGTGACCCTGGTGGACGCGCTCGGCGCCGCCGCGTTCTCCAGCGCCCCGTACCCGCCGCTCGGCCGGGTGGTCGGCGACCGGGTGGAGACGATCGCGACCCCGCCGCCACGCCCACCGCGCCCGCTGGGGGAGCCGGCCACCGACGTCACGTTGATCAAGACCTATCCGGGGATGGACGGCACCCTGCTCATGGCCGCCGTCGATGCCGGCGCGGCCGGCATCGTGTTGGAGGGCACCGGCGCCGGCAACGTTCCGGCCAGCCTGCTCGCCACGATCAGTGACCTGACCGACTGGAAGATCCCGGTGGTCGTCGCCTCGCGCAGCCGCACCGGCGAGGGTGACCTTGCCGATCTCGGCCTGGGTGCGAGCATCGCGGCCGCTGCGGGCGCCGTCAGCGCCCGCGGCCTGTCCGCACCGAAAGCGCGGCTCGCGTTGATGGTCGCGCTGGGCACCGGCAGCGCCGGCGGCGCGCGGCAGTGGTTCAGCGAGCTCTGAACACAATCCGACGCGACTCAGCGGTAACTTCCCTAACGACCGTTAAGCTGACTGTGTGTCGCTGTATCCCGCTGCCCGCCTGGACTCCGCCCGAGCCGCCTGTGCCGCCGCCGGCCTCGACGCGCTGCTGCTGAGCCCCGGTTCCGACCTGCGTTACCTCACCGGCTATCCGGCCCTGTCCACCGAGCGGCTCACCCTGCTCGTCCTGCCCGTGGACGGCCCGGCCACGCTCATCGTGCCCCGGCTGGAGCGGCCGGCGGCCGAGGCGTCGCCGGTGGTCGACCTGCCCATGGCGATCGTCGACCACCCCGACGGCGCCGACCCCTACCCGCTCGTCGCGGCCGCCGCGCCCGGTGCGCGGACCGTCGGCCTCGCCAACCGGATGTGGGCCGAGCAGGTGCTGGCGCTGCGCGCCGCGCTGCCCGGCGCCACCCAGCGGCTGGCCGGCGAGGTGCTGCGCGACCTGCGGCTGCGCAAGTCGCCGGCCGAGATCGAGGCGCTCCGCCGGGCCGGCGCCGCCATCGACGCGGTGCACGCCAGGATGGCCGAATGGCTGCGGCCCGGCCGCACCGAGGCGGAGGTCGCGGCCGACATCGCCGCCGCGATGCGGGATACGGGCCACGAGACCGTCGACTTCACGATCGTCGCGAGCGGGCCCAACGGCGCGAGCCCGCACCACCACACGTCGTCGCGCGTGATCGAGCGGGGCGACCCGGTGGTCGTCGACATCGGCGGCAGCACGGCCGACGGCTACCGCTCCGACTGCACGCGCACCTATGTCGCCGGCGGCGACGCCCCGCCCGACTTCCTGGCGTACTACGACGCGCTGCGGGAGGCGCAACTGGCCGGGGTGGCCGCCGTCAAGCCGGGCGTCGCGGCGTCCACTGTGGACGCCGCGGGCCGCGACCTGCTCACCGCCGCCGGGTTCGGCGCGGAGTTCCTGCACCGCACCGGCCACGGCATCGGGCTGGACGGGCACGAGGAGCCGTACCTGGTCGCCGGCAACGACCTGCCGCTGGAGCCCGGCATGGCGTTCTCGATCGAGCCCGGCGTGTACCGGGCCGGCCGCCACGGCGCCCGCATCGAAGACATCGTGGTGTGCACCGACGACGGTGCGCAGCGGCTGAACACGCTGCCGACGGACCTGGTGGTGCTGTCATGAAGGTGGAGCGGTTGTTACCCACCGAGGAGGCGCACGACCTGCTCGACCTCACCGCCGAGCTGGCCGACCGGGAGCTGGCCCCGCAGGCCGCGGGCTACGAGGAGCGGGCCGAGTTCCCCTCCGCCGCGCTCAAGACGCTCGGCCGGGCCGGCCTGCTCGGGCTGCCCTACCCGGAGGAGTTCGGCGGCGGCGGGCAGCCGTACGAGGTGTACCTGCAGGTGATCGAGGAGCTGGCTCGGCGCTGGCTGGCGGTCGCCGAGGCGGTCAGCGTGCATACGCTGGCCTGCTACCCGATGTTCGCGTACGGCACCGACAGCCAGCGCAAGCGCCACCTGCCCGACATGGTCGGCGGCAACCAGCTCGGCGCCTACTGCCTGTCCGAGCCGCAGGGCGGCTCCGACGCGGCCGCCCTCGCCACGAAGGCGCGCCGCGAGGGCGACGAGTACGTCGTCGACGGCACCAAGGCGTGGATCACCCACGCCGGCCGGGCCGACTTCTACAACGTGTTCGTCCGCACCGGCGGCCCGGGCGCCGGCGGCGTCTCGTGCCTGTTCGTCGACGGTGACACCGCCGGCGTCGTGGCGCAGGCGCCGGAGAAGACGATGGGCCTGCGCGCGTCGCCCGTGGCTCAGATCGTGTTCGACGGCGCGCGCGTTCCGGCGGACCGCATTCTGGGTGCGGAGGGCGGGGGTTTCAAGATCGCGCTCGCCGCGCTCGACGGCGGCAGGCTCGGCATCGCGGCCTGCGCGGTCGGTCTCGGCCAGGCCGCCCTCGACTACGCGACGGCGTACGCCCGCGAACGGGAGCAGTTCGGTGGCCCGATCATCGACCTGCAGGGCGTCGGGTTCATGCTGGCCGACATGGCGACGCAGGTTTCCGCCGCGCGGGCGCTGACGCTGCATGCGGCGCGGCTGCGCGACCTCGGCCGGCCGTACTCGGCGGAGGCGGCGAAGGCGAAGCTGTTCGCCACCGACGCGGCCATGGCGGTGACCACCGACGCGGTGCAGGTGCTCGGCGGCTACGGCTACGTCAGCGACCACCCGGTCGAGCGGTACATGCGCGAGGCGAAGGTGCTGCAGATCGTCGAGGGCACCAACCAGATCCAGCGGATGGTCATCGCGCGGGCGCTGCGCCGCTCGTGATCGGCAACCCCCGGCCGGACCTCGGCGAGGCCGGCCGGGGGGCTGGACGTCAGCTTGTCACCGGTCCCCTTCACTATGCTTCATTGATGAACAACCGACGCCGCATACATCGCGAACGTCTGAGAAACGATCTTGCCGTTCTCGACGACGAAAGTGTCGGTGCCCAGGGGGATATCAGTGCCTACGCACCAGGTGATATAGGCGATGTTCCGGTCGATCAGCAGGCTCCTGAGCGTGAAACGGTCAATGGCCTGGGCCGGCAGGGACGCGATGAAGTCCTCGAAGAATCCGTGGATTTCCTGTTTCCCACGATAGATCCTGGCTTCGGTGTAGAAATGCGCGTCATCGTCGTAGTCACTCACGATCGCGCCAACGGAATGCTGCTCGAGGAATGCCTGCAGGTGGTTACGAACAACGGTTTCTGTGACAGCTGAGTCGACGTTCATGAAATCTCCGGGAGTTGAGAATCGGTGATGTTCGCCTACGGTTTGGCTTCCAGGATGATGTTGAACGGGGTTTCCGTTGCGCGGCGCACGTGGCTGAATCCGGCCTCGCGCAGCAGCAGCGCGAGTTGGCGTTCGCCGGCCTGCGCGCCGAGGCCGAGGCCGACCTCCTGGGCGAGCGAGCCCGGAGTGCAGATGACCGTGGACAGGCCGTAGTAGGTCCGTCCGACGGGGTTGAGGTTCTGCTCGAGGGCGTCGCCGGCGTTGGGTTCGACGATCAGCAGGGTGCCGTCCGGTGCCAGTGCCTGACGGATGCGGCGCGCGGCGCCGACCGGGTCACCCATGTCGTGCAGGGCGTCGAACAGGCACACCAGGTCGTAGTCGTGACCGGGGAAATCCTTGGCCGCAGCGACGTCGAAGCTCGCCCGTGGATGCACGCCGGCTTCGGCTGCGGCCGCGCGGGCGGACTGGATCGACGGCTGGTGGATGTCGAAGCCGGCGAACGTCGAGTGCTCGAACGCCCGCGCCATGATGATCGTGGACGCCCCGTAGCCGCAGCCGACGTCGGCAACCTTCGCGCCGTCCCGAAGCTTGTCGACCACACCGTCGAGGGTCGGCAGCCAGTCGTCGACGAGGTGCGCGGCGTAGCCGGGACGGAAGAGCCGCACGACGCCGGAGAACAGCCGCTCGTCGTGGGCGTGCCAGCCGATCCCTTTGCCGGTGCGAAATGCGTCGATGAACACGTCGTGGTCGGCGTAGCAGGAGGCGATGGTCTCGAACGCGCCGGCGAGGAAGACCGGGCTGTCCTCGTTGGCGACGACCATTGCCTGTTCGGCGGGCAACTCGTACGTGCTGCCGGCCGGGTCGTAGACGACATAGCCGCCGGCGGCCTGGTTGGCGAGCCACTCGCGCACGTACCGCTCGGCAGTGCCGGTCCGCTGTGCCAAGGTGGCCGAGGTGATCGGACCGGCACCGGCCATCGCCTTGTACAGACCCAGCCGGTCGCCGAGGTGCAGCAGCAGTCCTGATATGGCTGCGCCCATGTCGGCCACCGCCTGTCCGACGAAAGCCTCGAGCCGCGCCCCGTCCAGGGCCGGGATATCCGTTGTCGTCATTCGTGTCTCCGCTCGTTGGCCCAGGTCCACGACCGACCTGTGTGAATGCCTGTCGCCAGGATGCGGGGACGGTGGCGCGGCGACGAGTGACGATGTCGTACCGCCGCAGGTCGCCTCCGAACGTGGGGCGAAGGGAATGGACCGGACCAGTTGCCTTTGCCGGCCCGCTGCTCGGCGGGGTCTTCGGCAGTACAGCATCCGTACTACCGGGTGGTGCCGCGCGGGAGCACGATGTCCAGATGAACCGCAGGGAATATTGCCCGATCGCTGCCAGCGTCGAGGTACTGGGAGACCGCTGGACCCCCTTGATCATTCGCGAGGTGATGGTCGGTGCCTGCGGCTTCAACGAGATCCATCGTGGAATCCCGCGGGTCAGTCGCACTCTGCTCGCGCAGCGGCTGCGCGAGCTTGAACGACGCGGGCTGATGACGCATGAAGCGAGCCGGCCGGGACGCCCGGGCGCCTATGCATTGACCGCGGCCGGTCAGGCACTGACGCCCATCGTGTGGGCAATGGGCGCCTGGGCCGCGGAATGGATGTTCGGCGATCCGAGCGACGAGGAATGCGACGGCCTGACGCTGATCTGGCGCACACATCAGGTTGCCATCCCCGCCAAGCTGCCCGAGACCCGCACCGTGGTGCACGTCGTCCTCACCGGGGCAGGTGGTGCCCAGGGCTGGCTCGACATCCAGCGGCCGGGCATCACGGTCTGCAAGGACGACCAGGGCCTGGCCGTCGATCTCGCACTCGAGGCCGACACCGGACAGATGCACCGCTGGCTTGCTGGGCTCGTGCCGTTCCGCGACCTGGTCGCCAATGGACAAGCCCGCTTCCTCGGGCCGAGTCGCTTGGCCAGGGCCTTTCCCACCTGGTTCGACACCACACTGTTTTCCCGCAGCCTGCAGCGTGCCGAACAACGCCGCCGCCGCGAAGCCCTGGGCAGCCGCTAGGTACCGGACGGACCACCGCGAGCGGCCGGCCGGCGAACGTCGAGCCGCACACGCATGGTTGGATCGCCACGTGGTCGTGATGACCTGCAGCGTGCCGCTCGACGACGCGTCGTCGCCCGCCGAGCGGCGCGCCCGGCTGGAGGCGGTCGCCGCGGCGCTGCGGGCCGCCGGCGCGGAGAACGTGCTCGTCGACTGGGCGGCCGACGGCCTGCTCGGATGGGCCAAGGTCGATCTGCGGCGGATCGTGCTCGCCGTGTCGTACAAGGCCGCGCTCGACGACGCGCTGGCCGAGGCGGCCGGAGCTGTGGACTGGGCGCCGGGCGGCGATCCGGCGACCGACCGCGGCGTGTATCGACTGGCGGCCTGGCTCGGCGTGCCGGCGGCCGTCGAGCGGGTGGTGCTTTCGAGCCTCGACCGGAAGACGTACCTGGACCGCGATCCGTACGCCGACGACGGGCCGAACCTGTCGATGCACGCCTGCTACGCCGGGCTGGTCGACGCGGGCGTGCTGGTCGGCGTCGACTGGAAGAGCACGCGGGCCGAGGCGGTCGAGGCGCTCGGCGGCCTGCTGATCGTGCCGGACAACCGGGAGCGCTTCGCCGACGCCGTACCCGGCTTCGCCGACGCCGTACCCGGCTTCGCCGAAGCTGTGCCCGGTTCGGCGGATCCGCGCGATGCCGGCGGCGAACAACCGGAAACGATCGTCGCCCGTGACGCGGCGACGCGCGCGGCCGCCGTCGGCATCGTCCTGCTGGGCCTGGAAAACGGAGACACGCCCGGCTACCTCGCCTGTCGCGAGGCGTCCGCGCCGGATCTGCTGCGCCTGGCCTCGGCGGCAGCGGTGCCCTTCCAGCAGGTGTGCTGACGAAGTCGCTGGGCACCATCATTCCGGCGCCGGTTGCCGGAACCAGGCGGCGGGAGGCGGTGGCAATGGGACTGCGGGACAGCCGGATCGAGGCGGTCAGGCCGTGCGCCGGTCCGTGCAGCATGGCCGCCGCGACAGGCGCCGCCGGTTTCGACACTCACCCCAGGACCGCGCGCGCCACCCGCCGGACGTCGTCGATCTCGCACCTCGGCATCAGGTTCACGATCAGGTAGGACACGCCGACGGTGGCCAGGTCGTCGCGCAGCCGGCGCAGGTCGTCGTCTGAGCACATCGAGAAGTCGACGGTGGCGTGCGCGGTGTGCTCGATCTCGGCGGGGTCGCGACCAACGTCGGCGCAGTGCGCCTCGATGACGGAGATCCACCGGCGGACGTCGTCGAGGCCGGAGCCCGTCCACCGCTCGGGCGAGCGGCCGACCCACAGGTTCGATGCGTCGCCGTACCGGGCGAGCAGTCGCAGCGTCTTGCGTTCGCCGGTGCCGCCGATGAGGATCCGCGGGCCGTGCGTCCGCACCGGTGGCGGGCTGAGCACCGGTACCGGAACCTCCACAATGGATCCCTTGAACGGCGTGCGGCTGCCGTGGCGCCAGGTGTGATGGGCGAGTTGCAAGGTGTCCTCGAGCAGGCGGAACCGGTCGGCCAGTGTCGGCCACGGCACGCCGAGGCCGACCGCCTCCTCGTCGTACCAGCCGGCGCCGAGGCCGAGCCAACTGCGCCCACCGGACACGACGTCGAGAGTGGTGGCGGTCTTGAGCAGCACCCCGGGATGCCGGTACGCCACGCAGCTGACCAGCGGGCCGAGCTCGATCCGACTGGTGTGCGCGGCCAGGTAGGCGAGGCCGGTGTAGCACTCGAGCATGGGGTCGTCGGGCCCGGTGCCGAACCCCGGCATCTGGAAGAAGTGGTCCATCAGCCACAGGCTGTGGTAGCCCGCGTCCTCGGTGGCGACGGCGACGTCGCGCAGGGCCGGTGCGAGCGCCGGCGCGCCGCCGGGCCAGTCGAATTCGATGATCTGCAATCCGATTTTCACCCGGTCAACTTAAGCCAGGTATAGAAGCCGTGGCGATCGACACGGCGTGGTGAAACGGCGGTCACCGCCTGTGCGCGAGTCGACGAGCGGGCCGATCTGTCGGGGAGAAAGGGGGAGTTGCGGTGGGGTGAAATGCCGGTACCATCCGCCCGTCTGCCATTCACCCGACCTGCGAATCACCCCATTTACGCGGCAGCCACGCACTGCTCGTCGGCAGTACACGGAGGTACTCGTGCGCCGAATCGTGCCCATTTTCCTTGCCCTGACGATCACCGCTGCCATCGGCGGCTGCGGCCTCGGCTTGGGCGACGACGAGAAGGCCGAGCAGCCCATGCGCATCGGCGTGATCGTGCCGCTGACGGGCAACTACGAACCGCTGGGGCGCGACCACAAGAAGGCGATCGAACTCGCCGTCGAACAGGTCAACGCGTCCGGTGGCGTGAACGGGCACAAGCTGGAGCTCACCGTCCGCGACGACAAGAGCACCCCCGACCAGTCGGTCGCCATGTTCAACGAGATCAAGGACAACGTCGACGTCATCATCGGCCCCGCGTTCTCCAACAGCGCGCTGGCCACGATCCCGCTCACCGAGCAGGCCAAGATCCCGTTCCTGTCGTTGGCACCGGCCGACGAACAGGTCGACCCGGTCCGGCCGTACACGTTCGTGGTGCCGGCGATCTCGTCCAAGTACGCCGAGCGGCTGCTGCAGTACTTCCAGGCGACGAGCGTCACGAAGATCGCCGTCGCCTACGACGAGAAGAGCACCTATGCGGCGGCCGGATTCCGGGGCATGCAGGGCCTCGCCGGCAAGTACGGCGTCTCGATCGTCGCCGCGGAGGCGTTCCAGACCTCGACGACCGACTTCAACCCGGTCTTTAACAAGATCAAGAGCTCCGGCGCGCAGGCGCTGGCGCTGTGGGCGACCGGGCCGCCGGCCGTGACGGCGACCAAGCAGTACGCCAACGCGAAGGTCAACTTGCCGTTGGTGCTCACCGGGGCGCAGGCGAGCCGGCTCTTCCTCGACCCGGCCGGCAATGCCGCGGAGGGACTCACCATCGCCAGTTCGATCGGCGTCGTCGGGCCCTACCTGCCCGACGGACCGCTCAAGGACACCATCGGCAACCTGTCGCGCTCGTTCCGCGGCCTGTACCGGTACGCGCCGCCGCAGTTCGCGCAGGACGGGTACAGCGCCGTGCGGCTGCTCGTGGCCGCGCTGGAGAAGGCGAAGGCAGTCGACCGCACGAAGCTCCGCGACGCGTTGGAGAAGGTGAACCTGGTGACGCCGAACGGCGTCTACTCGTACTCGCCGACCGACCACAATGGACTGACGACGGACTTCATCGCCATCACGAAGGTCGACGGCGGCACGATGATCCCGACGGACTGGGCCCGCACCCAGTTCCCGGCGGCCAACAAACGCTGACGCCGCGGGCGGGCGCGGGTCGAGGGCCACCGCGCGGCGCGACGACGAGCGTGTGTCCAGAGTGGACGAACTCGTGCCACCTATGGCGATCTTGGACGTCTATCGGTGCCAGGGCACCGATAGACGTCCAAGATCGCGGCAACAGCGGGCGGAAGCAGCGGGCGGAAGCAGCGGGGCGGGTCACCCGGGGGACAGGTGGGCCAAATGGTGGCGGACCTCGTCGGCGTCGGGGTGGCCCAGCTCGTCGAGGATGCGCAGCGCCGATCGGCCGTGCCCGTAGGCGTGGTCGGTGTCGGCGGCCGCCAGGAACGCGCCGCTCAGCTTCCGCAGCGACTCCGCCTCGTGGTAGCGGTCGCCGGCGTCGCGGAACAGCTCGACGGCGCGTCCGTAGCACTCGATCGCCCGGTCGTAGCGGCCCAGTTCGTGGTTGACGTAGCCGAGGCTGTCCCACGTTGCCGCCGCACCGATCCGGTCGCCGAGCCGGCCGAACAGCGCGTGCGCCTCCTCGCAGCGGGCCAGCGCCGTCTCGTGCTCGCCCAGCTTTGCGTGGAACCACCCGACGGCGTTCAGCGCGCCCGCCTCGCCAGCACCGTTGCCGCTGGCGCGGTGCAGTGCCAGCGCCCGGTCGGCATTCGAGAGCGCGTCGGCGTGGGCGCCCTGGCGGTCGGACACCCAGGCGATGTCGAGGTGCGTGTGCGCCCGGCCGGCCGGGTCGTCGCGCTCGTGGAAGCAGTCGAGCGCCTCGTGCAGTTTCTCCTGCGCCTCGGGGTAGCGGCCGAGCCGGTACAGCGCCAGCCCGAGGCCGCGCAGCGCGTACGACAGCCCGTCGGGGTCGGCGAGGCGCCGGGCGGACGCGACCGCCCGCTCGTGCATGGCGACCCGGTCCTCCCAGTGGCCACGCCGGTCCAGGAACGTCGTCAGCGTCCAGGCCAGCTGCCAGGTGTGCCGGTCGAACCCCTCGTCGGCGGCGAGCCGGCTCACCGGGACCAGCACCGGGTGCTCGGCGGCGAGCCAGGCCAGCGCCCGGTCGCGGTCGGCCAGCGGCTCCGGCCGGGCGCCGGGCGCGGCGGGCTCCAGCGTGATCGGGTGCCGGTTCGGGTTGAGCAGCAGCGCCGCCCGGTGCGCGGTGTGCAGGTAGTGGTCGAGCAGCCGGGTCAGCGCGGCGTCGCGGCCGGGCGGCTGCTCGTCGGCGCCGACGAGCTCGCTCGCGTACAGGCGCAGCAGGTCGTGGAAGCGGTACCGGTTCGGCGCGTTCTCCGTCACCAGGTTCGTGCGGGCCAGCTCGGCCAGCAGCGTGCGCGCCTGCGGCAGCGACGTGCCGGCGAGGCTCGCGACCGCCGGCGCGGCGACGTCCGGGCCCGGGTGCAGGCCCAGCAGCCGGAACAGCCGGGCCGCCTCGTCGCTCAGCTGCAGGTACGACCACGAGAGCACGGCGCGCACGTCGGTGGCGACGTCGGGGCCGCCGAACACGTCCAGGCTGCCCAGCTCGTCGGCAACCGCGGCCAGCGCGAACCGGGGATGCGTCGCGGCCCGCGCGGCGACCACGGCGAGCGCGAGCGGCAGCCCGGCGCACCGGGTCACGATCCGCTCGACTGCGGCCGGCTCGGCGGCGACCCGCCGGTCGCCGACGCGCTTCGCGATCAGCTCGCGCGCCTCGTCGACCGGCATCAGATCGAGGACGACGGGCACCGCGCCCTCGCTGACGACCAGCCCGCTCAGCGTCTCTCGGCTGGTGACCACGGTGAGGCAGCCCTCGGCACCGGGCAGCAGCGGCCGCACCTGCTCCGCGTCGCGGGCATTGTCGAGGACCACCAGCACCCGGCGCTCGGCGAGGATGCTGCGGTACAGCGCCACCTGCGCCTCGAAGCTGGCCGGGATCCGGCCCGGCGGCACCTCGAACGCGTCGAGCAACGCGCGCACCGCCCGGGCCGGGGCCACCGGCGCGGCGGTCGGGTCGAAGCCGCGCAGGTTGACGAACAGCTGGCCGTCCGGGAAGCGGGCAGCGATCCGGTGCGCCCAGTGCACCGCCAGCGCGGTCTTCCCGACCCCGGCCGTGCCCGAGACGACGACGATCGGAACCGGCGCCCCGCCGCCTTCGGATAGCAGGTCAGCCAGGGAGGCGAGCTCGTCGCGACGGCCCGCGAAGCGGGCGACGTCCGAGATCAGCTGGCGCGGGCGCACCAACGGCGGTGGGATGACGAGTGAACCGGCCGCCGCCGCTCCCGTCGACGATGGCTTTCGGGATGGCGCGGAGGGCGCGGTGGCCGCGGCCTCGCCCCCGGCGGACGCCTTGAGCCACAGGGCGTGGAACTCGGCGGTGTCGCCGCCGATCGCCTCGACCACGAGCTCGAGCAGGCCCCAGCGGGGGAGGCGGGCGTCGGAGAACGCGCCGGACACCGTGGTGTGGCTGCAGCCGACCTCGCGGGCGATGTCGCGCAGGCTGGGCCAGCCGGCCCGGTGGTGCAGCGCGTGCAGTTCGTCGAACAGGTCGCGCAGCGGGCCCTCCGCGAGTACCGGTTTCGGCAGCGCCGCCACGGCACCTCCTCGCCATCGTCAGCCCATTGTCAACGGTGGCGTTCCAGTCACCGTGTGTAAACAGAGATTCGGACGCCGCTCATGGATACGTCCAGCTCTGTTCGGATCCGTCAACCGGTGCGTTCAGGCCCGCACGATGAAGGGCATGAGTGCGACGAGTGTTGTCGAGTGGTCCCACAGTGGCCTGCAGGTCACCGCCGGCTGGGCCGACACCGACCGGCCGGACGTGCGCTTCCTCCTGATCGGCGTGCCGAACACGCACGACTCCGTGCGCCTCGACTGGTACGACGGCACGGAGTTCGGGAGCGACGACCCGGTGCCGGGGTGGCTGCGCATCGGCACCCTGCCGGCGCGCGAGGTGCGGGTGTGCAAGGGCGAGGTCGCGGCCGACGGGTCGACCGAAGCGGCGCATTTCGGGCCGACGGTGGAGGGCATCCTGCGTGCGGTGGCCGAGCCGCTGACGCAGTTCGCGCAGGCGAATCCCGACGTGCTGCGCCGCCTCCGGGAGCGGGTGCCCGCGCTTTCCGGCAAGGTTCCGAAGGACCACGGCAAGGTGCCCAAGGAGCCGTTCCCCGACGCGTTCGCCGTCTCGGTCTCGCAGTACGGAGCGGCCGGGGCTGCGCTGGGTGGACTGATCTCCGACTGCGCCGAGGCGGTGACCGCCGGCGCCGCCCTGGCCGCGCTGGTGGGCGTCTCCGTGTACCTGACGGACTAACGAAAACCGCGATCTGGACTATCCTCCTCGCCGGAGGTCCAGTGGGTTCGGGCCGGTCCAGCGGCGAAATGGATGGCGCCCGTTGCGAAATCGCGTGTTGTACGCGGCCTCGGCCGTCCTCGGCGTGGTGTCGTTGCTGCCGTTGCTCACCGTGCCGGCGCCGGAACCGGTGGCCGACCAGAAGCCGGTGTCGCGGGCGCACGTCGGGCTGAACCAGGGCTGGCACTTCAGGCAGGACGACACCATCGACGCGTCCGCCGTCGCCGTCGACGACTCGGCGTGGACCGCGGTGACGCTGCCCCACACGTGGAACGCCCACGACGGGCAGAACGGCGGATCGGACTACAAGCGCGGCGCCGGCTGGTACCGGCGGCACTACACGCCGCCGAAGGACCAGGACGGCAAGCGGTTCTGGCTGCAGTTCGACGGCGCCAACACGGTCACCGACGTGTGGGTGAACGGTGCCCACCTCGGCCAGCACCGCGGCGGCTACAGCCGGTTCCGGTTCGACGCGACCGCGGCGCTGACGGCCGGCGAGGACGCCGTGGTCGCCGTGCGGGTCAGCAACGCACCGGTCCCCGACGTGGCGCCCCTGGACGGCGACTGGACGTTCTTCGGCGGCCTCTACCGCGGCGTGTCGATGTGGGTGACCGATCCGCTCGCCGTCGACCTGGCCGACGAGGGCGGCCCCGGCGTGTACGTGCGCACCCGGGAACTGTCCGACGCGGTGGCGCAGGTCGACGTGACGACCCGGGTGCGCAACAGCGGCCGGGAACGGCGCGAGGTCGTCGTCGGCACCACGATCTCCGACGCGGACGGGCGCACCGTCGCGCGCACCAGCACGCCGCCGCGCGGCATCGGCGCCTCCGCCGCGGTCCGGCAGGGGCAGGAGGTCAGCATCCCGTCGCCCCGGCTGTGGCGCGGCCGGGCCGATCCGCGCCTGTACCTCGCCCGGGTCGAACTGCGCGACGCGAACACCGGCCGCGTGCTGGACGCGGTGACCGAGCGGTTCGGCCTGCGCGGCATCGGCGTCGACGCGGATCGCGGGCTGTTCCTCAACGGCGAGCACGTCGACGTGCACGGGGTGAGCCGGCACCAGGACCGGCAGGACCGCGGCTGGGCCCTGTCCGACGCCGACCACCGGCTCGACTTCGACATCATGGACGAGATGGGCGTCAACGCCCTGCGCACCGCCCACTACCAGCAGGATCCCCGGGTGTACGACCTGGCCGACGAGCGCGGCTACCTGGTGTGGACGGAGATCCCGCTGGTGAACCTGGTCGGCACCGGTGCCGCGTCGGCGGCGTTCGCGGCCAACGCGCGCCAGCAGTTGCGGGAGCTGATCCGGCAGAACTTCAACCATCCGTCGATCGCGTTCTGGGGCATCGGCAACGAGCAGCTCGCCGACGATCCCGCCACCAACGGGCTGCTGGAGTCGCTGGCCGCCGAGGTCGCGCGGGAGGACCCCGACCGGATGTCGGCGTACGCGCACGTCTCCGCCGACGTCGACGGCGGGCTCACCACGCACAGCGACGTCGTCGGCTACAACCGTTACTACGGCTGGTACTACGGCGTGCCCGCACAGCTCGGTCCGTTCCTCGACGCGGCGCACGCGGCCCATCCGTCGCGGCGGACGGCGGTCAGCGAGTACGGCGCCGGCGGCAGCGTCGGCCAGCACGAGGCGGTCGCAGCGCCGCCGAACCCGTACGGCCCCTGGCATCCCGAGGAGTACCAGGCCGCGTACCACGAGCAGATCTGGCCGCAGCTCGCCGCCCGGCCGTTCGTGTGGGGCACGTTCCTGTGGAACATGTTCGACTTCGCCGTGGACAAGCGTTCCGAGGGCGAGGTGCCCGGCCGCAACGACAAGGGCCTGGTGACGTACGACCGGACCGTGCGCAAGGACGCGTACTACTGGTACAAGGCGAAC
>Ga0070664_100000791_pt1 | contig 24395 bp, 13 predicted proteins | sample KBSC73metaG_FD_65863 | JGI IMG/M metagenome (GOLD analysis project Ga0070664, IMG submission 65863) | Corn rhizosphere microbial communities from Kellogg Biological Station, Michigan, USA - KBS C7-3 metaG | ecosystem: Host-associated > Plants > Roots > Rhizosphere > Soil ... | reverse complement strand
AGTCGATTGATGAACGCGAACAGCCGCGGCTGGTCCTCCGCCGTCACTTCGATGTCGTCGATCGCATGCCGGTGCTTCACGAACACCAGCGCCTTCCACATGAAGACCGCGAGGAACGCCGAGCACGTGCCGGCGACGAAACTCCAGAAATCGCCGCCGTGCGCGAGACTCCTGAACAGTCGATACGCCGTCCAGGAGAACCAGGTCGCGAGCGCGAAGTACAGCAGCACGAACAGCATGAGGCCGCCCATGGCGAGCCACGAGTGCGTGCGATAGGCCCCGGTGGGCCGCGTGAGATCCGCCGGCACCGAGCCTGGGCCGGCCGGGTAGACCTGTTCCGTCGTCATCTGCTTGTCCCCACTGAGAATCGCGAACGATCCTACGCCTGTAGGCGGCGCGCGAGCACGCCGGGCCGGCTCCCGGCCGCCCTTTCTGTGCGGCCCGTCTCAGTCGGCCTCTCAGTCGGTGGGGGAAGTGCTGAAGAACTGGGTGCCGGACTGCTCGTTCACGCAGGCGACGATCTTCTTCGGCCAGGACAGATTGTTCCAGTCGAATGCCATAGGTCCTCCCCGTGTTGTTGTTATCGACCCGAACGTAAGATGCGCGTATGCGAACTCTCGGGTCAACAGTGTTCCTGCTGGTACTGATCTGCAGTCATGCGGGCTTCGCACAGCAACTCGACGCCAGCGCGCCATCCGCAGAACCGGTCCCCGGATTCGTGAGCGTCGACATCGGCGGCAGGAGCCTGCGGTACAGGTGCACAGGCGAAGGAACGCCGACCGTGATCATCGAACCCGGCGGCGGCGTGTCGCTGGAGACAGTGTTCTCCTGGGGCCGGCCGATCGGTTGGGCGGCCGTCGTTCCGCAGGTCAGCAAGCTGACGCGCGTCTGTGTCTACGATCGCGCCGGCCTCGGACGCAGCGATGCTGCGCCGATGCCTCGCACCAGCCTTGACGTCGCGAAGGATCTGCACGAGTTGCTGGAGCGCGCGCATATCGCTCCGCCCTACGTCTTCGCCGGTCAATCGTTCGGCGGGATGAATGCACGGATGTTCGCGTCGCTCTATCCGCAAACGATGGCCGGCATGGTGCTGGTCGACTCGTCGCATCCCGATCTGTATCCGGAGCTGGCGAAGGTCCTGCCGGCGGCGACGCGCGGCGAGTCCGAGTTCCTGGAGGGCTGGCGCAAGGGGCCCGACCTGTCGAAGACGCGCGAGTGGATCGATCTGAAAGCAAATGGCGACCTGGTGCGCGCCACGGGCGGAATCGGCGACAAACCGCTCATCGTTCTCACGCAGAGTCCGGGTTGGAACGATCCATTCGCACCGGACGACGTCGAGCCGCTGATCGACGAGGTGACTCAGCGGTTGGCCCGACAGCTGCTTACGTTGTCGTCCGACAGCAAGCTGATCGTCGCGAAGAAGGGCGGCCACAACATCCAGGCGGAGGAGCCGCAGCTGGTAATCGATGCGATCAGCGATGTCGTGCGGCGAGTTCGAACGAAACGATAGTCACAGCAGCCATTCGATCGGCAGCAAAGCCATGAGGGCCACGGCGAAGCGCTTCCACCAGCTCACGCCCGGTTCGCTCTTGTGCACGATGACGCCGTTCTCGTGCGGTTCGAGCCACTCCATCGCGCCGGATGCGTTCAAGCGCACGCGATAGCTGCGGCCGGGAATCTCTTCGGCAAACGCTGCTGCGATTCTCTGCGCGAGCGCGGGGCTTTCGATCACCAATCCCATTTCCGTATTGAGGCTCGCCGAGCGCGGATCGAGATTGAACGAGCCGACGAACACGCGCGCGCAATCCACCGAGAATGTTTTTGCGTGCAGGCTGGAACCGGAGCTGCCGGTGAGGCGACGGTCGCGGCGCGAGCGAACGCGCGATTCGCGCATGAGCTCGTAGAGCACCACGCCAGCTTTGAGCATCTTGCGACGACGCTTCGCGTAACCCGCGTGCACGATCGGAACGTCGGTCGACTCCAGCGCATTCGTGAGGATCGACACCTTCACTGCGCTCTTGCCCGCAAGCTCCGCGAGCGCGCGCTCGCCAGCACGAGTCGGCACGAGGTACGGCGAGATCAGCTCCAGCTCGCGCGTCGGGATGTTCAACGTGTCGATGAGGCGTTCGAGCAATGTGCCGTGCGGACGCTGCCGGCCAAGGCCCTTCGCGGGATCGTCACTGACCAGACGCGTGGCCGCCCACCGATAGTCGACGGTGCCAGTGAGCAAGTCAGTGACGAAGGCGCACGACTGCAACGCATTTATATATGCGACCGATGCAGGCTGCTGCAGCGCTCGCTCCGCGGCGGCGATCACTTCGCGCACGGTTGCGGCGTTGGCGCGGCCGAGGATCTTGGCAGCAGGACGCGCCGACTCGCTGCTCCAGTAGCGCTCGAAGTCATTGGCGATCTCGCTGACCACCGGGCCAACGGCCATCACGTCCAGGTCGACGAACGACATCTCCTGGTGCGCATCGAAATACTCATCGCCGATGTTGCGACCGCCGACGATCGCAACCTGGCCATCGACCGTGAACGACTTGTTGTGCATCCGCCGGTTGAGGCGAAAGAAGTCGGTCAGGTACTCGAGCGCCCGCCAGCGGCGCAGTCGAAACGGATTGAACAGCTTCACCTGGATGTTCGGATGCGAAGCGAGCGCGCCGAGGAAATTATCGAGGCCGCTGGTGTTGTTGTCGTCGAGCAGCAGACGGACGCGCACGCCGCGATCGGCGGCCCGGCACAACGCTGCGAACAGCAGTGCGCCGGACATGTCGTTACGCCAGATGTAGTACTGAAGATCGAGCGTGCGCTCGGCGTTATCGGCCAGCAGCACGCGTGCCGCGAACGCTTCACGGCCGTCGCGCAGCTCGACGATTCCGGACTGGCCAGGATGCTGTTGCGCGCGCGGCGCGACCGAGCGAGCCAGTCGGGTCTCGGCGGTCGGCGCGGCTTTGGCCAGGGTTTCGAGCATGCGATCCTCGGTGGCAGGCGAACGAACTGTACTAGAATCCACCATCCGCGGTCTGGGGAGGACTTGCATGAAGCGCAGCGCCCTGCAGTTGCTCGGCACGATACTGGCCATGACATTCGCAGCGACGGCTGCCTGGAGCGGCGAAGACGTCGCCGGCGCCAAGGACCATCCGCTTCTCACGCGCTACCCCGACTCCTTCATCACCGAATACACGAAGAACTACAACGCCACCGACTTCCAGGTTGGCGCCAAGGGCGCGCTGCCGAAGGTGCAAACTGTTGAGGGCGACACCACGACGCTGCGCTATTTCTACGACAGCGTGGAGAAGCAGCCCAGCCCCTTGCAGCTGATCCGCAATTACCAGAATGCCGTGAAGCAGATCGGCGGCAGCGTGCTGTACGAGCGCTTGCCGAAGGAAGGCGACGGCGGCGAGACCACGCTGCAGGTCACGACCGGCGGGAAAGACGTGTGGGTCAAGGTCATCCCGGACATCTTCGGCGCGCCGACTCAGAGCTATCAGCTCGTGATCACCGAGGTCGCGTCGATGGCGCAGGTCGTGAGTGCGAACGAGCTGCTGCAGGAGTTGAACAAGAACGGCTTCGTCGCGCTGTACATCAACTTCGACACGGGCAAGGCGGAGCTCAAGCACGACGGTGTCGCGGCGGTCAAAGAGATCGCGAAGCTGATGAAGTCGAACCCGACGCTGAAGCTCAGCGTCGAAGGTCACACGGACAACGTCGGCGACGCGGCGTCGAACAAGAAGTTATCGGAAGCGCGCGCGAAGAGCGTCACGGCGGCAATCGTCGCGGGCGGCATCGAAGCCGCGCGACTGAGCGCTGCGGGGTTCGGGCAGGACAAGCCGGTGGCCGACAATCGGACAGAGGAAGGTCGCGCGAAGAACCGGCGCGTGGAGCTGGTGAAGAAGTCGTAGCAGTCAGGCTGAAGCCTGACCCACAGAGACTGGCTGTTGTGTGGGTCAGGCTTTAGCCTGACTCCTGCTCACTACAACAGCGAATCCTTCTTGCCCTTCCCGGCCACCAGCGGCTGGAAGTGCGCGATGCCGCCCTGTGCGGCGACGAGCGACTGATAGAGCTGCTCGATCTGTTCCGGCGTGTACTGCGTCCGATGGCACAACCAGCCGGCCTTCGATTTCTCGTAGTCCGCTTGCGAGACGCGGATCTTCGTCGTGAGGAACCGCTCGTCGACCGTCGCGAGCGGAATCGGGTTGTTCGCGGGCACCTTGCCCGTCGGAACCGCCGGGTAGTAGAGCTGCGCGGGCTTCGACCAGGTCCGGCTCTGAAACACTTCCGTGACGATGTCGCTCACCAGTCGATGATCCGGATGACCGGTCCATCCCGACGGACCCCAGGTGATCACCGCATCGGGTTGCAACTCCTCGAACAGCTTCGTCACGCGATCGCGCATCTCCGCCAGTTGCGCCATGTGCGGCTGCAAGCCTTCGCCCATTTTCAGCTGGTCGTACAACCCGAACATGATCGGCGGATTGATGCCGAGCTTCTCGGTCGTGCACTTCAGCTCTTGCGCGCGCGTCGCCGCGAGACTGTCACCGGCGGTGGTTCCTGCATGCGGAGCGACGCCGAGGCGACCATCGGTTGCCGTCGCGAGATACACGTTGACGCCGGCAGCGGCGTACTTCGCCAGCACCGCGCTGACTGTCGATTCATCATCCGGATGCGCGAACACTGCCAGCAACACCGGCGCGGGCTTGGCCGCCGGACTGGTGCACGGGATCAGCAGCGCCGCACAGACGAACGCGACACTCAAGCGACTCACGAGGTGTTTCATGATGTTCATGCCCTTCGCTCGGCAACAGTGATCCGATGTAACAGCCGCTTGTGTCCTTGATAACCGCCGGTCGCGGCGTGCAGCACGCAACGGTTATCCCACATCACCAGCATGCCCTGCGACCAGCGATGCCTGTAGACGAACTCCGGCTTCGCTTGATGCGCGAACAGCTCCAGCAGAAGCGGCGTCGCCTCTGCGTCGGTCATGCCGTCGATGCCGATCGTATAGCCCATGCTGACGAACAGTGCAGGTCGGCCCGTCTCAGGATGAACACGCATGATCGGATGCAGCTGCGTGCTCATGGCGCTATCCCCATAGCGGATTGCCATCGAGCGGCCTTTGTCGCGCTCGCCGTACATGCCTTCGCGCGAGTAAGCGCGCCGCGCGGAATGCACGCCCTGCCGACCCTGGAGCCGCGACTTCATCGACTCGGGCAATGCTTCCCACGCCGCGTACTGGTTGGCAAAGAGCGTGTCACCACCCACCGGCGGAATGACGTCGCCATAGAGCACGGTCGCTGCCGGCGGGCCGGGCAGAAAGCTCCAGTCGGAGTGCCAGGTTTCGGCGAACAGCGGCGTCTGCTCATCGGCTTCGCGCCGCACCTGCGCGATGTGCGGATGACCGGGCACCGAGCCGAAGTACGGATCGACGCCGAACGGGCCGACGGTCTGCGCGAACCGCTCCAGGTCTTCGAGCTGCAATTGTTGATCGGCAAACGCGACCACCTGGTACTGCAGCCACGCCTTGCGAATCGCGGCGACCAAGCTGTCGGACAGCGGTGTGCGCAGGTCGATACCTTCTATCACCGCACCGCACGGTGCCGCTTGCGGCGTCACGCGAAGTGTCATGTGAATCCCCCTTACCTTTCCCCCGCTGGCAAGTCTATCCTGCAACGCTGGTGCGTGCGGAGCTGGCCCATGCAGGACTACGAAAAACTCGGCGTGTTCTATCTGGGGCGGGAATACGACGCGGCGACGCGTGCGCCCTCCGACAATCTGCTGCTCTACGACTCGCGCGATCTCACGACGCACGCGGTCTGCGTTGGCATGACCGGCAGCGGCAAGACAGGCCTGTGCCTGGCGCTGCTCGAAGAGGCCGGGATCGACGGCATCCCGGCGATCTGCATCGATCCCAAGGGCGACCTCGGCAACCTGCTGCTCACGTTTCCGCACCTGCAGGCGGCTGAGTTCCTCTCGTGGATCGACCCGGGCGAGGCGCAACGCAAGGGCCTGAGCACCGAACAGTATGCGGCGCAGACGGCCGAGACCTGGAAGAAGGGTCTCGCTGAGTGGGGACAGCCGCCGCAGCGTATCCAGAAATTTCGCGATGCCGTCGACCTGGCGATCTACACACCGGGCTCCGAAGCGGGACTGCCGTTGTCAGTCGTGCGTTCGTTCGCGGCTCCGTCGGCTGAACTGCTGCAGGACACGGCCGCGTTGCGCGAGCGGATCGCGACTGTCGTCTCGGGCTTGCTGGCACTGCTGAATCGAGATGCGAATCCGATCAACAGCCGCGATCACGTGCTGCTGTCGACGATCTTCGAAGACGCGTGGCGCAAGGGCACCGCTCTCGACATGGCGAGCCTGATCGCAGCGGTCCAGAAACCGCCGGTCGAGAAGGTCGGCGCCTTCGATCTCGAGACGTTCTATCCAGCGAAGGAACGGCTGCAGCTCGCGATGGCGATCAACAACCTGCTCGCATCGCCGGGATTCGCCGCGTGGTTGAGCGGCGAGCCGCTGGACATCCAGCGCCTGCTGTTCACCGCGGAAGGCAAACCGCGGATCGCCGTGATCTCGATCGCGCACCTGTCGGATCAGGAGCGCATGTTCATCGTCACGCTGCTGCTCAACGAAATGATTGCGTGGATGCGCAGTCAGTCGGGCACGTCGTCGCTGCGCGCGATTCTCTACATGGACGAGATCTACGGCTACTTCCCGCCGACTGCGAATCCGCCGTCGAAGCAGCCGATGCTCACGCTGCTGAAGCAGGCTCGTGCATTCGGCCTCGGCTGCGTGCTGGCGACGCAGAACCCGGTCGATCTCGATTACAAAGGGCTCGGCAACGCAGGGACGTGGATGATCGGCAGGCTGCAGACCGAGCGCGACAAGTTGCGCGTGCTCGATGGTCTCGAAAGCGCCGTGCCGGGCGCGGACCGCGGCGAGCTCGACAAGATGATTTCCGGACTGACGCCGCGCGTGTTCCTGATGCGCAACGTGCACGACGATGCGCCGGTGCTGTTCCAGAGTCGGTGGGCGCTGTCTTATTTGAAGGGGCCGCTGACCGGCGTGGAGATTTCGAAGCTGATGGCGCCGTTGCGAGGCGCAACGTCGACGCCTGCTCCCTCCGTCTCAGCTTCCGCTTCCAGCGCCGCGCCAGCACCAACAGCCGCGCCCGCACCACGGCCGAACATTCCCGCCGACGTCGCCGAGTACTTCCTCGCCGCCACGGCTGCCGGCGAACCCCTGCTCTACAAACCGATGGTGATGGGCACCGCCAAGCTGCACTTCGTCGACGCCAGGCTCGCGCTCGATCAATGGCAGACGACGGCGTATCTGGCGCCCCTCTCCGACGACGGCGGTCAGATTCTCTGGGAAGAGGCCCAGACGCTTCCCGACCTGAAGTCGCGACTGAGCAAAGCGCCTGCACCCTCCTCCACGTTCGCGCAACTTCCGGCCGGCGCATCGCGCACGCAGTCGTATGCAGCGTGGGGCAAAGCTTTAGCCGCGTATTTGTTCGAACGCGCTCGCAGTGAAGTGCTGGTGTGCGACGCTCTCAAAGCGACTTCGCCGCCCGGCATGAGCGAAGGGGATTTCCGCTCGCAACTCGCGCTCGCCGCGCGCGAGCAGCGCGATGCTGCCGTCGCCGACCTCAAACGCAAGTACGCCCCGAAACTGGCGACGCTCGAAGATCAGCTGCGCCGCGGCTCAGAGCGCATCGAGCGCGAGCGCTCGCAGTTGTCGCAGCAGCGGATGCAATCGGCGTTTTCGATCGGCGCCTCCGTCCTCGGCGCATTGCTGGGACGTCGCTCGATGTCGGCGGCCAACGTGAATCGCGCAGCATCAGCAGCGCGTGCAGCGACGCGGATCGGTCGCGAGACCGGCGACGTCGATCGGGCCAACGAAAGTCTCGAAGTGATTCAGCAACGGCAGCGTGACCTGCAACAGCAGTTCGATACCGACGCCGCAACACTGCAGACGCGCTTCGATGCATCTGCGGTCACGCTGCGCAAGGTACAGGTGAGCCCGCGCAAGTCGGACATCGCAGTGGGAGAAGTCGCGCTGGTATGGACGCCCTGGCGTAAAGGCGCCGACGGCTTCCCGACGCCAGCGAGCTAATAAATCCGCAGCCCGCCGAACTTCTTGTGTATCCGACGCGCGAGCGACTGATAGCCCGCGAAGTATGCGAGTCCGGCGGCAGCCACGACGATCAACGCCCACATCCAGATTGGACCGCTGTTGCTCGGGGGCGCGACTGCAGCGAGCCGCTGCGGCGCGGGCGATGCACCTTCGAGCACACCTTCGTCGGCCGGCACGGGAGCGGCGGCGGCCGCGGTCTTCAGTTCCTTCACTTGAGCCTGCAGCGACTCGCTTTCCTTCTTGAGTCGCGCGATCTCCTCGGTCGCCTTCTTATCGACGACCGGCGCCGCGGCTTTCTGCTGTCGCTGCAGGTCGCGCAGCTGCACGACGGCGGGCGCATCGCTCGTCAGGTAGTTCGAGCCGACCCAGCCTTCGCGTCCATCCGTGAGGCGGATGCGCACGAAGCCCTGGCCGCGCTCGATCTCGTCGACGGCGTCGCCGGTTTCGATCGTCGCCACTCGCGAGCCCGCCTGCTCCGGCTCCGAATAGACGTTGAGCACGAGTTTGTCCGACACGAACAAGCGCCGCAGCGGCTCGTCGGGCACTGTTTCGTCCTGCGCCGCTGCCGGCAGCGCGACAGCTGCCAGCAGCGAAAGTGTCGCTACACTGAGACAGCAAGTCCGCGCCAGGATTTTCATAGCCGGATGCTTTCAGAGTTACTGCAAATGGGCAACCGTCCAGGTCTCATGGCAAGATCGGCGCGTCACGCAGCCCAGAAGATATAAAAGAGAGACAGCTATGAACGCCCCCGCCGCCGCTGCCAAGTATTCATGGTCCGCCGTGCCGCTCGAACAGCTCAACCCCACGCTGTCGCGCCGCGTCGTCACCGGCAAGGAGATGATGATCGCGCACGTCTACCTCAAGGCAGGCAGCATCGTGCCGAAGCATCACCACGTGAACGAGCAGGTCACGTACATCTTGCAAGGTGCGCTGCGCTTCTGGCTCGGCGACCAGGTCGATTCGCAAAACGAGGCGGACAGCACCCTCGTCGCGGCCGGCGAGGTGCTGGTGATTCCGAGCAACGTGCCGCATCGCGCCGTCGCGATGGAAGACACGCTGGATGTCGATGTGTTCGCGCCGCCGCGAGCGGATTGGTTGAGCGGGACGGATGATTACCTGAGGCAGAAGTAAGATCGGAGTCGGGCTGAAGCCCGACCTACAGCGCACGCACCATGCACAGCAGCGATTTTTCGACGCTGATTGGCAAGCTCGAGCGCGAGGCGGATGAGTATCCGCGGCTGCATCTCGGCAAGGTTGTAGTGGCTGCGGCGCTCGGCTTTCTCATCCCGGCGCTGATCGCGCTGGCGATTCTCGCCTGCTGCTTCTCGATCCTGTTCGCGCTCGTGACGGGCGGCAGGCCTTCGTTCCTCGCGGCGATCGGCATTCTCGTCGGCGGTGCCGCACTGATTCCGACGATTCGCGCGCTGCGCGTGCAGGTCCCGGCGCCGGACGGCCTGGCACTGACGCCCGAGGACGCGCCCGACTTGTTCCGGCTGATCGACGTCATCTCGAGCAAGATCGTTCCTGCGCCGTTGGCGAGCGTGAAGATCAATGGCGATTTCAAGCTCGCCATTCAGCAGTTTCCGCAGTGGGGCATCTTCGGCGGCTACCGCAATCATCTGCAGATCGGTGCCCCGCTGCTGCTCGCACTCAGCGCCGACGAATTCTGTGCGCTGCTCGCGCACGAGATCGCCCATCTCGGCGGCGGGCAGCGCCAATTGGGTGCGTGGATTTATCGGCTGCGCAAAACCTGGAACCTGCTGCAGGCGAAGTTCGCAGAGCCAGCCAACGCGTTCGAGCGCATGCTCGCGTTCTATCACGGCCGGTATGCGCCGTGGTTCTACGCTTACAGCTTCGCGCTCGCGCGCAATCACGAGTACGAGTCTGACCGGATCGCGGCCGGCATCACCAGCGCACCGACACTCGGACGCGCGCTGATCCAGGTAGAGATGGCGACACGTTTCCTCGCAGACATCTACTGGGCACGCTTTCTCAGCCGCGTCGAAGAAGCGCCCGAGCCGCCGTACAAGCCTTATTCGCTGTTGCCGCGAGCGTTCAAGATCATGGAGAAGGAGCCGTTGCGTCCGCAGTGGCTGGCCGAAGCGTTGCGCAGATATGCGGCCGAGACGGACACGCACCCAGGCCTGGCGGAGCGTCTCGCAGCGCTCGAAGTGTCGCCGCAGGTGCCGCCGCCCGCGACCAGCTCCGCCGCCTTGCTGACGCTCGGGCCCGCCGCGCAGCCGGCGATCGATCATTGCGATAACGTCTGGCGCGCGCAGAACTTGTCGAGCTGGCGCAAGCGTCACGACCAGATTCGCGAAGCGCGCTGGAAGCTCGCCGAGTACGAACAGCAAGGCAGCGCCGCGATGTCGCCGCAAGACCTGTGGTCCAAGGCAAGTCTGTTGATGAGCGTGCAACGCGAGGACGATGCGATCGATTGCCTGCAGCAGCTCGTCGCGCGTGAGGGCGAGTTTCCCGACGCTCACCTGTTGCTCGCGCGACTGCTGTTGAAGTTCGGCGAGGAGCAAGGCCTGGAACATCTGGTGGCAGCCGTGCAGCAGCGCGCGGAGCTCGAAGAAACCGCTGCGTCGATCGGCTACGAGTACCTGATGAACCGCAGCCGCAAAGGCGAGGCCGTGCGTTTCGTGCAGCGAATTCAGACGTTGTTCGACGAGTAAGGGTCGTGCCATGAGGCGTCCGCGTTGGCACTACCTCGCAGCAGCAGCGGCCGCGATTGCCGCGCTCGCCAGCGCCGCGTTCTTCATCGTCGATCGCTCGCCGGCCGCTCGCCCGATGCTGGTTGCCGGCTTCGACGGGTTGCGCACTTACGGCGACCCACAATCACTGACGATCCGCCAGTACGCGATCCTGCGGACACTCGGCAGCCCGGTCGACGCCGAGATCGTGCTGCCAGCGTCCGGGGAAATCCTCGAGCTGCGTGTGCTGCCCGAGTTCACCCCACGACCCATGCACTATCGCGTGCAGCTGTTCCGCGTGAGCGCCGACGATTCCCTGCAGAGTGTCGCGGAGTTGGGCGGGCTCACGCCGGAAGCCGACAGCTTCGTGTCCCTCTTCGTCGACCATACGCGCCTGCGTCCCGGCCAGTATCGACTGACGATCACGGGCGACCGGGACACGGACGCCCGCGCCAAGGAGAACGCCTTCATTCTCCACATGCAGCGGGAAGTCAGCGATCCTTCCGCAAAGTCCCGCTGACCGTCGCGCCATTCACCGACATGAACAACGTGTAGACAGCCGACGACTGCAACGTCACGGCTGTCTTGGACACCAGGTTCTCCGCCGTGTCGGTGTTGGTCACGTCGAGCTGATAGTCGGTGCCGTCGTCGATCTCGGTGAACCCCGACGCTTGCCCCAGTGCAATTCCTTCCGCGATCGGCGCGAAGTTGACGGCCATCGTGACCGGCACGTCGAGCGTCGACAGTCCGTTGATCACGCGAATCTTCGCCTTGCCGCTCGCGGTGGGCAGCCGGTTGTCGTCGCCGATCAGCGTGGTCTGCGTACTGCCTGCACTCGTCCATGCGAGCAATGTGTATTCGCCGCCCGCGACCAGCGTCTGATTCGGCACGGCGACCGCCGCGCCGTTGACGGCCAACGCAATCGGCACACTGCCTGCCTCGACTTGCGTGTAGTTGCCGACAGCTCCCACAGCTCCGTTCAACACGCCGACGCCGCCGACGCGCATCACGACGGGTCCGCTCGTCGTCCCGACGGCGCCGCGGATGCGCGCTTTAGTGTTCGCGAATTTGGTCACGCTGCCTTGCTGAGGCAGTGTTACGGCTTCCACCAGCACGCCGCCCTGTGTGGCGGTGAGAATCAGCGCCAGGACCTGTCTGCTGTCGAGCGTGATGTTCGGAACATCGAGCCGCACGTCGTCCGAAGCGCTGGCACCGGTCACGCGCAATCGATAATCGCCGCTGTCGATCGTCGAGACGGCACTGCTCACTCCGGAGCCCACGCCGGAAACCACTGGTGTCGCGTCGTCGAGCGAGACCGAGCTCTCCGTGAGATACACGTCGAGCGAGCCTGCTTCGGCCGTGTTGAGTACCTGCACTTTCACGCGGCCGCTGTCCGGGGGAGCGACGTCGTCGTCGACCTGCAGCGCGAAGAAATGTCCGGCGCTGCCGAACGCAACGAACGTGTGATGCGTATCGTCCGCGAAAGCCCGGCTGCTCACCGTCAGCAATGTGCTCGTGACGCCGCTGCGTTTGAACTTGACGTTGTACGTGCCGGACTCGAGCTGCGTGTAGGTGCTCACCGTCTCGTACGCGACGCCCGCGACGCGCTGCTGGTCGGTGTCGGCATCGGCAGCGTTGGCGAAGAGATCGAGCGAGGTGTATCCCGGGCTCAGGTTCACGAGACGGACGCTCGCTTGTCCACTGCCGCCGCCGCTGTCGCAGCCGCTCAGCCACAACGCCGACAACGCGGCCAGGATCGGGAGCAGACGCAGACGACTGGACATGGACGGTCTCCGGTTCGAGGTCAGTTGAGAATTCTCAGAAGGCGCCGCCGATCGAGAAGTTGAACGGCTCGCGGTCATCGCCGTAGTTGCGCCAGTTCCCGCCCTGATAGCGCAGCGGAAAGCCGTAGCTGACGCGGAACAAGCCGAGCGGCGACAGCCATTGCACGCCGACGCCCGCCGACACGCGCAGCTGCTTCAGGTCGAAGCCGTAGTCGACGGGAAAGCCGGCCTTGTCGGTGAACTGCGTGTCGCCGAGATAGAAGGCCTGGCCGAAGTCCACAAACAGCGTGGCGCGCACGCTGCTCGCGAACTTCGCCGGCGTCGGCAGGATCGCTTCGAGCTGCCCGCTGATCGCGGCGTCGCCGCCGTACGGATTGCCGAGCGAGTCGCGCGGCCCGAGCGTGAAGTCATGGAAGCCGCGCACCGAATCGGGACCGCCGACGAAGAAGTGCCGGTTCGGCGGCAGCGCGGTCGTATCGCCGAGCGCAGTGCCGTAGCTGAGATTCGAGTTGAAGCGGAACGTCAGCGGCAGCAACGGCAGTTGGAAGTACTGCAAGTATTGCAACGACGACGTCAGGTATTCGACCGAGCCCGTGCCGGGCACCGTGCTGCTCAACTGCAGCTTCTGCAGCGAGCCGCGCGTCGGAAACAGCGCGCGATTGAGACTGTCGCGCACCCACGCCGCCGACAACTGCAGCGTGTCGTACTCGGTACCGAGCACGAAATCCCCGCCGCTCAGCAACTGGAAGAATGGATCGCCGTTGTGTCGCACCCAGTCCTGCAGCTGCAACGAGCTGGTCAGCGGCGTGCCGAGCTCCGCGTGTTCGAGCGACGCGCCGAAGCGAATCGTCTGCAGCTCGGTGATCGGATAGGCGAGCTCGCTGCTGGCGGTGTACAGCTTGGTCGAGAACTGCGAGAACGACGAGGTGAGGCGATCGATGTCGCGATAGGAGAAGCTCACGGTGCGGCTCAGGCCGTCCATCGTGACGTACGGATCGGTGTACGAGATGTCGTAGACCTTCGCTAACTGGCCGGCGCTCACGTTCAGCGCGAGGCGCTGCCCGGTGCCGAAGAGATTCGTGTGCACGACGTTGCCGGTGAGGATCACGCCTTGCGAGCCGGAGTAGCCGATGCCGCCGCCGAACTGACCGGGCAGACCTTCCTTGAGCGTGAAATCGACGTCGACCAGATCCGGCGTGCCCGGCACCGGCGTCGTCTCCACAGCGACTTTTTCGATGAACGGCAACCGCTGCAGACGGACCTTCGAGCGCTCGACCGCGGCATTCGACAGATACGAGCCTTCGAGCTGGCGCATTTCGCGGCGGAACACGTCGTCGTTGACGCTGGTCGTGCCGTGAAAATTGATGCGCCGGACGTAGACGCGACTGCCGGGATCGACGACCAGTGCCAGCGCCACTTGCTTGCCCTGCGGATCGAGCTTCGGCACGGCATCGACCTTCGCGAACGCGTACCCGTCGAGACCCAGCCGCAGGCGGATCGCTTCGGTAGATTGGGTGATGAGCCGCTGCGAGAACGTCTGGCCGGGCTGCATGAAGATCAAGCGGCTCAGCTCGCTCTCGGGCACGCGCAGATCGCCGGCGAGCTTCACCTCGGAGACGCGGTAGACCTCGCCCTCCTGCACGTTCACGGTGACGAAGATGTCGTTCTTCTCCGGCCCGATCGCCACCTGGCTGGAAGTGATCGCGAAGTCGGCGTAGCCGCGATCGAGGTAGTACGAGCGCAGCGTCTCCAGATCGCCTGACAGCGCCTCCTTCGCATAACGATCGTCCTGGCGATACCACGACAGCCAGTTCGGCGTGCGCAGCTGCAGTTGACCGAGCAGCTCGTCGTCGGCGAAGGCGCTGTTACCGACAACGTTGATCTGCTGAATGCGCGCGCGCTGGCCTTCGTGGATGTCGATGGCGACCTTGACCTTGTTGTCGAGCACGTCCTGCGCCTTGGCGTCGACCACGACGGAGTACTTGCCGCGCGAGAAATACTGCTCGGTGAGATAGCGCTTGACTTCGTCGAGCACCGATTGGTCGAAGCTCTTGCCGCTCGCCAGGCCGACGCTGCGCAGCGACTTCTCCAGGTCCTCGGTCTTGATGTCCTTGTTGCCCTTGACCTCGAAGCTCTCGATCGTCGGCCGTTCCAGCACCGCGACGACCAGCACGGCGCCGTCGCGCCGCAGTTCGACGTCGCGAAAGAATCCGGTCGCGTACAGCGACTTCACCGCCTCGCCGAGGCGCCGCACGTCCAGCGTGTCGCCGATGTTCACCGGCAGATAGTTGAAGACGGTGCCTTCGGCGATGCGCTGCAGGCCTTCGATACGAATGTCGCCGACGATGAAGCTGTCGCGCGCATGTGGAGGAATTGTTGCTTCCTGCGCATAGGCCTCGGGAACGATGAGGCCCATGCGCATGCATGCGAGGATCGCGATCGACGGGCGGACGGTGCGCATCGCACGCCAGATGCGCGAGCTGCACGGAGCGTCGCAACGTTCAGCAACTATTCGCGACGAGTGCACTCATGTTGCGATTTCGCGCGCGCTAACTGAATGCGTTCTGAATAGACGCGCATTTTTCTGCTCAGATTGTCAGCTGCGCAAGCACTGCGAATCGGGTTTAAACCAACCGCGGTATCAAGGGGAGAGACTCTCGCCAAAGCGCCAAGACGCAAAGGAGGAGCAAGAAGATTCGACGAATCGACTTCTCTTCCTTGGCGCCTTGGCGCCTTGGCGAGAAATCCTCCTGAGCATAAGCCCTCAACTCAGAACGACCTTGTGAACTTCAGCGTCCCTCCATGTGTCGTACCACTGGCGGTCCACTGTCCCGAGTAGCCGAAGCGCAGCGTCACGTTCTTGTCGGTGAGCACGTCGACACCCGCGGCAAGCTCCTTCGCCGTGCGGTCGAGTTCCTGGCTGACACCGAGGAAGCCGGCATCTTCCGGCGCGCCCTCGAGTCGCGCTTCGACGCTGAACTGATGGCCGTCGATGAAGCGATTGACGCCGAGCTTCGCATACCAGCGCGCCAGCGCGCTGCCGAACGTCGACTCGAAGCCCATCTCCACCGCCGGCCGCACGTTGACGAAGTAGCCTTCGGCATTGCGCACCAGCAGGTTGTTGGCGCCAGCGCCGTGCTCCGAGAAGCGGGCAAGCCGGACGTTGGTGAAACCGAGATCGACCATCGGTCGCAGGTACCAGCTCTGATGCTCGAAGCCGTGGCTCACGCGGAACTGCCAAGCGGTCTGGTACACCTCTTGTTCGCTCTGCGACCCGTGGAGGGAGAGCATCGCGCTGCGGTGACTGTCGTACGTGCCACGCGCCGCCGAGAAGCTGGCGGCAACCGTGGTCGAATCGAAGTTACCCTTGAGCACCATGCCGAGGTGCACGGTGGTGCCTTCCGCAGCTTGCGTGCGCAAGTTGGCGAGCGAGACAGAGTCGATCTCGTCGCGGTCGAACGCCGCGGCCAGGCCCATGTGCCAGGCGTCGCTCACGCTCCACTGGCTGCCGATGCTGATCGTCGTCACATCGCGGTTGTAGCCGTTGGACGTGTCCGTCGCTTCGCGCTCGCCGTTGGTGCCGTAGACCGCGGCCCACGCACACTCGCCTTCCGCGGTGAAGCGCACTTCACCATCGCGCACCTTGCAGCTCAGCAACGATTCGCCGAACTGCAGGCCCGACTGGATCGCCGCGAGCGGCAGCGCCGCGTAGTTTTCCGGATTCAACGCCTGATACTCGGCGCCAAGCGTCGTAATGTCAGTCGCCGCGACCAGGCCGGTGATCGTCCGTGCCAGATCTTCCGAGCTGCCGGCGAGCTGCACGTTGTTGATGTAAGTGCCGATGCGCTTCTCGTTCGGCAACAGATGCTCGCTCTGCGTGTCCTGTGGCACGAAGCTGGTGCTCAGTGTCAGCGCCAGTTCCGTATCCGACATCCGGTCGAGTGAGTACTGAGTGACGATGGACGGCGCCACAGCGAGCACGATGTCATCGGCCGACATCCCGCCATCCGCAGCCACGAGCACCGTCCGCGAGCCGCCGGGTTGGATCTTCGAGATGTTGATCTGATTGAGCTCGATCGATCCCGCCAGCCGCGCAGTGCCGATCACGTCGATACGATCGGCCGTGCGCGTCAGGTGATCGATGTCGAGCAGCAGCGACCCGCTCGCCGCCTGCGTGAAGTCGCCGGTCAACGCGGTGTGCGAAATCTCATTGCTGCGTCCGACGGCCCAGACGCCCTCGTTGAGCGCCGTGCCGCCTGCTCCGAGATTCAGCGCCTCGCCCGACGCGACCGTTGCACCGTCGCGATTGATCAGGCTGTTGCTGCCGCCGCCGAGTGACATGTTGCCGTAGATCCCGCCGAAGTTCTCGACAGCCTCGTTGCCCGCGCCGCCGAGCACCGTGGTCCGCTCCAGCTCGTCGAGCCGGCCGACGTCGCCGTGATTCGTCAGCGTGTTCGCAGCGCCATCGATGAAGTTCACGGCCGCGCCGTCTTCGCTGCCGCCGCGCACCGAGCCGCCGGTGAGAGTGACAGCGATCGCGCCCGAGCTCAGGTCGCCCTGGCTCTGCGCACGAATGCCGTTGGCATGCGCGCCGCCCGCATCGATGGAACCCGCGACGTTGATCGTTATTGCGCCGCTGTTGCCATTGGACGCGTCGCTCTGCGCGAAGATGCCGTCGGCCGCGTCGCCGAGCACGACGATGTCGCCGTTCTGCGTGACCGTGACCGCGCCTGCATCGCCGTCGCCGCCGACGCTGCCCGCGAAGTTCTGCTGTTCGAGGATCGGGATGTTCTCGTTGCCGAGGCCGCCGGCGAGACCGCCGCCGCCACCGATACTCTGCGCGAAGATGCCGAACGAGTTGACGCCTCGCGTCAGGATATTGCCCGTGTTCGTCACCGTGACGACTCCGCCGTCGCCGCCGCTGCCACCGTCGCGACCGAACGCGAGGCCGATACCGACATTGAGCGGCGGAATCGGGCCGAGCCCGTCCTTGAGGCCGCGATCGACGTTGCCGGCTACGCCGCCGCCACCGCCTACGCTCTGCGCGAAGATTGCGTGCGAGTCGTCGCCTTCGGTGATCAAGTCGCCGCCGGTGTTCGTCACCGTCACGTCGCCGCCGTCGCCGCTCGCGCCACCGCCACCGCCGATGCTGAATTTGCCTTGCAAGCCCGTGTCTGCGGAGCCGCCCTGGCCCGCGCCCTTCACGAAGTTCTGTGCTTCGCCGCCGCCACCGCCGATGCTCTGCGCGAAGATCGCGTTCGACGCGAGGCCGGTCGTGCCGATCGAGCCGGAATTCTCGACGGTGACGTCGCCGCCATCGCCGCTCGCGCCGGCATCGCCGCCGACGATCAAGGTCCAGTTGCGCAGGTCGATGATGTTCTTGTCTTTGAGGTCGAGCAGCTCGGTGGCTTTATCGAGCTCGTCCAGGCCGGTGCCGCTGACACCGCTGCCGCCGTTGCCACCGCCCGCACCGACGCTCTGCGCGACGATGCCGCGCGCATTCACGCCGGTCGTGACGATGTTGCCGCTGTTCTCGACGTGCACGATACCGCCGTCGTTGCCAGAGCCGCCCTTGCCGCCGACGGCCGCGACGAAGTTCCACTCCTTGCCCTCATCCTCTTTGTCTTTCGGGGGCTGGTTCTTCGCGCCGCCGCCGAACGTGAAGTCGAGCGACACGCCGTGCGCCGCGCCGCCGTCGCCGCCACCGCCGCCGATGCTCTGCGCATAGATCGCGTCGCTGCGGTCGCCGAGCGTCTGGATGTCGCCCTCGTTGTCGACGTCGATGCGTCCGCCACTGTTGCCGCTGCCGCTGTCACCGCCGACGGCGATCTCGACGTTGAGGCCGTTGCCTTCGTGCGGCTTGCCGATCAGCGTGTCGATCGCGAAGCTGGTGCCGCCGTTGCCGCCGCCACCGCCGACGCTGTAGGCGTAGATGCCGCGCGCCTTCTCGCCTTCAGTCGTGATCACGCGCGTGTTGGTCACGCTGACGTCGCCGCCGATGTTGCCGTTGCCGCCAAAGCCGCCGACGCTCACGGACATCACCGCGCGGGTTCCCTTCGTCGACTGCGTGTTCACGCCGAGCGAGCCTGCGGCCGCCAGGCCACCGTCGCCGCCGCCGCCACCGACGCTGTGCGCGAGGATGCCGTGCGATTCTTTGCCGAGCGTGTCGATGCGGCCGTCGTTCTGGACGGTGACGTTGCCGCCGATGTTGCCAGTACCGCCGTTGCCGCCGATCGCGATGTCGAGGTTGCGCGGGCCGCGCGGGTTGGTCGTGGCCTTCGGTGGCTTGGAGAGCGAGCCGGAAATTGCGAAGCCGCCGTCGCCGCCGCCACCACCGATGCTCTCGGCGAACACGCCGTAGGCGAGCTCGCCCATCGTCAGGATGTTGCCGGAGTTGGTGACGTCGACCGTGCCGCCTTTGCCGCCGCCGCCGCCTTTGCCACCGAGGCTCGCGCTGACGGAGGTGAGATCGGTCGTCGCCGACCCGGCGACAGCGAAGCCGCCGTTGCCGCCGCCACCGCCGAGACTCTGCGCGCTCACGCCATAAGACTGCGCACCGTGCGTGTAGATGTCTGCACCGGTGAACACGTGCACCGCGCCGCCATCGCTGGCAGTTCCGGCGGAGCCGCCGATGCCGATCTTCATCTCCGGCGATTGCGAGACGCCAGCGGCAACGCTGAAGCCGCCGTTGCCGCCGCCACCGCCGAGGCTCAGCGCAGAGATGCCGTGCGCGCCGCTGCCGCGCGTCTCGATGATGCCGGTGATGTGGTCGTCGTCGGCGCCGACATCGACTGCGCCACCCGCGCCGCCGCCGTCGCCGGAGCCGCCGAAGCTGACGTCGATCTTCGGGCTGCTGTTCGCCGCGCCGAAGAGCGAGCCGGAGACTGCGAAACCGCCGGAGCCGCCGCCACCGCCGATGCTCTGCGCGGAGATCGCGTGCGCGTCGTCACCTTCGGTGAGGATGTCGGTGGAGCTGCGCACGTTGACGTCGCCCGCATCGCCGCCGACGTCGCCCGAGCCGCCGATGCTGAGATTCACGTTGGTCGTGCGACTGATGCTGCCGGCGATGGCGAAGCCACCGTCGCCGCCGCCACCGCCGATGCTCTGCGCGACGATGCCGTACGAGCGCGCGCCGGAAGTGTGGATGAGGTCGCCGAGGCTGATCGCTTCGACGTCGCCGCCCGTACCGCCGCCCGCTCCGCCGCCGCCGATGGCTGCACCGACCGATGCGCCCTGCGTCGCCACTGAGCCCGTGACGGCGAAGCCGCCCGAGCCGCCGCCGCCGCCGATGCTCTGCGCGAACAGACCGTGTGCGTCAGCGCCCTGCGTGACGATTGTGCTGGCGCTGTGCACGGAAACCAGATCGCTGTTGCCGCCGGTGTCGCCGTTGCCGCCGAGCGCGAACTTCGCACCGTCGCCTTTCGAGATGCCAGCCGCGACGCTGAAGCCGCCGTCGCCGCCGCCACCACCGACGCTCTGCGCCAGGATGCCGTACGCGCGATCGCCTTCGGTCGTCAGCACGCCGTCGATTGCCGCGACGTTGCCGAGAAGCACGCGGCCGCCGTTGCCGCCGCCGCCACCATCGCCGCCAATGCTTGCGTTGAACGAGCCGCGATCGCCGGAGAGCGAGCCCGCGACGGCAAAGCCGCCCGAACCGCCACCACCGCCGACGCTCTGCGCGAAGATCGCGTGCGATTCTTCGCCGGCCGTGCCGATCCTGCCGCCGCTGTTGAGCGTGACGTCGGCGCCGTCGCCGCCACCGTCGCCACTGCCGCCGAGGGCGAAGTTTGCAGCGGGGCCTTTGCTGATGCTGCCTGCGATGGCGAATCCACCGTCACCGCCGCCGCCGCCAACACTTTGTGCAACGAGGCCGTACGAGCGCGCGCCGAGCGTAGCGATCATGTTGCCGCTGTTGAAGAGATCGACCGTCGACGCGTTGCCGCCGCCCGCGCCGCTGCCACCGACAGCAGCGTTAACCTGCGCGTTGTCGGTGCCGATGCCGCCTGCGATGGCGAAACCACCTGAGCCACCGCCACCGCCAAGGCTTTGCGCGAACACGCCGTGCGCGTCATTGCCGCGCGTGATCACGTCGCTCGACGTCGTCAGCCGTACTGCGGAGCTGGCGCCGCCGCCGTCACCCGAGCCACCGAGGCCGAAGCGCGCGCTTGGCGCGTCGCTGATGCCGCCAGAAATCGCGAAACCGCCGTCGCCGCCACCGCCGCCGATGCTCTGCGCGAGAACGCCGTAGGCGTGATTGCCGGACGTGTCGACGAGAGCCGCAGTGTTGTTGAGTGTTACTTCGCCGCCCGCGCCGCCACCTTTGCCCGAGCCGCCAATGCTTGCGCCGACATCGTTGCGCGAAATTCCGCCCGTGATCGCGAAGCCGCCCGAACCGCCACCGCCGCCCAGGCTCTGCGCGAACACGCCGTGTGAATCATCGCCACGCGTCGTGACCGACGTGCTGCTATTGAGCAGAACGTTGCGGCCGGCGCCGCCGCCGTCGCCGGAACCGCCAAGCGCGAACGACGCCGTCGGGCCATTCGCAATGCCGCCTGCGACAGCGAAGCCGCCATCGCCACCACCGCCGCCGACGCTCTGTGCAGCGATGCCATAGGCGTGAGTGCCTTGCGTTTCGATCGCGGTGCCAGAGCTCAATACCGTGACGTCCTGTGCGCTGCCGCCACCTTCACCCGTGCCGCCGAGCGCGGCATTCACGGTGCCTTGTGTCGAGATGCCGGCCGCCACAGCAAAGCCGCCGGATCCGCCGCCGCCGCCGAGGCTCTGCGCGAAGATGCCGTGCGAGTCGTTGCCGCGAGTCGCGATGCTCGTGCTGCTGTTGACGAACACCGTGTCGCTGTTCGCGCCGGTGCCGCCGTTGCCGCCGAGTGCGAAGTTCGCGCTCGGACCGTCGCTGATTGCGCCAGTGATCGCGAAGCCGCCGTTGCCGCCACCGCCGCCGACGCTTTGCGCGAACAATCCGGTCGAGCGATCGCCGTCGGTCATGATGACGCCGGTGTTTTCTGCGGTCGTTGTCACGAACACGCGACCGGAGTTACCGCCGCCGTCGCCCGCGCCGCCGAGCGTTGCGCCGACGGAGCCGCCGCCGATGCTGATCGAGCCTGCAACCGCGAAGCCGCCGGAGCCGCCGCCACCGCCGACGCTCTGTGCGAACAGACCGTGAGAGTCGTCGCCGTGCGTCGTGATCTGACTGGTGCTGGTGACGAACACGTCACGGCCAGCACCAGCTTCCTCACCGTCGCCGCCGATGCCGAGATTTGCCGAAGCGCCTTGTGTGATCTGGCCCGCGACCGCGAAGCCGCCGTCGCCGCCACCGCCGCCCACGCTCTGCGCGAGCAAGCCATATGAGTGCGTGCCCAGCGTCGAAATCGCAGCACCGCGGTTCTCGACCGTCACGGTGTTGGCCGCGCCGCCGCCGCCGCCGCCACCACCGACTGCGGCAGTGATACCGCCGGTCACATTGATAGCGCCGCTTACTGCGAAGCCGCCCTTGCCGCCACCGCCGCCGACGCTCTGCGCGAACAGGCCGTGTGCATCATTACCTTCTGTCATGATCGTGTTCGCAGCGCGCACCGTGACAGTGTCACCGTCGCGCGCGTCACCGCCGTCGCCGCCGAGGCTCAAGCTGGCGCTCGCGCCGAACGCAATGGATCCTGCAACACTGAAGCCGCCGGCGCCGCCGCCGCCGCCGACGCTTTGCGCGAGCAAGCCGTTCGAGCCGTTGCCGCGCGTGTGAATCGTGCCGCTGGTCAACTGATCGACACCGACGCTGACGGAACCTGCGTTGCCGCCCGCGGCACCTGAGCCGCCCATGCTCGCGCTGACCCCGACACTCGCGCTCAGCGCACCTGCGACAGCGAAGCCGCCGGATCCGCCGCCACCGCCGAGGCTCTGCGCGAACAAGCCGTGCGCGTCGATACCTCGAGTGGAGATATTGCTGCTGCTCTCGACCGTGACGTCATTGGCGCCGCCGCCGCCCGCGCCCGTACCGCCGAGGGCAAACGCGCCGGCCGGGCTCACGAGCGACAGCGCGCCTGCGATTGCGAAGCCGCCGTTGCCGCCGCCACCGCCGACGCTTTGCGCCAGGATGCCGTAGGAGCGATCACCGGAAGTGATCAGATCCGTGCCGGTGCTGACGACATCGACCGTGCTGCCGAAGCCGCCACCGCCGCCTTTGCCGCCGATCGCGAGCGAGGCCGCCGTGCCCTCGCCGACAGCGAGCGACACAGCGAAGCCGCCGGAGCCGCCGCCACCGCCGACGCTCTCCGCGTAGATCGCGTGCGCGTCGTCGCCGTGCGTGATGATTGAGCCTGCACTCTCGACGTCGACAGCCTTGCCGTCGCCGCCGCCTTCGCCCGTACCGCCGATGCCGACCGCGATGTTGCCGGCTGCCGTCGAAGTCGCGAAGCCGCCATTGCCGCCGCCGCCGCCGATGCTCTGCGCGAAGATGCCGTGCGAGCCGTCGCCGTGCTGATTGGTAGTGGCGAAGTTGATGCCGGTCTCGATCGTGCCGCCCGTGCTGTGCACGGTCACGGTGGAGGCATCACCGCCTTCCTTGCCGTCGCCGCCGATTGCGATGGAAGCAATCGCACCGACAGAAACGGAGTGACCGCCGTTGCCGCCGCCGCCGCCGATGCTGTGGGCGAAGATTGCGCTGGAGTTGTTCTGCACCGTCGTGAGGTTGCCGCTGTTCGTAACCTCGACGACGCCGCCCGCGCCGCCGGCACCGCCAGTGCCGCCGATGGAGAACCAGCCGGAGCTGTCGCCGCCGTTGCCGCCGCCGCCGCCGATGCTCTCCGCAAAGATCGCATGCGCGTGACTGTGAATGTCACCGGTATTGTCGACGTGCACGAGCCGGCCGTCGCTGGTGCTCGAGCCGCGACCGCCGATGGCGACGATGCCGCCCGAATCGCCGCCGTCACCGCCCGCGCCGCCGATGCTCTGGGCGTAGATGCCGCGGCTGTCGAGCCTGTCGGTCGTCAGCGTCATGGAATTGGTCACGCGCACGACGCCGCCGTTGCCGCCTGCACCACCGTCGCCGCCGCCGGAATAGAAAGCGCTGAAGCCGCCGCCGCCCGAGCCGCCGCCGCCGCCGATGCTTTGCGCGAAGATCGCATGCGAGCGCTCGCCGTGCGTGTGGATGTCGCCGCGGTTGTCGACGGTTACTTGTCCGCCGCTGCCTGCGCTGCCGCCGCCGGCGCCGAACACGACGATGCTGTTGCTGTCGCCCGCGTCGCCGGCGTGCCCGGCCACGCTCTGCGCGACGATGCCGTGCGATTCGTTCTGATCGGTTTCGATCGTGCCGCGGTTCGTGACGAAGACATTGCCCGAGTCGGCAGTGCCGCCACCCGAGCCCGCGTCGGGATTGAAGAACGTATCGTCGCCGCCGTGTCCGCCGCGGCCACCGATGCTGTACGCGCCGATGCCGGCCGACTCCGCGCCTTTCGTGTGGATGTTGAAGGTGCCGTCGACGGTCACCGTGCCGCCGCCCGCGCCGAGCGGGCCGTCGCCGCCGCCGCCGAACGCCGAGGAATCGCCGCCGTCGCCGCCGTCGCCGCCGATGCTGACTGCGTGAATACCGAGAGCCTGAGCGCCATTGGTCACGATGGTCGCGCCACCGGTGATGTTGACGGTGCCGCCCGCGCCGCCGACGCCGCCGCGCGAGCCGTAGCGAAATGCGCCGCCGTCGCCGCCGTGACCGCCCTTGCCGCCGGCGCTGCTGACAGTGATGCCGCTTGCGCCGTTACCGCTGGTCGTGATCGTC
>Ga0070664_100000780_pt1 | contig 24582 bp, 21 predicted proteins | sample KBSC73metaG_FD_65863 | JGI IMG/M metagenome (GOLD analysis project Ga0070664, IMG submission 65863) | Corn rhizosphere microbial communities from Kellogg Biological Station, Michigan, USA - KBS C7-3 metaG | ecosystem: Host-associated > Plants > Roots > Rhizosphere > Soil ... | reverse complement strand
TTGGTTTTATACGTTCTGAGAAAGCGTTAAGATCTAACGCAAATGTCGACGATAAACTTTTCTCGGATGCTTCTCGGAGGCTTGGTAGCGGGCGTAATACTAAACGTCGGCGAGTTTCTCCTGAACGAGGTTCTATTCAAAGCTCAACTTGAAGAAACGGTTGCTCGCCTGCACATTGAACGTCCGGGGATCACATTCAACTCCCTGGCGTCGGCGCTTACATTGTTACTCGGAATAGCGATCGTATTCTTGTACGCACTTATCCGAACTCGTCTTGGACCAGGTCCAAAAACCGCGTTGGTGGCAGGTGGTGTGGCATGGTTCTTTATCTATTTCTACTCCGGTGTACTTACGAGCGTGTTGCTGGGTTTGCGAAAGGACCTGCTTCTAATCGGCCTGGTCTGGGGCGTATTTGAATATTCACTCGCTGCTGTGGGTGGCGCCGCCCTTTACCGAGAAAAATAGATGGCTAAATCTATCGCGATCACAAATTGCGCTCAAATCGTTACGCTTGCTGGACCAAAGCGTCCACGTGTTGGCGTTGAACTGCGTGAATTGGGTGTGATTACAGACAGTGCAGTGCTGATCGGTGATGGATTAATCAAGCGTGTTGGCTCGCAGCGAGAAGTTGAGTCATCACTGGACAAAGATACAGAGGTTATCGACGCTGGCGGACGAGTCTTAATGCCTGGCTTCGTCGATGCACACGCTCATCCTGTTTTTGCCGGCACCAGAGTCAACGAATTTGAAGCACGTGCGGCCGGAGCGACGTACCAGGAAATTGCAGCGCGAGGTGGTGGCATTCAATCCACGGTAAATCGTACGCGCGACGCGACGCTGGAGGAGCTCGTGACAACTGGGCGTCGGTACGCTCAGTGGTTTATTCGCACCGGTACAACGACAGTTGAGGCCAAGTCGGGTTATGGATTGTCGTTGGATGATGAACTAAAGATATTAAGGGCGATCAGACGACTCGATTCAGAAACTCATCTCCGATATGTTCCAACTTTTTTGGGAGCGCACAGCGTTCCACTCGAGTATCAAACAAGACGTGATGATTACGTAAAACTTCTGATTGAGGAGATGTTGCCTCGTGTTTCCGATGAGAAGCTGGCGGAGTTTTGCGATGTGTTTTGCGAAGAACGAGTCTTCTCTACGGATGAATCATGGAAGATCTTGTCAGCAGCTCGCTGTCATGGATTGGGCCTACGAATGCATGCGGACCAGCTTTCACTCTCTGGTGGAGCAAAGTTAGCAGCGGAGTTAGGAACGATCACGGCTGATCATCTTGAGAGAACGGACGAGGTAGGGATTCGAGCGTTGGCCGCGGCCGCGGTCCAACCAGTTCTGTTGCCAGGTTCGGTGTATGCTCTTGGTTCATCACACTATCCGGCGGCAAGGTCGATGATCGAAGCTGGGTTGGCGGTGGTCCTTGCAACTGATTTCAATCCTGGCTCATCTCCGACTCCTTCGATGCCAATGATCTTGTCGCTCGCTTGCACTCATATGAAAATGAGTCCGCAGGAAGCAATCACAGCGTGTACGATCAATGCTGCTTACAGTCTCAATCGCGGTGACAAGATTGGTTCGCTTGAAGAGGGCAAACTTGCTGACGTAGTGATACACGATACCGATGACTACCGCGACCTCTGCTACTTTTTTGGCGTGGAATCAGCATGGCAAGTCTACACGAGCGGTGAGCTGGCATTCACGCGAGGTTGATGGCTTGTAGGGGCGGCACTCCGTGGCTGGCCCATCTTCACTTACGGAACCTCATTAAAATAATGCCAGGCTCACACCTCAGAGTCGGGCGGCTACGGAGTGCCATCCCTACAGGATCTTAGGTAAGGCAAGTATAATTCTCCAGTTCGATTCCAACCCGTTTTTTTCCGGAGACACTAAATGCTGAAACGACGTATTGTCGCTTTGTCACTTATTCTTTCCACCCTCGTAGTTCCCGTCGCTGCGCAGAATGGTGATGCCGATCTCTTAAATAAGATCCGAAAAGAAGCAATGCAGAATTCCCAGATCATGAAAACCATGCATATGTTGACTGACGTGTATGGTCCAAGACTAACCGGGTCGCCCAATCACAAGGCTGCAGCCGAATGGGCCATCAAACAGATGACCGCGTGGGGCATGGTGAACGCTCACCTTGAACCATGGGATTTTGGTCACCCAGGTTGGTTGAATGAACGACTGATCGCACACATTATTTCGCCAGTGAAAGACCCGCTGGTTTGTGAAGTGCTCGCGTGGACACCCAGCACCCGAGGTACTGTTCAGGCGAAAGCCCTCCAGATTGTTTTGCCAGAGAGACCAACGCAACAACAACTCGACTCGTTTTTTTCAGCTCAAAAGGCCCGGATTCGAGGCCGGATTGTATTAGTCGGCAAACAAACGATCGTTCCTGTTAATCTGAATCCGCCTGCCAAACGCACCAGCGATGATCAGATCGAACGGAGGTATGGTCCAAACGCCCAGCCAGTTGCATCCCCCACGCCTTCGCCAACTCCAACGCCGGATCCTAACGCACCAAAACCACTTACCAATGCTCAAATCACCGAACAGCTGGATAGCTTTTTGAAAGATAACGGAGCCGTGGTTCGCGTTAATGATGCCGGGCGCGAGTTCCGTCAGATTCGGGCCTTCAACAACCGGACCTTCGATGTGAATAAAGTCGTTCCAACTGTGGTGATGAGCAACGAAGATTATGGACGCATCACTCGAATTATGGCCGACGGTACGGACGTAGAGCTGGAATTCAATATCGTGAATCACGTCTATCCCGAAGGCGCGACTTCATTCAACACGGTCGCTGAGATCGCCGGATCCGATAAAGCGGATGAAGTAATCATGTTGGGCGGCCACCTTGACTCGTGGCATGCCGCTACCGGCGCGACCGACAATGCAATCGGTTGTGCGATCATGATGGAGGCGGCTCGAATTCTTAAGGCTCTCGGAGTGAAACCTCGCCGAACCATTCGCGTGGCTTTATGGAGCGGCGAAGAAGAAGGTTTACTGGGCTCGATTGCCTATGTAAAACAACACTTCGGTTCCGCTGAGGATCCGAAACCAGGCTATGAGAAGTTTGGCGGTTATTTCAATATCGACTCCGGCACGGGACGTGTCCGCGCTGCCGACGTATTTGGTCCACCGCAAGCTGCAGAGATATTGCGAGGAATTCTTGAACCGTTCAAAGCCGATGGAGTCGCGGGAGCTGCTAACTCTCGCAGTCGCGTTCTAGGAGGTTCCGATAATACTTCTTTCAGCCAGGCTGGATTACCTGGTATCAGAATGGTCCAGGATCCAATCGAATACGGTAGCAATACGTGGCACACAAATCTGGACACCTACGAGCGAATACTTGAAGATGATGTGAAAAAGAACGCGATGATCGTAGCGTGGTCAGTCTACCAACTGGCAATGAGAGACGATCTTTTACCGCGGTTTAGCAAATCTGATATCCCGCCCAGGCCACCCGAAGCGCCCAAGGCTAATCCAACCCCAGCAACACGAAGCACTCGAACTGCTACTCCTGTAAGGTCGAGAAGAGGTCATTAGCTTTTGTCCATATCGCGCCGAAATTTTGTAGTTAGAGGCGCAGCTGCAATGGCTGGAGCCGGTCTGTGTGGATCGGCTCTGGCAACTCCTCTCGTTTCCCTCGTCCGAGGACCCGCGAAAAAAGTCTTGATACTGGGCGCCGGAATGGCGGGTCTGGTCTCCGGCTATGAACTCAGCCGGTTGGGCCATGACGTCACAATCCTCGAAGCTCGACGCCGACCCGGCGGACGAGTCCACACATTGCATGAACCATTTTCAGACGGACTTTATGCTGAGGCTGGTGCGGCACGCATTCCGGATGATCACGATCTCACATTGAAGTATGTGAAAGTGTTCAATCTCCCGCTCGATCCTTTTTATCCATCCAGGTTCAAGTCGTTACGTTACGATTTTGGAGATCGCCAGGAAGTTCAAATCGATGGATTTACTGATGCGATGAACAGGTATTTCGGTAGGGACCTCGGTGGCAAACCAGAACGCTGGCACAAGATTCGAGGTGGTTCGGATCTATTGCCCAGGGCTTTCGCCCGTGAGTTGTCGAACAAGATTTTCTATAACGCGCCGGTGGTCAAAATCGAACAGACGAATAAAAGCGTTCGTGTCGGTTTTCTCCGAGGTGGGAGTCCGCAGGAGCTTTCGGCCGATCGGCTGCTTATAACTATTCCATTTTCAGTATTGCGAACGATCGAATCTCCGGGTATCGGCGCAACCAAGCAGGATTTGATCGCTCGGACCCGCTACGATCCTGTCGCTCGTGTTTATTTACAAACGCGGAATCGCTTCTTCGAAGACAGAGGATTCAGCGGTTTTGCATTTGCCAGGGGACCAGTTGAGATCTGGCAACCAACATGGGACCAGCCTGGACCACGCGGGATACTGATGACGTATGCCCGGACCGGCGAAGCTGAGCGAATCACAGGCATGCAGGAATCAGATCGAATCGGTACCACGGTGACGCAGATCGAGGCTATGTTTCCAGGGACGCGAGATAACTTTGAAGCTGGTTATACAAAATGTTGGATGGAAGACGAGTGGTCACGAGGCGCGTGGGCATTTGTCGCACGAGACACTTCTGAAGCTGAACTTGCAGATGGCCGGATTCACTTTGCCGGAGAGCACCTCTCGCGTTGGCCGTCGTGGATGCAGGGTGCGTTATCTTCGGGTTTAAGGGCAGTAAAGGAGATCGACGAAGCCGCAGTGTGATTTGATTGGGGAATAGGAATAGGACGTATCTGACCTATAGGACCTATTTTAGCCGCCGATGAAGCTCATTGTGCGGGATGGAGCAACGAACTCGGGGTCGTTAATGAAATGGCGAGGCTCTTTCTTTAGCACAACCGATTCAATGTACTCGATAATTTCTTGACGACTAACGTTACTGCGGATCACGTCGCGTAACGAATACTCGACAGTTGAAAATAGACAAGTACGAATTTGACCGTCCGCCGTCAACCGGATGCGCGAACACGCTCCACAGAACGCCTCTGTCACAGGTGCAATGATTCCGATCTCACCCGGGGCGCCATCAGCAAATGTGTAACGGGCCGACGTTTCTGAACCACGCTTCACCTGCAACTTAACCAGCGGGAATTTCTCATTGATTCGATCGTGAATCTCACGTCCTGAGACCACATCCGCCCGAGACCAGTCGTGTCCTGAATCCAGCGGCATAAACTCTATGAACCGCATCTTCACGTCGTGCTCACGAGCAAATGCTGCGAAGTCAGCCACCTCATCTTCGTTGTGGCCACGCACGATAACGGCATTTATCTTGATCGGATCCAGGTCAGCAGCTTTTGCGGCAGCGATACCTTGAAGCACTTTATCGAGAACATCGACACCGGTCATTTCCTTGAAAACATCACGTTTCAAGCTATCTAAACTAATCGTGACGCGATCAAGTCCGGCCTCTTTTAGCGCAGCTGCCCGGTCGGGCAGAAAATACCCGTTTGTGGTAAGGGCGAGGTCAGACAACGTTCCCATCTCGCTCCGGCGATTTTTGAATGCCGCTAACTTGTTGATGATTGTCTCGATATCGCGGCGCATCATTGGTTCGCCGCCGGTCAGACGAATTTTCTCGATGCCGAGGCTGACAAAGATGTCGCAGACATACTCGATCTCCTCATAAGAGAGCATTTTCTCTTTGGGAGCGATTGGCGGTTCACCATGAGGCAAACAATAGAAGCAGCGAAAATTGCAGCGATCGGTAAGAGAAACGCGCAGGTCGCGAATCGCACGCCCATACGAGTCACGGAGCACTGAACCTGTCTGGTCGATGACTTGTGACATCGCGCTCATCATAGCTTGCTTCGAAAGACAATCAAAGGCGCTACACCTTCACTGAGCCGAGCCGATTTTTGCCTTCACCCCTCATTCGGCTGCACATTCGGCCTCTCATTCTCCCCAGCTTTAGCTTGGGGTTAGGTTCGAACACCTACGCGAGGGAACCGTTAAAACGGTTTTCGCCAGATTCGAGTAGCGCAGATCCCCAAGCTAAAAGCTTGGGGTGAATGAGAGGGTCACCGATGGATTTACGCAAATAATCGATAAGGCCTTATTCCGAACGGAGACAGATTATCGTTGCAAGCATGGTGGCTATCAGTGTTGACTCGCCGTGCGATGAGATCCCAGTCACATCCGCGCGAACCACGGTGAGTGTTTTTCCAGCCTTGATGACATCCGCCTGGGCACGAAACAAATCACCCCTGGCCGGTCGCAGTAAATTCACTTTGAACTCGACACTCAACACTTGCGAGTGCGGCGGCATAAGTGTGTAAGCAGCATAACCACACGCGGAATCGGCGATGGTGGTAACGATTCCCGCATGCAGGTAGCCGTGTTGCTGTGTCAGGTCAGCCCGATACGGCAGTTCGATCACGATCTGACCAGGCTCGACCTTACTAAGTCGGGCGCTGAGCAACGTCATAACACTTTGTGCGGAAAAACTACTTCTTACCTCATCAGCAAAGGCGGGATTGAGCGGCTGCATGATTGCTATTTGTAAACCTTACCATTCCAGGTCAAAACAGTGCGTGTTAACTTACGTCCATTGTCTTCGATCTTACCGTCGGTATCGTCAACATAAATACTGATCGTTTTTGCTAAACGATGATTGCGAATTACCTTGATTTCCCCAGCGTCCGCAGGGAGATCAAATTCCTCGGGTGTTCCAAACAACATAGCTGAAGTAATCTCGTTGGTTGGTCCATGGTCTCCGTTGAAAATATTTTTTGGAACCGCCCGGTAGGACTTAGGATCGATTGAGAAGTAGTAATTCGTAAGCGAGGGATTGAGTCCACCACTCCACGTAGCAACCTCAACGATCTGTTCCGCACCCTCTCTGGCCAGATCCATCAGGATCGGATTGTCGGCTCGTGAGAAGAAATTGTCGATAACCTGCGAAGCAACTACCTTTGGACCTATGTGATAGAGAACATAAGCGACTGAACCACCATAATCGGATTGGTAACACGGATCTGGCACGACGACCATTCGAATGTTGCCATCACCGAATAACCAGAGTCGATATTCACCATTCTTAAAATCGCGCAGTGCCTCGCCATTAATTACGCCCGGCTTTCGACGGAAGTCACAGGCATTTAAGTCATCAACCTGGGCGAGCCACCAGGCAGGCGTGCTAAAAGTTTCCAGCCGGGCCATTAACGCATTCTTTGCCTGCAACCGCACCGGCAACTTCAAGATTTTTTCGTCATAAGATTCGAGCTTAGGATCACACCGGTAACGAAATTGAGGCATGGGTTTTAACGCCGCAAGCGCGGTCTGTTTGCAAACTACAGGCGCATCCTGGGCCAGCACCGGTGAAAGTATCGAGCCAACGATGAATAGACCGAGGAGCAATCTTGTTTCACGCATGGCCTGGATTCTAATTCGCGCTGCAAAATCTTGAAAGCAATTCTGTGAGGGGGGTAGTAGCAGCTTCGGCAAATTCCAGAATCATGCAGTTACTGTAAAGGCAACTCCGCCGCCTTCCCAGGCGCATAATTCTGACCAATCATCTTGGCAGTTAGCCAACTCACGATAATTCCGATGACCACACCGTAGCTTGCGGACACCAGGTAATTACTTACGATTGACATGAAATCATTGTCCTGAGGAATTATGACCCTTGGCAAAATCCCAGTGATACAGATCTCACTTACTAAAACCCCCAGCACAACACCCGCTGCCTTGAACCAACCATGGATTAAGCTAGAAAAAAGGCCGAGTAATAATCCCGTAACAACAGAAATCACCACCGTCGGCAGCAGCAGCACAAGCAAGAGCATCAAGGGCAGAACCGTTGCGCCAGACAATAGCGTCGCAACCAACTCCCGAGTCTTGACCGCAATTGCTATGAGGCCAGCTAAATAGGCGAGTGCTAGTGCAAGTGGAGTTGTTAACAGTCCGGCAAAAGCACCGATGAGCAAATTACGAATGCTGATTCTCGTCTTCAAATGCTTCTAACTCCTCATTGTTTGTACGCTAACGCTAAACCTTGGAGTGCGGTGGCCCGGCACCGCTTTGTTATACGGGGTGCTCAGATTCTGGCAGTTTGATTAAAGGTGCTTCAAAACTTAAGAACTCCCATTTCGAATAAAGCGTCCCAAGTCTCAACTTGACCAAAAAGCGCCGCCGGGCCGGCGCACTCCAAGGTTAGAGCCTCAGTCTGAGGATTGTGGGATCCTTTAACTTGTCGGGAGGTGCGAGCTTGCCGTCCTTATCAATCGCCCCCCACTGACTGTTTGCGACGAAATAGAAATCATTCTCCACCAGGACACCCAACGTTGGTTCATCAAATACAGGATTATTCGCCTCCAGGGTTTCAAATCGTTCGACTCGGTCAAGACTCTTACTAAGAAAAAGTCGTACCAGGCGTTGAGGATTAACACCATTTTGGACTGCGACCAACGAGCCCTTGTAATTGTACAGACCGTCGATGCCCAACAACGTGAAGTCGCCGGCAACGCTTTTTATCTCTTTACTTGCAACATCGATCAGAAACAGACCTTTTGAATAATCTGCCAGAAATAGATGTTTCTGATCGGGGGTGAAGTCCAGGCCTTGTGGTGAAACAAAAGGCCCTCCCTCGATGAAAGTCTGCAGCTGGTTGGTGTCATGCCGAATCATGTAAATCGATGGATTGACGCTATCGCTCGCAAAGACGTCGCCGTCTGCATTTATCGCGAGGTCTCCAAACCAGTGTGTCTTTGCGCTATCAGATGGTTGAAATTTGCCGGCCAACTGATTGGTCCTGAGATCGTATTTGAAAATTGCGGACTTGCCGCTGTCTTCCGCGTTGAAGTTTGTCATTTGTGGATGAGCAGTTGTCGTGATCCAAAGAACGCGACGTAATGGATCAACCTTCATTCCCATCACACTCCACAAACCATCCGCACTGCTCGAAAACTCTTTTACATCTCCTGCTTTGTTCACTGCGAGGATCTTTCGCTTGTAAACACTGCTCACATAAAAAGTCTGCGACTTTGGATCGTAAGCAACACTTTCGGGTATTAGGCCTTTCTCATGAACTGTGAATGCCTCGACGCTCTTAACCATTGGAGCGCGATTTTCTTCAAAGCGTTTTCGAATCGACAAGAACTCCACATCACTTTTAATTGATGCAAAATTAGGGTCGTCTCCAGGAGAAAAGACCAATCCCATTGCAGCCGTCTTACTAAGCCACCTCAGGGCTTCTTTGGTTTGTCCGTTTAGCGAGTACGCTGTCGCAAGGCTATACATCAGCCTCGGATGGTTGGGCCGCAATTCGGCTGCCCGTCTCATATTCGAAAGGAACAATGGATAATCTTTCGCTTCATACGCCTTTCGAGCTTCGCTTTCATAGTATCGACCGTCCTTTTGTTGTTCCTGGCCGAAGCTGATAGTACATAGAAAACACAACAACATAGCGAACATAAGTCCGCCTACAGTTTTAGGCATGTGGTCTCCAATTCAGAGCAGCAGTATTTGAGTGGGCGGGCGAGGCTGTCATTTTTCACCGCAACGTGAATTGACATCAATCTTTGATTAGGTTGATCAGGATATTATTTCGGACCGGCTCTCTACCAGTTGCGTCGGTTCAGTCTCACTAGATTTAGTCGATGCTTCCGAAACCATGATCTTATAGCGTTTAATCTTTGTGTTAAGCGTCGTGACTTTTACACCAAGTAAGCTTGCTGCTCGTCGCTGACGTCCGCCAGTCTTTGTCAAAGCACTCTTGATCATCTCGGCTTCGAAACGATGGACTTCATCATGCAGACACAACTCCTTCGCATTCGTCTCATTGCCGCCCTCCATCGACTCTATCTCTTTTAATAGCGTCATAGCGAGGATCTTTAGCGAAGCCAGTTTTGCATCAGTAAGACTTTTAGAAGCTGTGTTGGCCCGGAGCACGGTTGGTGGCTTTGGACCAGGAGCAAACCGAGCTAAAGACGGATTGTGAGCAGGATGCGGGTTCATTCAGTCCCTCACTTCACCAGCAAGCCGAGGGTTTTGATCTTGGCGTTCAGGGTGGTCGCCTTCAACTTCAAAAGGCGCGCTGCTTTGACCTGGGAGCCGCCGGTTAACCTCAGCGCACTGCGGATCAAGTGAGTTTCAAATCGATCAACTTCCTGGTAGAAGTTGAAGTTCTCACCAATTGAGGGAATTTCGATCTGCTCCAAGTCATCGACAGCCGCGCTCAGGGAACTAACCAGGCTGGTAAGGTTCTCGATCTTCTCATGCAGCAGACGAGATGGGTCGATAGCATGCACAGTTGGAAGGCGGGGCTCGGTTGCTGTCACATATTGACTACTCATATTCTTGGACCTCTCAAAAAAACTTATTACGCTATTTAGCGATCGGAACTGTCCGCATCCTAAATTTTGGGGATCCAAAAAGTCCTAAGGTTTGTCTCATAGATTGCTGATAGATTCCTGAATGCTCGCTTTTCACTGAAAAAGAGCTTGGACGAACTCCTGCAGTTCTTCGAGCTCGTACAATTCCTCGAATACGAAATCTAATATTCTGGAGGGATGAAACCGCTTTGGAATTACGAGGAACTCTGGTGGCAGAGCAAACCGTCTGCAAACTAATGCATCTAACGACTGTTTTCTGAACCAGGGTACTCGTTATCTCGTCTTATCCAAGACCGGACCAGTCGTTAGCGAAGTGAGGCGAGTTTGAGCCCCAACGTCTAGGATCGGTTGCGCGACCATCGACAGGCAAAAGCCCTCACCCACCTCGGACATGACTCTAGCTCATGCATTACCGAGATTCATGAGTATTTCCTGATAAGGTTTTGATAGTTTTCTAATCGCGCTACCTAATTATGAATCGAAGGTCTCTCCATTTCTACGAATTTGGTCCTTTCCGGCTCAACATCACGGAACGACTGCTCGAGAGGAACAGCGAGCTCGTGCCTTTGACTCCAAAGGTTTTCGACACACTTGCGGTGCTCGTCGAAAACAATGGCCACGTTGTTGAGAAGTCCGAATTGATGCATCAGCTGTGGCCCGACAGCTTTGTTGAGGAGAGCAGTCTTACTCAGAACATCTCACTCCTCAGAAGAGCACTCGCTGAAAGTGGTGATGAGTCGCCATACATCGAGACTATTCCCAAGCGTGGCTACCGTTTTGTTGCGCCCGTTAGCGAGACTGAAGAAACAGCGGATGCCCTAATCAATCCGAATCCAGATCTATCAACCCATTCTGAGCCAGCCGTCCCGGCATCGTTGATCGTCTCTGGCAAGCCAGAGTCACTCCAGCGACGCTTTCTGAAGTCGAGTTATGTACCGTTCATTTCGGTGTGTCTTGCGCTCGCCGCAGTTCTAACGGTCGTATTCCTGGTCAGGGCAAAACGCAGGAACGAGAATTTCCAGCCCAAGTCAATCGCCGTTCTTCCTTTTAAAACCATCGGAACCAACGGTGAAAGCGATCTGCTGGGGCTCGGGATGGCCGATGCGCTAATAATCAAGTTGAGCAAGCTGGATCAGATGACAGTTCTGCCAACCAGTGCCGTGTTCGGTTTCAACGCTCGCGAAAAGGATCCGGTAGCAATCGGCAAGGAACTTGGCGTGGAAGGAATACTTGATGGCACGGTCCAAAAGGATGGTGATTGGGTCCGAGTCACAGCTCAATTAATTCGTTTGAGCGACGGCAAGACTGTTTGGTCGGGAAAGTTTGATGAAAAGTACGGAAGTATATTTCGACTGCAGGACTCAATATCTGACCAACTCTCTTCGTCGTTGCGTCTACAGGTTTCTAGTACCAGTAAGCCAGTTAAGACTCATCCCACTAACAATCCCGCTGCCTATCAGGATTACATAACCGGACTCTATTTTTGGAACCGCCGAACCCGAGACAATCTACCTAAGGCCATCCAGTATCTCGAGCAAGCAGTCCAGAAGGATCCTAACTTTGCAGAAGCACACGCAATCCTCGCCGATAGTTACTACTTAACGACGACGGACGAGTTCCGTGGAACGGATGCGGAAGAGGCGTTAGCTCGCGCCGAAAGTTCAGTTAGTAGAGCGTTGGAACTCGACGATACAGTTGCCGAGGCACACATTGTTCGGGCTTGTTTGAATTTGATGACCCGACGCTTTGAGGAGGCCGGTGCCGAGTTTCAAAAAGGGTTAGAGCTCAAGCCAAACTATGCAATCGGACATGTGCGATACGCTTATTTTCTCTTTTACAGTTTGCGGTTGGACCAGGCAGTGATTCACATGAGGCGCGCACAAGAGCTCGATCCGGTTTCGTCGATTACGAATGGGGCGCTGGCAGGAATGTTGTACACGGCGCGACGCTACGATGAGTCGCTTGAATATTCGAAGCGATCTCTGGAGCTCGAGCCTAACGGCGTGGCGGCGCGGCTTAATCTCGGTGAAGCATACATTCAGAAGAGATTGTTCAATGAAGCTCATGAAACATTTGATCAGGTAATGCCGATTGATCCGCGATACGCTTCCTGGGAGAAATCCTACACGTATGCTTTAGCCGGGCGTCGGCAGGATGCATTACGAATGTTAGCGGAAGCCGAGAAACATGAGGAAGGTCCGAACTATTTCAATCACGCTTTGATCTACGCTGCGATGGGCGACCTGGACAAGGCTTTTGAGCAGATGGACAAGATTCGACTTAACCGGCCTGCAACGGCGCAGATTCTATTTGATCCGCAATTTGACCCGTTACGCGCGGATCCACGCTTCAACGATTTTCTAAAGCGCCGGAACATCGAACTCCCGAGTGAATAGCAGACAGAAATCATCCCTAGATTCCAACGATTGCAAGACCGGGTCAGTACCGAAGCGCGGTAGCGTCGGGTGCGACTCGTGATTTAGCTGCTTGACGTTATCTAAAGGCTCACCCGACGCTACGATGAATCGGTATTGATCTCGTCCCGCACTGCCCGATAGGGCCAACTTGTCTTCGGGAAGATTCCCTCCCGAAAAACATCGTCAAGAGAAACAAGAAGTTGATTGTTGATTCCATCGATTGCTCAGGAATGAACTGGGCCAAAACTCTCCTGGCTATCACGAAGAAAAATCTGTGGAATCGGTGAATTCTGTGGATGCTCTCTGTTCTCGTCTACGGGAGCGTAGGCGACGTAGTTGATTCTCGACAAACCCGACCACCATCACCCAAAAAAATGCTGCCACAAATCCGGCAATCACGTCAGTGGTGTAATGCACACCCAAATAGATTCGCGATAGGCCGATCGTCAGGAACATTAAGATCCCACAGATCCACAAAAGAACCTTAGTCCTTAACGAATAGGCTCGAGCAGCAAGAAGGGCCGCTAGCGCGCCATAGAAACAGCAACTGCCGAGCGAATGACCACTCGGGAAGCTGTATGATTCCGGCGGCAATAGACTGAAGTAAGGAGTCGGTCGTTGTCGTTGGAACGCAAGCTTTAACGTAACATTTAATATGGACGCACCAACCATAGTGATCACGAAGAGAATAGCTTCGCGTTTCCAACGTCCCTTGAGAAATAGCGCAACCACAACTGTAGTGGCGATGGTAAGGAATATTGTCGAGCCCAGGAACGAGATGCCGCGCATCGCGGAAGTCAGCGCTGGCGATGCCAACTGATGTACTGCCTCTCGGGTGACCGAGTCGAAGCGTTGCGTTTCGCCTTCAAGAACTTCGTCTGCTAGCCAGGCGAAGAAGACCAGGGCGCCAATTGAGGTAGCAAGGCCAACAATCAGCGACAAACTTAAAAACTCAAGAACGGTTTCTCTCGATAAGCGTTTCACTTTGGAGCGCACCGGGTCGGCGGCGTCATTAACTCAGACAGAAATATAGCAGTATTCGGACAGCTATATAACAAAGCGACGCCGGGCCGTCGCACTCCAAGTTAAGCATCTTCGTCGAGGTTGGGATGTTTGGGAATCAGCAAGCGCATTTCGACGGCGAGTCCACCGTCGGCGGAGTTGGAAGCTTGCACCGTACCACCATGCATCCGAACTGCGCGCTCTGTGATGGCGAGGCCCAATCCTGTACCGCCACCGCTCTGGCGATCACGTGCATCTTCAGTGCGATAGAACGGTTGGAAAATCTTTTCCAGCGCTTCGGCGGGAACACCGTTTCCTCGATCGCGAACACTTATCACAGCGAAGTTATCTCCCGCGCCATTTTGTTTCCGCAGCGCGACCTCGACAGCGGTTCCTTCAGGTGTAAACCGAAGAGCATTGCGTACGACGTTCTCAACTGCGCTTCGTAATAATTCCTCCACGCCATTGATCGAACACTTTTCGGCTGCCACTACCTGGACCGTCCGATTCAAACTTCGCGCTTCGAAATCCGCATCATCAGCTACTTCTCGCACCAGCGCTTCAAGTTCGACAGTCGTTCGTTTTCGACTATGAGTTCCACTCTCGAGTCTGGTCAGCGTCAAGAGCTGGCTAATCATCTCATTCAGATTGTCTGATTCGTGCTCAATGCGATTCAAGGCCCCGTCCGCGCTATTACCGGCTCGTTGTCGGGCCAAACCGAGGGCCACGCCGAGCCTGGCCAAAGGCGAACGTAGCTCGTGCGAGATGTCTCCCAGGAGACGTTGTTGGGCAGTAACCATCGACTCAAGTCGCTCGGCCATCACGTTGAAGTCACGCCCGAGTTGGCCCACCTCGTCCCTGCGCTTGGTAAGTTTTGTAGCGACCCTCGCACCGAGATTACCTTCCGCCAGTTCATTCGTCGTGGTACGCAGTTTCAGTAGTGGCGTGGTTAAGTAGCGCGCGAGCCAATAACAGAATATGCCGCCGGTAAGGAGCACAACGAGCAAACGAAATCCCTGTGTTTGCAAACTCATCTGGTAAGGCGTTCGGGGTATGTGAGCTACATAGGTGTAACGCTTTCCGCTAGCGGTGGTGACCGGTTTTGCAACCTGGGTATTCCGACCTGCAAAGTTGAATTCTATCTCTCCGCTCTTAGTCGCTTTAGCTATCAACTCGGGGGCCGATGCTTGAACCGGTTGACCAGCAAGTTCATTTCCGTTTTCATCGAACAGTGTTGCTGTAACTCCTGAAGATTTCTCTGTCTCACGAAGGCCAGTGACGAGCCCAGCGGCACCGCCCTGCTCGTAGAGATCAGCCGCCCTTTGTGCGTTAGGCCCAACCTGGGCCAGGTCACGCCAGGATCTTCCAGTAGGCGTGGGCCGGGTCACCGCCACCGCCGCAAACAGCGCGACGTTGATGATGATCATGGCGAGCCAAAACCAGATAAATATTTTTAGATAGAGGCTACGAAAGGGAAACTTCATTCTGGCTTTTCTGCAGGGGCGCCATAAATGTAACCGACGCCCCGAATGGTTTTGATTCTCTCCAGGCCATTAGATTGATGGCCCAACTTCTTCCGCAGGTTACTCACGTGCATGTCGATGCTGCGGTCGAATGGAGACAGTTCGCGTCCCAGGACTTCTTTAACCAGTTCTTCTCGACGAACAATTTGACCCGCGCATCTCAGAAAGATTTCCAACAGGTCGTACTCAACACCGGTGAGTTCGACAACCTCTCCACCACGACGGACATTACGGGTGTTGCTATCCATCTCCACATCGCCGACGGTGAGTGTCTCCCGGGGTTGTGCGTGTGATTCAAGCGGTTGGGTTCTGCGCAACACAGCACGAATTCGCGCGACGAGTTCCCGAGGGTTGAAAGGCTTCGGTAGATAGTCGTCAGCACCAATCTCCAATCCAACTATCCGGTCCACATCGTCGCCACGAGCAGTTAACATCAAAACGGGAATGCGAGACCGGGCCCGGATCCTGCGTAGTACGTCGAAGCCGTTTGTTCCAGGAAGCATTACATCCAGCACCACCAGGTCGTGTTCCTCTGACAGAGCTCGGTCAATTCCGCGCTCACCGTTGTGTATAGCTTCAACCGTATACCCTTCAGGCTGAAGATATTCACCAACGAGCTCGCAGAGACCGACATCGTCATCGATTACGAGAACACGCTCCATTGGTCGCTCGACTAGATTGAAAGACATAATCACTCCCCAGGGCAAGTCAATCGATCCTACCGCATGCCGCTGACTTGCGCCGTAAAGAAGTGTCAATCTGGCTCAGCCAGTCACTGACAAAACTTTACAATTCATTGACAGACTCTTTACGGCCTTTTTCAGTACAATTTCCGCTTACGTGTGGGCCCCACGCGTCTCCGCGCCACCGTTCGCAAAAACATCCAGAAGGAGCTTCGAATGCAGAGAATCTTGTCGGTAGTCGTCCTGAGCGTATGTGCGCTGGTGAATCTAGCAGCGCAGCAACGCACTGGTTCTTTGAAAGGCCAGGTCCTGGACGAGCTGGGTGGAGCGATAGTCGGCGCAGCTGTGACAGCAATTGATGGTAATGGCGCTGAGAAGAGCGCCGTTACCAATGACGGTGGGAACTACATAATAAACGGACTCGCACCCGGCAAATATACACTGCGAGCAGCTAATGCAGGTTTTGGCATTTTTGAAAATCCAGATGTTGAGATAGTTGCGGGCAAAGCTCTCCAACTGGATGTGACGTTGAAGGTCGCGATTGAAGAGCAAAAAGTTACCGTCGCAGCTGACACTCAAGGGGTAAGTACCGATCCTGATAACAACGCTGGAGCCGTGGTTCTCAAGGGTGCCGATCTCGATGCGTTGCCGGACGATCCGGATGACCTAGCGGCAGCATTACAAGCTCTCGCTGGACCTTCGGCTGGTCCAAATGGCGGTCAAATCTTCATCGACGGTTTCACCGGCGGACGACTTCCGCCGCGTGCCTCCATTCGCGAAATCAGGGTCAACTCAAATCCGTTTTCTGCTGAATACGATCGTTTGGGTATGGGTCGTATCGAGATTCTTACGAGGCCCGGGAGTGATCGTTTTCGAGGCCAGGTTGGTTTTAACTTCAACGATGATGCGTTAAATGCCCGAAACCCATTTACGAAGTCGCGTCCACCACATCAATCGCGACAGTATTCCGGAAATTTTGGTGGTCCTATTTCAAAGGGTAAGGCCTCGTTTTTCGTCGACTTCGAAAAGCGTGATATCGATGACGATGCGGTTATAGTCGCAAAGATAGTGAATCCTGCTTTTGACATTGTCGACTTCAACGATACCGTGCTGGTTCCAAGTCGACGCACCACGTTTTCACCGCGAATCGATTATCAGATCAATCCAAACAACACAATTGTTGGTCGATACAATTACACCAGGAGTTCTAACGTTGGAGGTGTCGGAGGTTTTCAACTTCCACCGCGCGCCTACGACATCTCTAACACCGAGCAAGGTATCCAGCTGACGGATACCATCGTCATCAATAAGACGATCGTTAACGAAACCCGTTTCCAGTTTGAACACAGTGTCAGGAGTCAAGACGCTGATAACTCAATACCGACGATCGACGTTCAGGACGCTTTTACCGGTGGCGGCTCCCAGGTTGGACAGTCGTCGACGACTACTAACTCGTGGGAACTAAATAACAACACCTCATTTATACATAACGCACATTCACTAAAAGCAGGTGGACGACTGCGTGGCGTCAGGATCTCTGACTTCTCTCCGCAGAATTTTGGCGGCACTTACCGTTTCTTCGGCGGCGGGTTTGGTCCGGAATTGGATGCTAACGATCAACCTATTCCCGGCGATCTAATCCCGATCACAAGTATTGAGCGTTACCGTCGCACGTTGCTCTTCCAATCTCAAGGTTTGAGTGCTCTTGAAATCAGAGCGTTGGGAGGCGGTGCAACCCAGCTCACTTTAGCGTCTGGAAATCCTGCTACCAAGATCACCCAATTCGATTTTGGTGGTTTCTTGCAAGACGACTGGAAGGTTCGTCCGAACCTGACCGTCAATTTTGGGTTGCGTTATGAGAATCAATCCAACATTAGTAGCAATTTGAATTTTGCTCCACGCGTTGGCTTTGCATGGTCACCCGGCGGACAACAATCAAAAACGGTAATCCGCGGTGGTTATGGAGTGTTCTATGATCGCGTGAGCGAAAACCTAACGCTGCAGGCCACACGTTTAAATGGAACCAACCAACAACAGTTCACGGTTTTAAATCCGGACTTTTTCCCGGTGATACCGTCACCGGAAACTCTAGTAAGCTTTTCAGTTCCGGGTTCCGTGTACCAGCTGGCCAACAATATCGAAGCGCCATATACCCTGCAGTCTGTTATCAGCGTTGAGCATGCACTGCCGCGTAATACACGCATCGCAGCCAGCTATATAAACGTACGAACTCTGCATCTGCTTCGCACTCTGCCGATCAACGCTCCATTGCCAGGCACGTTCATTCCTGGAGTGCCGAACAGCGGTATTCGACCCCTGGACTGTGCGGACTTCATTCCGCCTTCAATCAACCCGTCGCCGACCTGCAATATTTTTCAATACGACTCAAGCGGAAGATTTAATCAGAACCAGTTCATTCTTAATTTCAACAGCAGCTTCAACCGGAACATCACGTTTAATGCATACTATGTGCTTGGAAAAGCTAATAGCGATACCGATGGATCTGGCACGTTGCCCGCAAATCCTTACGATCTGACGACAGAATACGGCAGATTTTCGACTGATATCCGACACCGATTTTTCCTCAGCGGTAATTTTCGCGCACCCTGGAACATCAGCATCAGCCCGTTCATCATCATTCAATCAGGTCGACCCTTTAATATCACGCTCGGAAGAGACGTTAACGGCGACACACTAAATACTGAACGGCCTTTACTCGCGACGGGCACGGTCGATTGTTCTGACACAGTCAATTTCAGATGCACTCCTTTTGGTAACTTCAAGTTAACGTTTGCGCCGGGAGAAGTAATGATTCCCCGCAACTTTGCAGAAGGACCCGGTTCAACTACCGTCAACGTGCGCATCAGCAAGACATGGAATTTCGGCGCTGAAGAAAATGGAGGGAACGCTCGCCAACAGGGAAAACAGGGCCAGGGTAACGCCAATCAACGCGGCGGTGCGATGGGCGGCGGAATGGCTGGTCGTGGTCCTGGAGGCGGTGGTCCAGGTGGGGCGGGCGGTGGTGGTCGCGGCGGCTTCGGTGGTGGGGGCGGTGGCTTCGGAGGCGGATTTGGTGGGGGCGGAGCCAATGGCGGAGGCCGCTACAATCTAACGCTGTCACTTAACTTTAGTAACTTGTTGAACCATAGCAACCTGGCTATTCCAGTTGGCAACCTTGGTTCAGCATTTTTCGGCCAATCAACCTCGACCACCTCTTTTGGTGGTTTCGGACAGGCGGGTTCAGCCTACAACCGAAGAATTGACATCCAACTTCGATTCAGTTTTTAAGAGTGGAAAGAGCATCATAACTTCAAGGGGCATCCGGTAACCACGGATGTCCCTTTAGTCTTGTAATGCATTCCCTCAGTAACTATATTGGCAGCGCTTACATTCTTCTTGAATTGTTGAGTTAAACTATGGCGCCTTTTACCGGCGACAATTCCTCGCCCCTGCAATTTGTTCAGCGATGCATTGAATCAAACTGCCACGCGGAATATTCGATTGAGCAACGACTCTATGTCTGTAAAGAGTGTGGAGGGCTGCTCGATATCGAGCTCAATGGAACTCTTCCTTCTCCAGCAAGTTTGAAATCGACATGGAAAGATCGACGGGCATCTTCAGAATCGTACGACCGTAGCGGAGTTTGGCGCTTCAGAGACGTGCTTCCCATCAAAGATGAAGCGACGATTGTTTCATTGCAAGAAGGGAATACGCCTCTTTACGACGCACCCCGATCCGCGAGTTACTGCAATCTCGACTCTTTGAAACTAAAACATCAAGGCTGTAATCCGACCGGCTCTTTCAAAGACACTGGCATGACTGTCGCGGTGACGCAGGCGTTGATGCTCGATTCGAAACTCGTGGCCTGTGCGAGTACAGGTAACACTGCGGCCAGTTTAGCTGCTTATGCTGCGAGGGCCGGTCTGCCTTGCGCGATCATGGTGCCGGCCGGTCAGGTGAGCGCGGCAAAGTTGGCCCAATCGTTGGACTATGGCGCCGCTGTAATTGAGGTAGATGGTAACTTTGATGGATGCATGGCAACCATCCGAGAAATCTCAGATGAATTGCCCGTGTATCTCGTCAACTCCATCAATCCATTTCGAATCGAAGGTCAGAAAACAGTCGCATTCGAATTAATGGAACAACTGAACTGGAAAGTCCCGGATCATCTCGTGATCCCCGGCGGGAACCTTGGCAATAGTTCGGCGTTCGGGAAAGGCTTCCGAGAAATGTTTGCCTCTGGATTGATTGAACAACAGCCTCACATAAGTGTGGTCCAGGCCTCGGGCGCTTCGCCTTTCGCGCGGCTATATCAGGACCATTTGCAAAACACGGGAACGCTAAAACTTGAACCCGAAAGAAAGCCCCACACCTTAGCATCGGCGATAAATATTGGGGCCCCCGTTTCATGGCAGAAGGCGTGGCGCGCAGTAAACGAAACGGGCGGGACGGTATTGACCGTGGCTGAAGCAGAGATTGCCGACGCGAAAGCTATCATTGGACGCGACGGTATTGGCTGTGAGCCCGCTTCCGCCACAACTGTGGCAGGCATTCGTAAACTGGTCCAACAAGGGATTATTCAGCGCGGCCAGGATGTTGTCGCCATTCTAACTGGACACCTGCTTAAAGATACTGACTACACCGGCAAATACCACACCGGCACCCTTTTCAGCGAATCGGTAGAAACTAAATTCAGGAACGAACCAGTGAAAGTCTCAGGTGCAGTCGATCAGATATCGGCTGTTTTTCGCCGGTTGATTGATCAGCGCGAATACAAAAGTGACGAATTAGCGCTACAACAAAAGTGAAGCGATAAGTTCATGGCTGGCAGGGCACAAACAAAGAAGCGCATCTCGGCCGAGGTCCAAATTCCAGGGTCCACCTCAAATCTTGGACCAGGGTTTGACTGTTTCGGACTGGCGCTAAAACTATTTCTGACAATTCGCGCCACCGTTCACGACGACGCCAAAGAACCGTGCAGGGTAAGAACAACCGGACCACGAGAGAACTCAACCCTGCCTCGGAACGCAGCCAACCTGATCTATCGTGCCATGGGATTCGCGGCACGTCAGGAAGGAATTTCACTGCCGAGAGTGGATCTTGCCGTTCACAATGAAATTCCACTGGCAAGCGGCCTTGGAAGCAGCGCTGCTGCAATTATCGGTGGGATAAAACTGCTCGCACTGCTTAGCGGACGCGAATTGTCGGATCAGACTATTCAGAACTATGCCACTGAGTTCGAAGGCCATCCCGACAATATAGCCGCGTGCCTTTATGGCGGGTTTGTTGTCAGTTCCTTAAACAGCGATGGCGAAGTTCGTTCGATTAGGTTCGATTGGCCCTCGAAGATAAAAGTGGTAGTGGTGTCACCTCAATCGCAATTGCCAACTCACGTTGCGCGAGCCGCCCTTTCACGGAATCTTAGTCGAATCGATGCTGTTTTTAACTTGCAAAGAACGGCACTCTTCACAGCAGCAATCGCCCAAAATCGATTTGATTTGTTGTGGGAGGCAATGAGGGATCGACTTCACCAACCGCAGCGACAAAAGCTGGTCCCGGGGCTCGCAGAAGCGTTGGAGCTTCCACAAACTCCCGGTTTACTAGGGATCGCACTCAGCGGTGCAGGCCCGAGCATTCTCGCACTCGTGGATAAAAATGCTGAGGAAATTGGTAAGAAGATCCAGGATTGTTTTGGAGCCCACAAGACTCGTTCAACAACTCGCATCCTGGAAGTCGATAACGCAGGGTGCCGAGTGCAGCGCTCCAAACCCGCCAAAGCAATCTAGATCTAGAACAGCATAACGGACTGATAATTAGAAGTTGATCAAGCCAGTTTCTTCGCCAGTCGATAAACCGGATAACTCAGCGCCAGCAGCAACACAGCATACAGGCTGTTCCGCGAGTTCCCCTTAATTGCTCCCACCAGGAAAAGAATTGAACCAACCAACGCAATCCCCGTAGTGTACGGATATCCCCATGCCCGGTAAGGTCGTTCTTTGTCCGGCTCTCTAGCTCGCAACACAAAAACCGATAAGAACGAGAGCGCGTACGTAGCGACAAAGAAAAATGCCAGCACGGTGATCACATTCTCAAACGTTTGGCCAAACAGAATAAAGAGGACCGCAACAGCAGCGCTCAATAGTAAGGCGAACGCCGGGGTGCCTCCCGGATTGACGGTCGCAGCGCGCTCAACAAATAGTCCATCGCGACTCATCGCAAAAAGTACGCGGGTGGCCATCAGGTGACAAGCATTTATCGCACTCAGCATCGAGATGATGGTTAGCGAACGGAACACCGTGTCGCCGTAGTGTCCAAAGACTGTGTTGGCCACAACACCCATGGCAAAGTCTTTACCTGAAAACTCGGGAATGCGGAGCACATATAGCAATCCAATATTCACTAGCAGGTAAATGGCGATAACAAAAAGAACTCCTCCGATCATGGCGCGAGGAATATCACGACCGGGATTAGTTACTTCCTCGGAAAAGTAAATTACTCCGGTCCAACCATCGTAGGTGTAGATGACGCCCTGTAACGCGATGATCAGCGCTGTGAGAAAGCCCAGGCCGGTGGGACCAATCGCATGATTCGTAACTGCCAGTTCCCCACCCGTTCCTCTCATGAATGCAGCGGCAATCAATATCAGAAACGCGACCGTTTTTATTAAGCTCGTAATATTCTGAGCTGTACTGCCCAATACAACGCCGCGCCATTGCAAGAGAGCAAAGGAGATAGTGAGCGCTATTGCTACAACTATTTCACCTAGCCCACCGAGTGCCGGGAATAGTGCAGCGGTGAAGCCTCCAGCTACCAGCGCCAGTGCACCGCAACTGCCAGCAGTCGAAATCCAATCGGTCCACCCAACTATAAACCCCGCGTACTCTCCTAAAGCATACCGAGCGAAGTTGTATTGTCCCCCGGAGCGCGGCAACATCGCGCCGAGTTCAGAGAGCGAGAGGGCGCCCAGAAGTGCATAACCACCTGCAATTAACCAAACTCCGAGGTACCACCAAAGGTTCGGCAATTGTGCCGCTATTGAACCCGGTGAACGGAGGATTCCGGCGCCAATTGTGTTTCCGATGATGACAGCGATACCAAAGCCAACTCCGAGCACTCTCAGTAGATGGCCGCGCTTGCTGGACAGAACTTCTTTGGAGGGGTTCGTTACTTTTGAGACCAACGATACCGTCGATTCTATTTAGGCCGAGGTTAAAGCTGGCGTTACTTCGTTAGTTGATCAAGCCCTTGTTTCAAGTCTGAATGCAGTAGCCGGTGAAACAAGTGTTCGCCAGCTTCGCGACGGACTGACAGCCGTCCTGCCTGGTAGGCACGAGAACTTAATCCCCGTTGGACCGACTTACAGATAGCGACGTCTTCATCCTGGATACGTTGGCCCACATCGATACTGGCGAGATTCCGCTGCCGAGCTTCCGCAGAAACTACATCCGGAAAATAGAAGTCGAATACTACTTCAGTTTGGTCGACGCCGCGAGGTATTACGTAATTTGTATCTAGAACTCCTTCGTACCAGTTGATCATGAAGTTGGGATAGATCCAGTAATAGAGCGCGCGGTCGCCTTTCCTGACTGCGCCGGTCTGGGTCTCAGCACCTGCGCTTACTAGAGGACTCCACTGCAAACAATGATGCTTGCCGTTCTCGATCATGTACTTGCTGTAGTCAAGTACGCTATCGAGGCCTTTGTGCAAGTAAGGAACGTGATAACCTCCATCGAGATAATTATCAACAAAAACCTTCCAGTTACAGTCAAAACTGTAGAGCCTTCGTTCCTGCCAATTTAGATTCTGGAGTCTTAGAGGAGTGATTTGATCGCGTAGTTCCTGGCCAAGAAAATTATTGAGTGACGGAGTATCACTGTTTAATTTTACAAAGGCCCAGTTTTCCCATTCAGCTACCGCAACCGGCAGCAACCCATTTGAGGATCGATCGAAATTGCAGACGCCGGCGAAATCAGGAGTGCCTTTTAACTCACCGGAGAGAGAGTATGTCCAGCCGTGATACGGACATCGAAGCTGAGCGGCAATACCTACGGGTTCAGTCATGACGGCGGCGGCGTGATGCCGGCAGACATTGAAGAATGCTCTCAACACGTCGTCAGCACCTCGCACAATGACCACAGGCTCACCAGCTATGTCAGTTGTGACATACGAGCCGGCCGTACGAAGCTGGTCCAAACGGGCTGCTGGTTGCCAGGTGTTGGGAAATACTGTTTTGGACTCAAGCAGGTACAGTTCGTGATCGACATACCAGGAAGCAGGTATCGTGTACGCATGGTCCAGCGCCGCTGTCGGATCGTAACTGTTGATGATGTCAGGTAGATGAGTCATGAGGGGGTTGGCTTTGGTCTTGTACTTTGGTCTTAGGTCTTTGTACTTTGGCGCATTTTTAAAGCACAAACTGCCAAGTACAACGCACGAAGTTCAAAGACTAAAGTCGAACCTTACACCACCGGTGTAGCCGTCTTTCTCTTCGGATTAAAGAATGGTGTCTTAACTACTGTGGCGCCAACCTGATGCCTCACAGCTTCAACGGTAATCTCAA
>Ga0070664_100000779_pt1 | contig 24595 bp, 21 predicted proteins | sample KBSC73metaG_FD_65863 | JGI IMG/M metagenome (GOLD analysis project Ga0070664, IMG submission 65863) | Corn rhizosphere microbial communities from Kellogg Biological Station, Michigan, USA - KBS C7-3 metaG | ecosystem: Host-associated > Plants > Roots > Rhizosphere > Soil ... | reverse complement strand
ACACATCCTGAAAAAAGTTTTCGCGAGAATGAGATCGCAAAACAAAAAAAATGGATCCACATGATCCATGAGTTGGGTGGATCTTATTGTCGCGTCTTATCAGGGCAAAGAAGACCCGGCCTGTCCATTGATGAAGGCGTTGAACTTGCTGCTCAGTGTATCGAAGCTTGTTTGCCTCATGCTAGTCAAAGAAATGTTACTCTCATTATCGAGAATCATTACAAAGATGATTTTTGGGAATACCCGGAATTTGCTCAGAATATGAATGTATTTTGCCAGTTAGTAGAACGAATAGATCATCCCAATTTCGGCGTAAACTATGATCCAAGCAATGCATATCTCGCAGGGGAAGATCCACTTGAATTATTAAAACGCGTTTCCCATCGTGTGGTTACCATGCATGCAAGCGATCGCTATCTAAAAGAAGGAACGATCGACGATCTGCGTAAGGAAGAATTGGGTGTGGGATACGCCAAACGTTTATCGCATGGAGAAATTGGCAAAGGATTAAATGATTATGATGCCATCTTTACAGAATTAAAAAGAGTCGGCTTTAACGGATGGATCAGTATCGAAGATGGTGTGGATGGCTTTGATCAATTGGAACGAAGTGTTTCTTTCTTAAAGAGTAAAATAAGAAAGTATTGGCCTTGACGCAAATTGCTCACAGATTACACCCCTGCCTACCGGCAGGCAGGGGTTTCACTCAGAGGTAATTTTTTAAAAAATCGGTGCGTTAATCTGTGAAATCTGTGAGCCACTGTCCTAACAGCCGGTGTACTCATCGGTGAATTAATGAGCACCCGACGGACAATCAGTTTGCCGGCTCGCTATAGATAAAGTCGTCCATAATAACGAGGTCTTCACCCCCACCGTCAGAGATATCGTTTTGTGCTGAAGAAAGTGGTGCACTGCCGCTATAAATGCGTACACGAGTTACATTGGCATTGGGAAAGTAAACACCCAGAAATGAGAAAGCTCCGGGAGCATTGTTACCGTTATTCGGCACTTTGAAAGTCCCCAATAAACTTTCTCCCTCATAAAACTCCATTGAAGTTGATGACTCATTGTTTACGTCACTAAATACTACTCCAAAACCGTGAACGGACGCGTCGGTATTGGTACCAGGTATTTTAAAAAAATTGTCAGTAATAATGCTGCCGATAGGGACAAAAGTTTTGAAAGGGCTAAAAGTCTTAAACTGATCGGGATATGTTGGATTGATATTTAAGAAATTATTGTCGCTAATACTGAAGCCGCTGCCGTCCGTGGTCATGATAAGTCCTCTTTTTCTTCCGTCTGCCGCCGCTGGATCGGCGCTACCAAAAAAATCACCCGGAAACGCATTGTTGTCCGTTAGCGCTGCCGGCACGGCGTCCCAATTTATTTCCCTGCGGCCGCCCACAGCTCCTGGCTTAGTATTTAACTGTCCACCAAGTAAGTCGCGAAACTGATCTAAGGCAGCATTGATATCGCCACGTGCTTTAATAACAATCGCATCCTCGCTAGATCGTGCGGCTGACTTTGCGGCTGCTTCCGATCGTGATTCTTGAGACTGGTCATTTTGTAAATACGGGTTTTTCTGGCAACTTGCCAGCGAGGCCACCGCTATGGAGGCCATTAAAATTTTTGATGATACTTTCATAAATAAATTTTACAATTAATAGTTAACAGGACATACTGTTTTCTTTGAAGTAAAATCGAAGAAAAAAGTTTTTGATAATAGGTAGTCTACCCCTAATTTATAGTTTTCATAGACCTATTTTAGATGCAACGATGAGCTGCTGGCATCGTGAATTGTTCCAATTGCTTTGAAGAGATTCGGAAGAAGAACCTTACTTAAGAAGTCGCCAGACGTGATAATCTGTGCAATCAATGAATTGTTGGATTCAGCAACGATAAAGTTTCAATCCTTCTATGACAAATGCTATTCGACTCTCGCAGCTGGTGACGTTAGGATGGAAAAATAATTTGCTCACAGATTAGACGGATTTTCACAGATGCTGAGTATTTAAGAAATCTGCGTTAATCAGTGAAATCAGTGAGCGACTCTTCCTCGGTTGCTCAACAGTAGTTTTAATGAGAAGTGTTTAATGTCTTTAGATAGTCCACCATGATTTTCACTCCGTCTTTGGGTGCTGTGGCCATAATACCAAACCTTTTTTCAAACTTGGTACTGTCAAAAACATAGTCTATTTCCTGCTGATATAACATCTCAGGGAATTCTTTCAATTCGGGAATAAAAAGCCCAATGATGTATAGCATCCACGTCGGGATCTTTTGAATTTTGGGAGCTGCGTTGAGTTCGTTTGCGATCAATTCGATCCATTGCCTCGTCGTTAATTTTTCTTTCGTTGTAGGTACATGCCAAACCTGGTTATAGGCATCGGGCGTATTTCCAAGTAACGCTGTTGCTTTGCCTGCATCCGGGGTAAAAGTATAGGTGTGAATTTTATCTACGTCGCCGAAAGCCTGCGCTTTCTTTCCTTTCACGAGATTTTTGGCAGCTGTTTCCATCAAAACACTTTTGCTGTTGTCAGGGCCATAAAAATCGGCAGACCTTGCTACGAGTGCAATGAGATCACCTTTTGCAACTTCGTTCATGATCATTTCATGGAGTTGTTTTCTCACTATTCCTTTTTTGCTTGGTGGCTGCAGAAGTGAATTTTCAGTCATATGCGGGATAGCCGACTTTGCATACATATACACGTTATCAAAGAAAACCAGTTTAGCCCGGTGTGCTTTACACGCATTGATTACCGCTTGCATAAAAGGTGGCCATGTCTCCTGCCAAACCTTTAAGTTATAATCAAAGCCTATGGTCACATAAACCACCTCACTTCCCGAGACAGCCTGATCAATACGGTTAACCTCTTTCACATCTAATGGAAACGGTTCGTCTGTTTCGTTCACCTTTTTTGGATTGCGACTGACTAAGCGGAGCTTGCCCTCGTACTTTTTCAAATCTTTTGCTAGTGGCAGAGCGATTGTTCCACCTGAACCAATTATTGTTTGCACGGTAATTTTTTTATTTGTTCCGATTTGAGACTTGCCGCAAACAGCAAGCCGGTATTTGTCTTTGAGCAGGGTCTTCTACGCTGTTCGTAGTCGTTTCATCAACAGCGTAAGTCACAATTGTAATGGGTATCGCAGAGGATCGCCAAATGGTTGCGTGCAATTCTTAACTGTTATTTATTCTGCAAGCCCGTTAGTAATAGTCGAATTAGTTCACCAGAGATAGTCACTTCCTTCATCTGCATAAAACTACAAAAATCGATTGTGGTCTGGTCAGCTACCGATGGCGACCTGGTCAGAGTCGGTTGCTTCATTGTGATTGATGTCCACGTAAAAGTTAAAAGGATTGCCGGGACCTTAAGGAAATATGCTGTCATCGCATGAGATAGCTCGTGCAACGATAAGTTTAAAGCATTCGCGGAAAAGAAGAGCATAGTCGCTTTGAAAGAAAACGTTGGGATGAATGAGTTGTCTTGTTAGCACATGTGCAAATACTAATAATTAAATTCAAAGGAAGCCCTTGTTCCACTCGCCCTGAAGGTTAAATTTTTGCTGATCTCGATTTTGGTATCCTCCGTCTTGCTCAGTAGGCTGAAATGAATAGCTTTTAATTTATATTTTCTGTTTTGCTGGATCGAACAAATAATTTCGAGTGTGCCATGGGTAAATCTGTTCCCGGTTTGTGAAAACCCAAAATATTTCAGGCTTCCGGATAAATATCCAAATTCTTCCGGTGTAAGGATCAATTCAATTTTTTCGATATTGTCGTACAGTTTGTCATATTTTTTCCCTCTTCTTTTTTCCCCAAACTGTTCCTGTGTGATCCCCGCCATTATTTCCGTTTCACTAAAGCCAACCAGTTTTAAATACTCGGCGGTGAATTCTTCCACGTAAGGACGAAACGTTTCCTGCAAAGTAGCATCGGACAAATAAAGATTGAAGTTGAACGGAATAATTTTTCCATCGGATTCATATTTCATTAGCTCAAGACTATCTCCTCTGTCTGCTTTTATTCGCGCATCGATTTTTTGTATGTCTCCCGGTTTTTTAGTCCTGAAGACGATGCTTGCATCACCAAATTTGTCACCCAGTTCAGGATTAGCCTTTTTATCATTAACCGCGAAAACTTCTATATAGGATTTTCGTCCAAGCAGGTATTTGCCTGTCCAACTATCCGTCAATGTTTGACTCGATGACACCCTGCTATACGCAAAGGTTTTCGCTATGAAGTCATCATTAAACAAGTTTGCATAAGTGACAGAATCAATACAGAAGAAAATATGACTGATAACAACGTTGACAGAATCGTTCGGTTGACTGTTTATTCTGCCAAAGCTGATAACGATGACGATTGTAAGTAGAATGCTGATCTTCATAAATGGCACAAGCGTCTATTAATGGCAGATTTTACACTGTTGTTTGGTCTTGTGAGTAGCGAAGTTATAAAGTAACTGTTATCCGATGAATATTATCCGCGTATCCAGTTTTCGCAATTATTCCGGGACAATTTCTTTAACCACATAAGGCACATAAGGACACAGAAGATGAAACACATAGTGTTTTGTACAGGGAGCGCGATTACTTTCTGTGTAACTATTGCGGCTTTTTTCTGAAAAATTTGGAAGGCACCCGGAATTATCGGTTTAGTTCGGTACAGCGTTTATTTCCGGCGACTATGACGATTGAAGTAGCGAAGTTATAAAGTGACTGTTATTCATGAAAATTATCAGCGTATCCCGTTTCTTTGAACCACATAAGGCACATAAGGACACAGAAGATGAAACACATAGTGATTTGTACAGGGAGCGCGATTACTTTCTGTGTAACTATTGCGGTTTTTTAAGTGAGAAATTTGGGAGGCACCTTTGAATGGATAAGGCACGTCAGGACATAGAGTTGAAAGGCTTGATTCCAGGTTTAACAGCGGGAAATTCTATTGTCCATCACCTGAGATCGGTTAGCCCACATTTTTGGCATAAATTTTAAACGGCTAAATGTATCCCGTTCCTGTAGGTCCCCTTTTAAAAAATGAGTTTTATGGAGGAGAAAGGATCGACAGATGGTTTGGACGCTTTGGTCTCGAAGCTCCTGCAAGAGCTCGAAGAATCAAAAAAGGTCACTAATGACAGTGAACATCTGGATAGAGTTATCGTTGTCAAGCATCAGCTATTAAGGGAAATCAGGGCATTTTTAGAGCAGAAAAATAAAGAGGCCAAATAGTTTTTGTTGAACCCCCTTTCATATTTCCCGAACCACTTCATGTAAATTGCATTCTCGTAATGTCAGCTGTCTCGTCCAGGTAAAAGTGCGACGAAAGGTTTTTTTACTTTTATATCCTGGTTAATCAGCGTCTCATAAATCGCATGGCATGAGCTTTGACCTTTTGATCTCCAATGTTTCGAAACACATTTCCTTATCTGCAGAAGAAATAGAATTTTTCACGTCATTGTGGAAGTCAAAATCACTCGTGACTGGAGACTTTCTGCTGCGTGAAGGAGATATATGCCGGTATGAATCTTTTGTGATCAAGGGTTGTTTAAAGACATATTACCAGGATGAAAATGGATTTGAACATGTCATTGATTTCTCCATTGAAGAGTGGTGGGCCGATGACCTGTATAGCTTTTTGACTCAAACGGCATCCAGGTCGAACGTTAAAGCTATTGAAAACACAGATATTTTACAAATAAGTAAAGCCGACCTGGAATTGCTTTACAAAAAGATACCAAAGTTTGAGAGGTTCTTCAGAATACTTTTTCAGAATGCATTCATTTCTCAAAGAGAGCAAATAAATCTGGCTCTGTCTGCATCAGCCCGGGAAAGATATCTTTTATTTATAAAGAAGAAACCATACGCAGAAAAGCGATTTCCTCAAAAAGATATTGCTTCTTATTTGGGTGTCACACCCCAATTTCTAAGCACGCTGCGAAAAAAACTGGGAAGAGTTAATGTAGATTAACTTTAAATTCATATCGTAACTTTTATTTTGTAATAAAGGAAACGATATGGCAAAAGAAAAACTATTGAACGCTCAGTATATTTCAATGCAATTTTTCAAAGCCATTGAACAACACAATTTAATTGCCGCCGGAAAATCGGAGCAACAGCTAAATGATGAGGTCTGTGACCTGGCATCAAAAGGATTTGGAATAGACAAACATTGGCACAAGAAGATTGTAAGAACCGGGAAAAATACTTTAGCAAGTTATCCGAATAACCCACCGGGGCTGATAATAGAGCAGGACGATATCCTGTTTATCGACCTGGGTCCAATAGTAGAAGGTTACGAGGCTGATATTGGCAGGACCTACGTGTTGGGAAACGATCCGCGGAAGCTTAAACTGAAGCGTGATGTGGAAGCCGCCTGGAGCGATATACAGGAATGGTACCACCAAAAGACGAAGTTGAAAGCGTCCGAACTATTTCACTATGCTGTTAACAAGGCTGGAGAAATGGGGTGGGAATTTGGCGGCGAGATCGCAGGGCATATTGTCGGCAAATATCCGCACGAACAACCACCGGATCCTAAAAGTGTTGAATTGGATATTCATCCGGAAAATGATAACGATATGTTCTTGCCTGATGCAAATGGCAATAAACGGCATTGGATCCTGGAATTGCAGTTTATAGATAGGAAAAATCAGATCGGTGGATATTTCGAGCAACTGCTATAATATTTAAGTGTTGTAAAATGAATATTTCAGGTTCAGACAGGCCGGCCTTAATACTGGTCGATATTCAAAAGGGCTTTGATGATATTGAATATTGGGGTGGACAAAGAAACAATCCGAACGCGGAAGAAAATGCAAGTGAGCTTCTACAACTTTGGAGAGAGAATAAACTTCCCATCTTTCATGTTCAACATTGTTCACGCAATCCAAAGTCTTTGCTGCATGAGTCAAATGCCGGGAATGCTTTTAAACACCTGGTTAAACCAATTGCTGACGAACCCATCATCAAAAAGAATGTGAATAGCGCGTTTATCGGTACAGACCTGGAAGAACGACTTGATAATTTAAAGATATCGAAGCTTGTTATAGTCGGTTTAACAACCGACCATTGCATATCAACTACTACAAGAATGGCAGCCAATTTAGGTTTTAACACCTTTCTTGTTTCAGATGCCACAGCTGCTTTCAATAGAAAAGGCATGAACGGAGAAAATTATCCTGCAGAACTTATTCATGCAACTGCGCTGGCAAGCTTGAATGGAGAATTTGCGAATATCATTACTTCTGATTTTTTGAAAAAAAATATCTGACAAGGTTGATTATTTATCATTGATTAGCGATTATTGAATAGCATCATTCCTTAAGCGACAATAATAAACTAATAGGTAAAAATAAATCCAGGTTGATTGCCGGTAAGTCCGAAGCCTCGGACGAGAGGGCGGTAAGTGGTTTATGTGTTTCTTACCGTCTTACTGTCTTCCGGCTATATTGACGCCATATTAATTAAACAAACAAGGTTATCCCATAGCAGTGTTTAATAATTTTTGCTCAAACAAAATTGCAGGCATAAAAATGGTACACTGATATGCATGGCATTCCTGGAAAAACAATTAATCGTAAAAAGATCGCGCTTACCGGGTGCAGGCAAAGGCTTGTTCACAAAAGAGTTTATTAAAAAGGGAACAAGGATTGTGGAATATAAGGGAAGAATTACCACATGGAAAGAAACATCAAAGATAGACATCGACAATCGCTTCGTGTTTTATGTTCGTCGCGATCACGTTATTGATGCGGCACCTTATCGCAAAGCAGTTGCGCGATTTGCAAACGATGCACGCGGTATAAATAGGGTTAGAGGAATAACAAACAATGCTGATTATACACAGGAAGGCTCACGCATTTTTATCACTGCAAAAAAAGATATCCCCGCCGGCGATGAGATCCTCGTTGGATACGGAAGAGAATATTGGGATTCGATAAGACACAATATAAAAATCGAAAAAAATGGGTCGACCTCACCCGCTCGTTAGTCTGTTATCGGAGTTTCTGATGCCCCTCTCCATATGCAGAAGAGAAGCCGGGTCTTTAAAATTTGTGTTAATACGATTGGGTGACGTTGGAAGCAAAACCTTCGTGCGCCCGATACATCGGGACATGTTCGTTTCTTTGTGGGATAACCTCACGTCAATACCCATTCCCAACGCTGGTGGGTAGTTCCATCAAAAATTGTTGCTGGAAATTGAAAGCATAGAGATTTTCCGAAACCTGTTTTCTCTATAAGCAGGATCCTTTCGCCTTTCAAAATCTTATCAAGGGTTGCCATTGTTCATCGTAGAACTTTTGTAGCTTAAAAGTTCTTCGCAGGATGTCTTACGCCTCCGTTCTTGTCATTTTTCTGATTCAGGTTTTCCTTTTGTCTGCTTAATTCAGATTCAGACGATTTTCGACTTCTATCAGTCGTTCCAGTCGGAAAGCATTCTAGTAATTGCCCTGATTTATCTTCCCAAACTCCTCCGCCATCTCATCCAATTCCTTTGCAGATACAGTTTCTTTATCATCATTAATAATAACCCGATAATAAAACTTCACCGACTCTCCCTTTTTCAACCGAAGATTCTTTTCGCTTTTGCCATTGGTGAATATTTTTTCTGCCAAAGGATTGGCGGCAAATAAACCGTAGCCTCTTGCGTGCCAGAACGTGGGATAATTTGGATTGGCGGGATGATCAATGATGACAATACTGACCGAATCATTTCCCATTTTGCCATACATCTTGCACCAAACGGCTCTTGTGCTCCAGGCACTGTCACCCTCTTTTCCTTCGCTGGTGAGATAGTTGCCATTTGCAATGCTGTCTGTGCTTTTCTTTACGATCGTAACGTGTCCTTTATCGTCTGTAAATTTTTGATCGGTCAGCGATGGGATCTGTAATTCATGTGCGACTCTCAATCCGAGCATTCCGTCCTTTGCATCTGTAAAAAGAATATCGGTATTTGCTTTTAATGTCGTTGACCTGTCAATGATGCGCCAGTGGGGAAGACCGCTGAATTCGAATTTTGTTGTTTCTTCCAGCAAGACGTCGCCTTTTTGATTGACCCAATTGGCATGGTAGGTCAATACACCTTTCTCACCGTTTGATGTTTCAATGATCCTGTCTGTTTTTATCCAGCCATACAAATGTTTTTTATCAGCAGGGATAGCAAATGAATTATTCCAGAAATCAAGGCCATTTACATTTTCAAAATTGAACCAAAGACCGACGTGGTGCGGATGGTCTGTCGGCTCACCTGGTAATGGATGAAGAGGAAATCCCCTGGTGATCATTGTTCCGTTGGAGGCATTGATCGGCCAAAGCACTGGCTTCTCCAAGGTATCGGGATAAAAAAAACTGGTGAATAATTTTTGCCCGATAAAAACATTGATCTTGTTTTCATTTTTTTCTTTCACAACGGTCACCATTTCTTTTTGTGCAAATGATGCCCAATAGAAAACCAAACCTGCTATCAGTAAAAAATATTTTTTATGATGGAACATTGTTGAGGATTTTGAAATGGTCGTTTTACGTGACCCTATGTACCTATCATCCTATGTGGTGAATAAAGAGGACTATTACTTAGTTGCCTCCCTGTAAGAACCTTGTGCCCGTCCTCCTGGGCCGGGGGTCCATGGAGCAGTCTCATGCAGTAACATTCACCATAGGCACAGTAGAAACATAGGGTCACATAGGTTTAGTATTTAAAAACTTTTCCTCCCGCCATTACTTCCTGCGTTTTTGTATCAAATGTTACTTTTAAACCAGTATGCACTGCAGCATTTGTCATGATCGTTGCGATTGAATGACTGTATCCCGCTTCCACCGGTGCATTTGGCTGCTTACGGCTTCTAACACATTCCATCCAGTTACGTACATGGGCTGAAGTAAGCTGATCACCGCCAGTATTTGCTGAAGCAACAACCTGTTCTGTTTTTGCAAGATCTACTTCAGGCAATAAATTCGGTTGCATGTTCATTTCATCAGCAAATCTTTTCGTAAGACCACCTGTCGGTGAAACTTTATTCGTATTTAAATTCATTTCGCCACCATTGGAATAGTATATTTCTGCTGGGTGTTCATCACCATTATGCATGCGCGATTGAAACGTAACCTGGAAACCGGTTGTCGGATCATCGTCAGGACCATAATCAAAGACCGCCGTTGTTGTATCCCAATTCTTTCTTCCGTCTTTCCACATATAAATTCCGCCATTGGCAACAACACTGCGCGGATGTTGAAGCCCACTAAACCAATGCACCGTATCTATCTGGTGACTCATCCATTGTCCTGGCTGTCCTGATGAATACGGCCAGAATAAACGGAACTCCAAATATTTTCTTGCATCAAAAGATTCAAACGGTCTGTTCAATAAAAATCTTTTCCAGTCGGTATCTTCTTCTTTTAATAATGGTACCAGGGCAGGTCTTCTCCACCGGCCCGGCTGATTGACATTCCATGTTAACTCGACCATCGTTATCGGTCCAAACTTTCCTGATTTTATAAATTCCTCTGCTGACTTGTAGTTTGCCCCGCTTCTCCTTTGTGATCCAATTTGCACGATCCGGTCCGAAGCTTTTACCGCCTTTAACGCAGCACGATTATCTTCCATGGTCTCTGCAAACGGCTTTTCGCAATAAACATCGCAACCAGCTTTTACGGCTTCAATCGCATGCAATGCATGTTGAAAATCGGCTGTACTAACAAATACTGCATCTACTAATTTCTTATCATACATCTCTTCATTGTTTCTGCATGCAGTTACATCGTGGCCCATTTTTTCTTTCCATACTACAGATCCTTCTTCTCTTCGCTTCTTCCAAATATCGGAGACAGCAACAAGATCAAAATTCAATTCCTTATAATGATTCATAAAACAGGGAAGGTGTGAACTGCGATGGCGGTCGGAGAAACCAACCACTCCGACTCTAACCCTGTCGTTGGCCCCGATGATGTGGTTGTAGCTTTGTGCGCTCCATGCAAGTTTTGAAGCCATGATACCGGCTCCTGCAAATGCTGTTTGCTTGATAAAATGACGACGTGATTTTTTCATATTGCAAGCTGATTGAGGTTGATCTTTAATGATAGAGAATTTATTCTTATAAATAAGTTGAGAAGTTAAGAAGAAGTTTGCTGATAACAATTACTTAAGGAAATTGAGTGTATCGAGGGTTGAAAAATAGCCACAAAGGAACAAAGACATAAAGCAACAGTTAGACTTTGTTCCCCCCTTTTGCGCCTTGGTGCCTTAGAGGCTTAATTCTGTCATATTTTCCAATCCACAATTTCATTTTGGCATTCGGCTTTGTAAGGAGTGGTGATCTTGATGTAGTTGTCGGTAAATCCTTCCATCATACCGTTCTTATCATTCGCTTCAAACAGAACTTTGCGAACCTGGCCGGCGTGCTGTTCTGTGAAGTATTGCATTTTCATATATGAAAGATTGCGGAGAGTTTTGTTTCGTTCATGCCTAACATTTACGGGAACAACTGGCTTTATAGAGAGTGCATGAGTATTGTCTCTCTCTGAATAAGTAAAAACATGCAGGTATGAAATGTCCAATGAATGAAGAAAGTCAAAGGTCTCGTGAAAATCTTCATCAGTTTCAGATGGAAAACCAACGATCACATCAACACCAATGCAGCAATGAGGCATTAAGGTCTTAATAAGATTCACGCGATCGGCATATAACTCTCTTTTGTATCTTCTTCTCATCAATCCCAATATCCTGTCGCTGCCGCTTTGAAGCGGTATATGAAAATGCGGCATGAAGTTGTCGCTGTTGGCTACAAATTCAATGATCTCGTTCGTAAGCAAATTCGGTTCAATGGAAGAAATGCGATAACGCCGAATACCTTTTACTTTCTCCAGCTCTTTTATTAGTGAATAAAAATTTTCATTTTCGTCCTGCGGAGTCTTGCTTAAGCCTCCCCCGTTGGGGGACGTTTGGTGGGGGCCGGAACCGAAATCTCCAAGGTTAACTCCCGTCAATACGATCTCTTTTACTCCCTGTGAGGCGAGGTGTTCTGCATTTCTTATTACGTGATCAATTGAATCGCTTCGGCTTTTTCCCCTGGCCAACGGAATTGTGCAGAAGGAGCAACTGTAATCACAACCATCCTGGACCTTTAAAAAAGTTCTTGTACGATCATGAATGGAGTAGGACGAATGAAAATCTGATATCGCCTCAATGTCGCAACTGCAAATTTTAGCGGAATCACCCTTACTTAATTCTTTGATGTGATTGGCAAGATTAAATTTTTCGGCAGCACCCAGTACAAGGTCAACGCCAGGGATCTCAGAAATTTCCTTTGGCTTTAATTGGGCATAACAGCCGGTGATGACAACAAAGCTTTCGGGAGCTTTTCGCTGAATTCGTCGCACGAGCTGGCGGCACTCTTTGTCGGCATTTTTAGTAACGGAACAGGTATTGATCACATACACATCCGCCAATTCGTCAAATTCTTTTTTCTTGAACCCTTCCCCTTCAAGCATCCTCGACAGGGTAGAGGTCTCAGAAAAATTGAGCTTGCAGCCAAGCGTGTGAAAAGCTACTGTTCTTGTTTCCGCCATAGCGGGCAAAGATAGGCATTAGGCAGTTGGCGGTCAGCAGTCATTTAAGTCATTTAGGTCATTAAGTCATTTTGGTCATTAGGTCATTTGAGCCATTTTGTGATCGTGTCAATTGGGTGATCGAGTGTGGTTATTTGGATCATTGACTTCTGGTTAATAACTGACTGACTCATGACTCACTGACTCACTGACTGCAATGACTCACTGACTACGATGACTACAATGACTCACTGACTTAATGACTAGAATTTAACTCCGGCATTATTTGTGATTTTCCATCATCTACGCATCTTAGTAATTTGCATAAAAATTTTGTCATGAAGAAATGGAGTGTTGGTTTGATGATGGTGATGACCTCATTGATAACATTAGCCCAGGAAAAAAACAAGAAAGATTTCAATACGCTATTGTGGCAAATATCCGGCAATGGACTGGCCAGGCCATCCTACCTGTTCGGTACGATACATATGATCTGTTCCGACGAGGCCGCATTAAGCGATAGTTTAAAAGCTGCTATTGAAAGCACCGACGCCGTTTATTTTGAAGTGGACATGGACAACCTGTTTGAGATGCTCGGTGTGATGCGAAAGATGAAGATGCGTAATGACACAACACTGGCAGACCTTCTCAGTAAAGAAGACTATAGCAAGGTGAAAGATTATTTTGAGAAGAATGAGACGCTGCTTCCTTTCTCTGTATTGGAAACCTGTAAACCACTGTTGGCGGCTTCTATGCTAATGGAAGGAAGTACCGGGTGCGAAACTCCTGAAGCAATGGAGGAGGTGATCATGAAAGAAGCAAAGCAACAAGGTAAGAATGTGAAGGGATTAGAAACGATGTCTTTTCAAATGAGCATATTTGACACCATTCCGTATAAAATGCAGGCAATGCAATTAGTGAAGTACATCGATGATGCCGATAAAGGAAAAGACGATGATACGAAGGAGTACGATCAACTGATGCAGGCATACAGGGACCAGGATCTTTCTAAACTAGAGGAACTCACCAAATCGACTGACATGGGTATTGCCAATTTTACTGACGTTTTGCTATACAACCGGAACAAGGATTGGGTAGAAAAACTCAAAGCCATTTTGCCCGGGACGTCTGTAGTAGTCGCCGTCGGTGCGGGGCATTTGCCAGGAGAAAAAGGAGTGATCAACTTATTGCGTAAGGCGGGCTACATTGTAAAACCAGTTCCAAACAAGGTCAAGCGATCGAACCAGATATGAGATCAATTTCTCTCAAGCCCACTGAAAAAGAAATTCCCCTCGATGATCGCATTCGCATCACTGTCACTTCCGTGAACAGCATTTTCCCCTACCGAAGTAGCAAATAATTTCCGAATCGTTCCGTCCGCTGCCTGCGCAGGATTTGTTGCACCGATCAGATCGCGAAACGAGGTTACAGCATTTTCCTTTTCCAAAATGGCTGCAATAATAGGCCCGCTACTCATAAATTGAACAAGCTCTCCATAAAAAGGCCTTTCCTTATGAATGGCGTAAAACTCCCCCGCTTTTTCGCGCGAAAGTTTTGTCAGTTTCAATGCAACGATTCTGAATCCTTCTTTAATAATCCGGTCAATGATAGCGCCTGCGTGGCCGTTTTTCATGGCGTCAGGTTTTATCATGGTAAATGTCTGGTTACTCATACACGTTTTTCTTTTTTGCGCCGCAAATGTTTAAAAAAAGCCCTGACGAATCAGAGCCTTGTGACCCCGCAGAGGATCGAACTCTGGACCCACAGATTAAGAGTCTGTTGCTCTACCAGCTGAGCTACGGAGTCGAGGGACGCAAATGTAAAGACAAAAGGATTTGCTGTAAAATCTGTTTTATTGTGGTCTAAATTTTACCAGGGCGGCAACAAAACTGGTAAAAAAAACGTTCCTAGTATTGCGTAAACCCCGTACCCTGTATGCTTAAAGCCACCTTATTCTCCATTGCCATCATCCTTGCGACCGCAGCATACTGCCAGTCCTCTCAGTCGGTCAAGCTTGTTCCTAACAGTCACGTAGCGAAAATAATTGGAAGAATGCATGGCGCAGAGGAGGATTATGCCATCACCGTGGGCAGAACCATTTATCTCAGTTGCAGTAAGGAAGATTTTTTATCGGATACACCATGGGTGAGGCATGAGTTCACTCACGTATTGCAATATAAAAGATATGGTATCCTGGAATTTGCCAAACGATATTTGTTCTCTGCTATATTCTACCATAATTATCGCAAAATTCCATTTGAAAAGGAGGCGATCCTGGCCGAAGGGACAAAACCCAGGCATGAAAAAGCGGACAAAGGCAGTATATCTATGAACTCTTACTGATCACGAGTTACAGGGACACGAACTACACGAATTGCTGATGATGACGTTTCTAAAAATTCTTTTTTCGCCGGAAAGACGGGAAGGCGTTAAGTGGATTTATGTATCTCTTACCATCTCACCGTCTTCCCGGCCACACTTAAGACGCGATCAGTTTGAGGAATTCATCCTTCTTTCTCCTTGCCACATCAATGACATCACCATTTTGCAGCACAACTTGCCCGCCTTCGCCGCGGATATATTTTTCTATGTAAGTGAGATTGATGACATGTGAATGGTGAACGCGGTAAAATCGGTAAGGCAAGAGCATTTCTTCAAAGTCTTTAAGCAATCGTGTAACGAGAACGATTTGGCCATTGAGCAAATGCAGTTTCGAATAATTGGAACTTGATTCGATGCGAACTATATTTTTTATATTGATGAACTCCATTCCTTCACTCGTAGGAATCGCGATACGGTCTTCCTGCGACCTGCTTTCCTGTAAGCTCTTTCTTAACACAGTTAATTTTTCCTGGGTCTCTCGTTTATGTTTCACCATTAGCCTGGCCACAGCACTTTGCAGGTCTTCTACTGAAATTGGCTTCATCAGGTAATCGAACGCACTAATACGAATAGCATCAATAGCATAATGATTATACGCTGTTGTAAAAATTATTTCCGCATCCACATTCTCGAGTTCCTCAAGCATTCTGAACCCGTTCATTCTTGGCATTTCAATATCAAGAAATATAACATCTGGCTTATGGTGACGGATCAGGAATATTGCTTCTTCGGGTTTGTTGGGAGTAGCCACAACCTTTAGTTCAGGACAAAACTCTGCGATCTTTTGCTGCAGGTTTTGGAGGCTGCTTAGTTCATCATCTACTAATATAGCTTTCAATGATTCCATAATTAAATCGCCTTTATTAAGATATCCACCTTTGTTCCGGAAGACTTATTGTTTTCATCAAACAGGTCAGTAATAGTTACACGGCCATTGGCATTTTGTTTACGGTTAAAAATATTAATACGCTCCTCGGTAATGGCAAGTCCTACACTTTTATGATGAGCCTTGTTTTGTTGATTGTAGAGAGACGACAGTCGTCGTCCTATGCCATTATCCTCAATACTGTAGTGAATATAATCTTCTTCCAGTGTTGCAGTAACGGCTAGATTCAGATCATCTCTTTCGCTATGTGCCAGGCCATGCACAATGGCGTTCTCAACATAAGGCTGAATGAGCAGTGCCGGCACCTTGTAATCGCCATTGAGTAAGATCGGGTCGACATCGAGCTTGAAACAAAATTTATGATTAAAACGTAGCTGCTCGAGATCAACATACAAACGCAAGGCTTCAATATCTTTTGACAATGGTACCAATTCATTGCGGCTACTGTCGAGGATCATTCGTATAAGTCTTGCGAACTTATTGAGGTAACTGCTGGCAAGACGTTTTTCATTTTTCATCATAAAATTTTCAATGCTGTTCAGGCTATTGAAAATAAAATGTGGATTCATCTGCGATCGCAGCGCCATCATTTCTGTTTCTGCAATTTTTTGTTTAAAGGAAGCCTCCTGCCGAATGTGCATGATCCTCCTTCGTATCAGGAAGGTGGTCAAAGCGATTATAAAAGCAAGGCATGAAAATTTGAACCAACTGGTTTGCCACCAATGCGGCCGAACAATGATTGCTACTTCATCCTCGCTGGGGAGAGGCTTGCCGAATTGATTACCTCCTTTTACGTGTAAAGTGTACCTGCCGGGTGATAGGTTATAAAAAGAAAGATGACCGTTTTCGTTTTGCTGCCAGTTATTCATTGCCCCGTCCAACTTGTAATAATATTGATTCTCTCCATCATAGTTCATCACAGAAAAATCTAAAGAAAACCGGTTTTGACCCGGTGAAGTGAAGATCTCTTTTTGTCCGGATGGAGTAAAATGAAAAGGGTAAGGAGAATCCATGACCGTGGCCTCACTAAAATGGACGGGAATTCTTTGATCCGGTTGATTCAGCAATTCTGCCGGATAAATACGAACAATGTATCCCTGTATGCCATTGAAAATGGAATGATCCTTTTCGTCGAACTGAAATGTACCATTCGAATTATTTCGCAAACCTTTTGTATTGGTCAGTTCACGAACCTGCCCAGTTGAACGAAGTATATAAAAAATACCGCGCTCTGTATTCAGCCAGGCATTTTGCTGCTCGTCGAGGAGGATTCCTGAGACATCAGTTCCACCAACAAGTTTATTGCTTGTATAATCGCGAACCACCTTTGCTGAGGCCGGATCAAAAACAAAAACACCGCTATATGTTGCGATCCAAAGAAATCCATTCTTATCTTCTGCGACGGATTCAAAACTATTGCTATGCTCTTGCAGATCTTTTCCCTGGAACTTAAAAAGCTGAACGAAAATATCTGATACTGGGTCGTAACGCAGAATCCCTTTGCCTACCGCGGTCACGTAAATATTACCCTTGCTACTAAGAAAAATCCTCAGCAAATTAGTCGGGACACAATTAGTACAACCAGGTAAATTCGAGAAGTGCTTAATGAATTTCCGGGCGATGGGGTCAAAGACGTAGATGCCATTTGGACCGTTGTTTCTTGTTCTTATCCACCAGCTGTGCCCATTGATCACGGTGATGGTTCGCAAGCCGGTATTCGAATTACCCTCAGGTGGTTTATAGAGCAATGCTTTTTTTGAGTCGAGGTCATAGTGAACAAGGAATTCATTTGTAGTAAACCATAAAACACTGTCACCCTCGTTTCTTATATAGAACGGTTTCAACGTGTCAGCAACAAGCAAATTTCCATTTGCTGTGCGCACCTTGTCGATCGTTTCCATCAAGAGCCCATTTTTGTCGAAATGAAAAAGACCTGGTCCCACCCAATGGCTCATCCAATATCCATTTGAAACATTGCATATGGAGTAGATCCAGTCCGAGCCAGTTGGATGCAACGAGTCGGGAGGGTTAATATTCCACAGGTCAAAGAGTTGATGAGAAGGGAGTGCGTAACAAACTCCTCCTTCGGTGCTTATCCATAAAATGTTTTGTCGGTCAACAAACACCTGCTCAACGATATTATTGCCGGCAGTCTGTGCCGGCAAGGATCCCAGGTGAAAAGTATATTCCCGGCTTTTAAGAGAAATTGGATCTACGATGATAAGACCGTTATCAGCGCCCAGGATTAACCACCGTGCATTATGTCGATCCCGCCATTCCGTGATAGAGTGTATAACTGTACTTAGGCTCGCCAAGCTAACGGTAAAAGCTTTGCCACTGTTAGGATCAAACTTCTCGAGACCTCCACCGAATGACCCCAACCAAAATTGAAGATTCGAATCCTGGTATATAGTTTCTATATTTCCGTTAAAAGGACCAAAGACCTTTGCTACGCTCATCGTTTTCTTGTCTACCAGGAACACATACTGCTGTTTAACGGCCCACAAATTTCCCTGCCGGTCGGCAATCAGTTCTTTATAAGATTCAAGTTTTCTTTTTTCAAAATCCTTAAGATTTTTAATTCCCGTTGGAATTTTCTTATAGCACAACGAACTGTCGAAAAAGTAAACAGACGATGAAGTGGTAAGCCACGCTGAGTTACTCGCCACTGTGTAAACGGACGCATACAGATCATCGTCGAGGCTAGTTGGGTCCGCCGGGTTATGACGAAAATTTTTAAATACACCGGTTTTTTTATCATAAACACTGAGACCTTCACGCGTTGTGATCCACAAGCGATCTCTTTCATCAGCTACTATTTGGTGAACACCGTTGTTGACAAGCGAATTTTCATTTGCTGTGTTGTGGTAAAAACGCTTAAAGCGGTAGCCGTCGAAGCGGTTTAAACCATCACCGGTTCCGATCCAGATAAAACCTTCTTTATCCTGAGTGATATAAGTCACATTATTGTTGGATAAACCTTCTTTTTCGGTGAGATAGTTGAACTGGATATTGGGGAACTGTTGTGAGTGTGCATTACAACAAAGGAGACAGATCATATATAAAGGCCATGCTTTCAAAATTGTCTCTTGTGTATATAAATATAAATAATTGGCAAGACTGCCCGAAAGCATTTTTTTATTTACTGGTGATATTATGTATGGCGCAACTTTCCTTTTGTTTTTTATTTTGATGGAACATCAAACCACTTTGCAGGTAAACGCACATTCGTGTTGGCATCCCGAAGATGAAGCTCTAGATCTACGGTCTGTCCGTTTTGTTTGTCAATGAAATGAACCGTCCATTTCACAAGGCCACCCCAATTAAATATCGTACCACTGAAAGCTTGCGCTGGCAGGTTGATATCAATCTTCTTCAGTGTATTGACCAATTTTGAAAAACCAGGAAGTTTGGGGGTCATCCAATAATCACTCACCTCATCCGTTCCTCCTCCATGCTGGAGATGTGTGCAGGAATAAGCATTCACTGTCTCGGTTCCAATTACATCTACATTGGGGTCAGAATCTGCTGGGCCGTCTGGTTTAATGACTTTGGATTTATGAGTGTTGAAATTGTAAAGGACTGTTTGATGAGGATCAGAAAATTTATAGAATATAGCAATGTGGGAATTTGAACCCATGACCACTTCGTAGCGAACCCCGACAGTGGTATCGATATCAACTACTATTCCGATAAGTTGGTTCATTCCACTGGATTTGACACTTCCGGAGTAGGAAAGTGCCACCTGGCTTCCGAATGGTTTATCGCGATTTATCATTGTACTCTCAAAAGTCTTAACTGGTTCCTGGCCTACTAAGCTGAACGCTAGTGTTAAAACCGGCAGGAAGTTTTCGAAAAGTTTCATCGTTAATTTTTATTAGTTGTTACTTGAATAGTAATGTTTGCATTGCGCACATTTGACAAAAGATTTCTTCGTGGCTGATATAGTCGCCCTTTCACCGATCCGGGAAATGAACCGTTCACTCCTTTATGAATTCTACTCTTCTGTTATTGGCTTTGCCTTCAGCAGTCTTATTTGTATCCACAGGTTGTGAGGCTCCTTTACCATCGCTATCCAGGCGGGCGGCGTCGATACCAAAATCCTTTACAAGGCTGGCTTTTACCGATTCAGCTCTTCGTTTGGAAAGAGCCAGGTTATCAGCATCTTTTCCATCGGAGTCAGTATGGCCGACTATTTTGACTTTTACTGAGGAGTTTTCTGTAAGAACGTTTGCTATGTCTTTCAATACACCGTACGACTCAGGCTTGATCTTATCACTATTTATGTCAAACAAAATTCCACTTGTGACGAACTTTCCTTCCGTGATCAACTTATTCCTTGTGTCAGGGGCACCTGCCGCGAACTTAATATTACCAATAAGGTAGCGGTCTTCGTCTTTCATATCACCCCATATTTCAAATAAGACAGTACCGTAATTTTTGTTGTCGGTAAAGGCACGTGGAAGATCATAGACCTTCTCTTCATTAAAATAAACACGAAGCCGTTGTTTTTGACGCCATACTGAAACATGCAATTTTGTTTTTCCGCCGCTAGCGCTGAATTGAGTTGTATTGATCTCGTTTTTGATGACGCTGTTCCCATCTTCAAAACTTTCTTCTAACGCCAATCCACCATTAGATCCGGCATTTGTAGGATGAACGCCAATTTTTACTCCTGACCTTTTTTCCCCGGGTATGTAACTATAATCAAATACTTCTTTCCCGTCATTGTTGCCAGTTAAAAAATAGAGTAATAGATGAGGTGAATAGAAACTAAATTTTTCATTGCAAACAACATCATATTCGAAAGTGAAATTGTCCGGTAATTCTTTGATATACTCAGGTATGTATTTCCCTTGTTTTTTAAGCATCAGCCAATGCCCCTGCTGGCCGGAGGCTGTCACCACTTCTCCTGTAGAATTTGTATTCCACGTGACGGGAAAATCGCCGATCGCGTCTTGTGAGAAGTCGTCAAAGCCAAGGATTTTATCGCCCGGAATAAAATCGAACTTACTATATGTCTTAAAACTTGCTGGAGCATCGCCATTGTCTTTTTTTGAATTGTCATCTGTTGCAGTTCCGGCATTTGATCCTGTATTTCCCGAATTGGATCCCTTGTTGTTCGTGTTATTGTTAGCAGGTGCTTTCTTCTTCTTGTCAAATATTTTTCCCAATATCTTATCGCTCAACTTGTCTGCTGCCTTTTCTGTTGCAACTGTCGTTCCTTGCTTTACGCCTTCTTTAACACCTTGGCCCGCCTGCTGTTTAAGTATATCAGATGTCGACTGCGCAGAACTTGCAAGCGAAAAAATTGCCATTGATGCACATAAGAATAAATTCCTCATAAAATAAAATTTAAAGGATTGAAAATTGTTACCTTCTGATACCTTCAACGGGTGCCGTATTAGCAGGAAGACCCGAAGCTATTAATCGGTTATGGGTTTTAAAATTCCCAATGCGTAACTGGCAAACGGCATTGAATAAATGGCGGGAAATGGAGAATACTGATATTCGGATATTAGGTTATTAGTTATTTGGTAGCTCGCTAACTCAATATCTTAATATCTTAATATCCAATATCAAAATATCAAATTCGCATCTGGTAGCGGGGAAATTATCTGCAATAAAATTTAAAAGGAAAAAAGAAAATCTTGGAGAGGCCACCGTGACTCCACCTGCTAGTTTAGCTAGCAGGCGGGTCGGATTGTTTTAAAATCTTTCAATGGATTTGGACTACGGCGGCTGGACAGTCAATTGTTGGCATTAACCTCAAATTGGTTTCCATCGGATTGGATGTTCTAAGGACGTTGGATCTTAACTATTTTTCAAGGATCTGGTTGGTTTTCAGTCGGGTTGGATTCGCTTTCTATAGGATGAATTGGTTTTGGTTTATCGGTTTATTTTTTATTTCCTAAAAAGGAAGAAGTTGATCGATATTGGATTTCTTGCGTTTGGTTTTTCAGGATTTGGATAAATTCTTAGGACGGTTTTTTGGACATTGGACAGATTGATGCTATATCAATCAACTTCTGGATCAAAAGTATATCAGCTTTGTTAAATTGTATAGAGCAAAATTGCTCCATTTTCTTACGTCAGTAATTACCAACGGGCGAGTAATACAGCGAAAGATTTAATTGCAAAACCACGCAAATGCATTTGGTACAACTACGATTTTACGTTTAAAAACGGGCGACTCGTGATTCAAATTCTCATTTGCCCAGCGCCTGTATGACATCGTATTTCGTAACAATATGAAAACTGCCCGCTTCATCTTTTGCAAGCACGGCGCCATTTTCTTTATTGATAAGAGAGCTTAATTTTTCCACAGGTGTGTCAAACTCGACGATAGGATAGGAGGTCTCCAGTACAGATTCAACTTTTGCGTGTTTTATCTCAGGATTATCAAATATTTTTTGAAAAAGACCACTTTCACTGATGGCTCCAACAGGTCCGTTATGATTCATCACCGGAATATGTTCAATATCATGTTTTTTCATCAACTCCACCGCTTGTGAAACTGTTTGACCAGGTTCAACGGTCACCAATTTCTTGGCGCCCCGTGCACTTATAATGTCTTTGAACGTTTTTACATCGAGGAAACCTCTTTCGATCATCCATTGGTCGTTATAAATTTTCGCTACATACCTGCTGCCATGATCATGAAAAATGCAAACGACCAGGTCATCTTTTTTTAATTTATTTTTTAGTTGCATCAATCCCTGCAAGCAACTTCCTGCACTATAGCCGCAAAATATCCCTTCTTCTTTCGCCAACTTTCTCGCCATGACCGCACCTGCCTTATCAGTTACCTGTTCGAAATGATCGATCACGCTCATGTCATAATTTTTGGGAACAAAGTCTTCGCCGAAACCTTCACTGATGTAAGGATGAACCTCCGTGGCATCCACTTCACCTGTACGGAAATATTTTGTAAGCAACGAGCCATATACGTCAATGGCCCAAACTTGTATGTTAGGATTTTTTTCCTTTAAAAACATTGCTGTGCCCGTGATCGTTCCTCCTGTTCCGGCTGTACAAACGAGGTGCGTGATCTTCCCGTCTGTTTGTCTCCATATTTCGGGACCGGTAGTCTCATAGTGTGCAAGGCGATTTGCGAGGTTGTCGTATTGATTACACAAGTATGAATTTGGAATTTCTTTTTCTAAACGTCTTGCCACAGAATAATAGCTTCTCGGATCTTCCGGTTCTACATTAGTGGGACATACAATTACCTCGGCACCCAATGCTTTTAAGATGTCCGCTTTTTCTTTTGATTGTTTATCGGTAGTTGTAAAAATGCATTTATATCCTTTGACTACCGCAACGAGGGCCAGGCCCATTCCTGTATTTCCGCTTGTACATTCAATAATTGTTCCGCCCGGTTTTAATTTTCCTTCTTTCTCTGCCATCTCAACCATCTTCACGGCCATCCGATCTTTTATTGAATTGCCCGGATTGAAATAGTCAACCTTTGCCAGCACTGTACAAGGAAAATCTTTCGTGATCTTATTCAGTTTTATCAACGGAGTATTGCCTATCGTTTCAAGGATGTTGTTCTTGATATCCATAATGTTCTTTATGATCGCAAAGTTAAGAATTTGGTAGCCACCTTTAGTTCTCTCTTCAACGCCTGTTGCGTCGCACTCTTCGGCGGTTGGTAATTCTGCTCAGCATGCGTGAGACGTGAAATGTGAGACGTGAATCGTGAATGGACATGCGTCGATATCAATTGCAATCGGCACATAGACGCTGGTTCAGATACCGAAAACCATTCACAAGCTGCCTGATATATTTGGCAGTTTGGGAATCTTAGAATACACGAAGGGTGCACGAAGTCCACGAAGGATTGTTCCGCAGGAGCAAAGTATAAATAATAACTGGCTTTAGCCCGTTGAACGAAATGATGGATGTATGAGAACTCCGAAGGAGTTCAATTTTTGACCAATAGAATTGTTGCAGCACAAGAGTGCGACGCAACGGAAGTTGAGTGTGAACGGAACGCTGGCACCAAAAAAATAAACTCGGCGGGAGGAAAGAGTAGCGAAAGAGAAAGAGAAAGAGAAAGAGAAAGAGAAAGAGAAAGAGAGAATCATTAAGCATGTCATTGCCACAGAATCACAGAAACACAGAAGGTCTCAGTGTTTCTGTGGCATTATGTCAATCAGCGTAATTCTTAATTTCAGGGTAATCTGCGTGGTAAAAAAAAGCCCCGACGATAATGTCGGGACTTTACCGGACCTGATGATAAAAATCATCAAGCTTCTTTCTGCAATTTTTTCTTTCTGGCTGCCAGGTATCTGTCCAACAACATCAATCCCAGCACAACATTGATCATCATGAACACATTTACGTAAGTATTATTGAAAAATCTGCCATAGTTCACCTTGCTGATATCGATCGGTAAGTTATTATCACCTGCAGACCAGTCCACCTGTCCAAAACCATATATTAAGAACCCAACGAACAGGGTGATAAAAAAGATCCCGATGCCCCAAATGATCTTGTTATTGATGTAGGTTTTTGCCGCCGGCGCAATCTGATACTTCGCGATCTCTTCCATCACATTTTTCGTAAACCGTAACGATGGCTCTTCCAGCGTGGACGACTGCACCAATTGATGAAGTTCAAGCAACTCATGATACTTCTCCTTCCATTGCTTGTTTGTTTCGATCATTTTTTCGATAGCAGATTTTTCTTCAACGGAACCCGATCCGTCAATATACTCCCACAACCTGTCATCGATATTATTTTTATTTTCTTCCATGTTAAATGGCTTTT
>Ga0070664_100000778_pt1 | contig 24605 bp, 23 predicted proteins | sample KBSC73metaG_FD_65863 | JGI IMG/M metagenome (GOLD analysis project Ga0070664, IMG submission 65863) | Corn rhizosphere microbial communities from Kellogg Biological Station, Michigan, USA - KBS C7-3 metaG | ecosystem: Host-associated > Plants > Roots > Rhizosphere > Soil ... | reverse complement strand
GATGTTGCTCGTCCACGTGATCAGCACGTCCTTGTCCCAGAAGCCGATCGTGTCGCCGTACCAGCGCGGCACCGCGGCGCCGAGGCGCGGCACGCCGCCTTTCGGAATGTCGTCCATGTTGAATTTGCGGCCGACATAGATGTCCTGGAGGAAATTGCGCGCGACGCCGGCTTGGACGTGCACGAGATCGGGCGTCGCGATCACGTAGTGCTCCCAGACGGCCGCCGGGTACCAGCGCCGCATGAAGCCTTCGGGCCAGCAGAACGTCGAAGGCCAGAGCGCGTTGCCGCGCATCTGGTGATAGATCTCTTGCACCATCCGTTGTTGGTACTCGGGCTTCAGCAATGAAAGGATCGTGGGGATCTGCGTGTGCAGCCCCCAATACCAGTTCATTTGGCTGGCGCGGCCACGGCCGTTCGGTCGCTCATACATGCCGTTCCACTCGGCAGCCGGGAAATTCGCGAACGTGTAGACGTTCGGACCGCCGCGGCCTTGCGTCTCCTTGAGCAGCGACTCGTAATGCTCCTGCGCGGTTTTGAAGCCATAGGGGCTGACGATCGCTTCGCGCGGATAGCTGATCTCGCAGTGTCCCCACGGGGCTTCTGCGTCCGTGCCGTTATTCAGCTGCGGTTGCGACAGAATCCCGCGCTGATACTCCGTCGCCTGCGGGCTGTTGCAGCGGAAGTAGCGCGGATCGCTCCAAAGCGCCTTGTCCGCGTAGAAGTCGGGGCTCGTGAAGACATCGCGCGGCAGCGGCTTGTAATTCTTTGGCAAAGCGTCCGGTTTGAAACCGTTGAGCGGGAACGGATGGGCCGGGTCATATCGCTGCCCGAACTGGCGGACCCAGTTCGGTCCAACCTCCGTCTTGAAGTCGGACACGCTCGCCGCGAGCGGCCGGCCGCGGCCGACGCTCTTGAAACCGATGTCCGGCATCTCCTGCGCCAAGACAGGTGCCGCGACTAGAACGGCGCCGAGCGCCAACCACTTTATCGATCCAATCTTCATCTACGTTTCCTTGATGCGCTAAACGCTCGAGCGCAAGTGTCGAAAGACTTCCCGACGGTCGTGAGCGACCCTATTCGAACGGCCCCGCGACTCAACGTCCAAACATAACCGGCTTCGGGCCGCGTGTGGTCCTTTGTGCCGGTCGAGCGTGTCAAGAAATCTTCTGGAGACCAATCTCCCAAAGACTCGCGCCCGCAACCAAGACGCGGGGTTCCGGCGCGCTCGTTGCTCAATTATTCTTCGCCCGGCCGGCGAGCGCAGGCCGCAGGATACACGCGCCGGCAACTGCGACGCGAGCGAGCTGTCGAGACACTGCGTGCGCGGATAGTCGAAAGCACTGTGGGGGAAGCATGCCGAGTCGTCGTTGCCTCAGTCCGACGTTCTGGCTGGGATTCGCAGCAGCAGTCGCGGGGGCCGTGCAAGCGGCCACGCCCACGGTGCGGCCCGAGACCGTCGGGCTGTCGACCGCGCGGCTCGCGCGCGTGACGGAGCTCATGCAGCGGAACATCGCCGCCGGCACGTTTTCCGGATCGGTCACCCTGATTGCGCGCAACGGACGCGTTGCGATGCTGACGGCGCAGGGCGTCATGGACATCGAGTCGAAGACACCGATGCGCACCGACGCCGTTTTCCGAATCATGTCGATGACGAAGCCCGTCATCGCGGTTTCGCTGCTGATGCTCGCGGAAGAGGGCAAGCTGCGGCTGACAGACCCTGTCGGCCAGTTCATCCCGGCGCTTCAAACGCTGACAGTCACCGTGCCCAACACGGAGGGCGTGGTTCCGCCATCGCCGGCGTTCACGGCGTCGGCGCCGCAGCCCGGCCGCGTCGTGCCCGCCGATCGGCCGGTCATGATCCGCGATTTGCTATCGCACACATCCGGGCTCATGAGCGGCGGCGCGAGCAGCACGTATCCGTTCGCGGTCGGCAGCGGCGAAACGTTGGCGCAGGCCTTGCCGCGCCTGGCAACGATTCCGCTCGATTTCCAGCCCGGCACGCGCTGGGCGTATAGCCCGCAGTACGGATTCGACGTGCTCGCACACGTCGTGGAGGTCGCATCGGGGATGCCTCTCGACAAGTTCGTCGAGCAGAGAATTTTTGCGCCGCTCGGCATGAAGGACACGTTCTTCTATCGCGACGGCGTCCAGGCGCGCAAGCCGACCCTGTACCAGCGCGTGAACGGCGCGCTGCAGAAAGTCGCGGACCAGCCGTGGATGAATGGCGCTTATTTCTCCGGCGGCGGCGGGCTCTCGAGCACCGCCGAGGACTACCTGCGCTTTGCGCTCATGCTCGCGAGCAATGGCGAGCTCGACGGTGCGCGAATCCTGAGCCGCCGCTCGGTCGAGTTGATGACGTCCGTGTTCGCGCCCGACACGCTGCCGGGCCGCAATGCGGGCGAAGGTTTCGGGCTAGGCGTGCGCGTGGTCAGCAACCCGGCCGCGCGCAACACGTGGTTGTCGCAGGGCAGCTTCGGCTGGAGCGGCGCCTACAACACGCACTTCTTCGTCGATCCGAAGGAGAAGATCATCGGCATCTTCATGACGCAAGTGACGCTCCTCGAGACGCGCGGCCAGTTGCGCGATGACTTCGAGAATGCGGTCACGCAGGCCGTCGTCGGCAACTGAAACGCGAGCGGCGCACACACCGCGCACGCGGATCGCACGGCGCGCGTGCCTAGAAAAAGACGCGGCCGATCCACCACGCGAGCCCGGCAATACCCGCGGACGCCGGTATCGTGACGATCCACGCGATCACGATGTTGCCCGCCACTCCCCAGCGCACCGCGGATGCGCCTCGCGTCGTGCCGACACCGATGATCGCGCCCGTGATCGTGTGAGTGGTGGAAACCGGGATGCCGAAGTGCGTGGCCATGAACAACGTGATCGAGCCGGCGCACTCGGCGGCGAATCCGCTGATGGGCTTCAGCTGCGTGATTCGCTGGCCCATCGTCTTCACGATGCGCCAGCCGCCGAACATCGTCCCTAGTCCGATCGCGAGAAAGCAGGTCATCACGACCCACACCGGCAAGTGATCCGCAGTCGTGACTCGATTCGCGATCAGCAGCAGCCAGATGATGCCCATCGTTTTCTGCGCATCGTTGCCGCCGTGCCCGAGACTGTAAGCGGCGGACGAAAAGAGCTGGAGGCGGCGAAACCACCGGTCCACCCGCCGCGGGGTTTGCCGGAAGAAGATCCACGACAAGCACAGCATGATCAACGCGCCGAGCACGAGGCCGAGCAGCGGCGAGATGACGATGAACGATGCGGTCTTCAAAATCCCGGGCCAGAGCAACGGCGTGAAGCCCGCCTTCGCTACGGCCGACCCGATCATGCCGCCGATCAGCGCATGCGAGGAGCTCGACGGAATGCCGTAGTACCACGTGATCAGGTCCCAGGCGATCGCTCCGATCAGCGCGCCGAAAATCAGGCGATCGTCCACGAACGCCGGGTCGATGATACCCGTGCCCACCGTCGCGGCCACGGACAGCGGGAAGAACGCCCAGGCGAGAACGTTGAAGAACGCAGCCCAGAGCACCGCTTGCCACGGCTTCAGCACGCCCGTCGACACGACGGTGGCGATCGAGTTCGCCGCGTCGTGGAAGCCGTTCAAGAAGTCGAATGCGAGCGCGAGCAGCACGAGCAACACGAGCGCGGTCGAGACGTGAGCGAGATCCATGCGTAAGGAGCGCGGCCGGCGTCAGGCGTTCTCGAGCACGACGCTTTCGATGACGTCGGCGACGTCCTTGCACTTGTCCGTGGCGGACTCGAGCGCCTCGTACACGGCCTTCAACTTGATGACCTGACGCACGTCGCTCTCTTCGCGGAACAGCCGCGATATCGCATCCCGCATCACCTTGTCGGCGTCGGACTCGAGCTTGTCGATCTCTTGGCAGATTTTGAGCATCGCCGGAGCGTCCGCCATCGACGCCATGAGCTTCACCGCGGATCGCACGCGCTCGACGCAGCGGCGCAGCAGCTCCGCGAGCTCGGTCGCTTCGGGCGTGACGTTCCTGATGTCGTAGAGCACGAACGACTCGCCGGTGTCTTGGATGAGGTCGAGCACGTCGTCCATGCGGGAGATGAGCCGGTGGATGTCGTCGCGATCGAACGGCGTGATGAACGTCGCATGGAGAAGCTGCATGGTCTCGTGCGTGATGCGGTCAGCAGCGTGCTCGGCGTTTTCGATGAGCTTGAGCCCCGCCTCTCGCCCGGCGTCGTCTTCATAGCGCCGCAGCACGTCGGCGAGCGCGTTGGCGCCCTCCATGATGAGATTCGCGTGGCTGTCGAACAGACTGAAAAAACGCCCTTCGCGGGGCATGAGGCGGGAAATGAAGTTCATTCTTCTTCTGCGGGTCTTCCCATGCGACGCCGCAGTTTAGACGGTCGGGGCAGCGGCTGTCACAGCCGCCGTTCGTCGCGCAGCAAGCGCAGGCCTCGTACCGCTCAGCCGGCATAGCCGAGGGCGCCGGCGCCACCTCAGCGCGTGAGCGATGTGCGGCGCCCGGCTATTTCAAAACGGCCGCGATCGAGTCCGCGACGTACTCCACGTTCTTGTGGTTGATGCCCGCGATGTTGATGCGGCTCGACTCGATCATGTAGACGTGGAACTGCTCGCGCAGGCGAATCACCTGCTCCTTCGTGATCCCGAGGAACGAGAACATGCCGCGCTCCTTCGCGATGAACGAGAAGTCCATCGGCGTCTTGCGCGACGCGAGCTCGTCGACGAGCAGCTTGCGCAGGCCGTTCAAGCGCCCGCGCATCTCCTCGAGCTCCTTGATCCAGAGCGCCCGCAGCTCCGCGTCGTGCAATACCTTCGCGACGATCGCGGCGCCGTGGTCCGGCGGCATCGAGTAGATTCCGCGCGCGACGTTCGACGCATTCGCGAACGCGAGCTGACTCTGCTCGCGTGTCGCAGACACGAAGCTCGCCGCACCGACCCGCTCGCGATAGAGCCCGAGATTCTTCGAGCACGACATCGCGATCACGGCCTCGGGCAGTCGCTCGGCCATCAGCCGCGCCCCGTACGCATCCTGCTCGAGGCCCTCGGCTAGGCCTTGATACGCGAGGTCGACGAACGGCACGAGCCCGCGCCGCTCGCAGAGCGCGGCGAGATCCTGCCACTGGTCCTTCGAGAGATCCGCGCCGCACGGGTTGTGGCAGCAGCCGTGGATCAGCACGACCTCGCCCGCTTTCGCGGTCTCGAGCTTAGCCTTCATCGCATCGAAGTCGACGCGGTGGCTCTTGAAGTCGTAGTACGGATAGTTCTCGAGCGTGAGGCCCGAAAGCTTCAGAAGCGGGAAATGGTTCGGCCACGACGGGTCGCTCAAGTAGACCTTGGCACCCGGCTTCGCGCGCGACAGCAAGTGCCCCGCGATGCTCAAGCCGCCACTGCCGCCCGGCGTCTGCACCGTCGCGACGCGGCCGGCCTTGAGCGCCGGATGGTTCGCGCCGTAGACGAGATCCTCGACGCCGCGATTGAAACCCGCATTACCCGCGATCGCGACATAGGTCTTCGAGTCCTGCGCGTCGATGATCGCTTTCTCGGCGCGCTTCACGCTCGCGAGCACGGGCGTGCGACCCTGCTCGTCTTGATAGACGCCGACGCTCAAGTCGATTTTTCCTTGGTGCGGGTCCGCCCGGAACAACGTCATGATCCCGAGGATCGCGTCGGGCGGCAGCGGCTTCAGTGTCTCGAACACAACGACCTCGCCGGATTTCGAGCCGGCCCAAGTTTTGGCGGAGCGGTATAGTAAGTACATCGACCAGGCGCAACAATAGCGGGTCCAGCAACTAAACGGATTCCCGGGAGTCATGCGCCCGACACCCATCACCGCGCCACAAGCGAGCTCGAGGTGAGAGCGATCTTGCTGGACGGTTTCGGCGGCCCCGAGGTTCTGAGGCTCGGGGAGGCAACTGCGCCCACGGCGGGACCTGGCCGCGTGCTGATTCGCGTGGCCGCGACCTCCGTGAATCGGCCGGACCTGATCCAGCGCCAGGGCAACTACCCTGCTCCGCCCGGCGAATCGGAGATCCTGGGGCTCGAGGCGGCGGGCACGATCGAAGCTGTGGGCGGCGGCGTCACGGATTTCTCGCCTGGCGAGCGCGTGTTCGCGTTGCTCGGCGGCGGCGGCTATGCAGAGCTCGCGTCGGCCTATGCGGGCCACGTGATGAAGATGCCGCCGAACCTCGCATTCGAGCAGGCCGCGTGCATCTGCGAGACGTACATCACCGCGCACATGAACCTGTTCGGCAACGCGCGACTGCAGAACGGCGAGACGGTGTTGCTGCACGGCGGCGGCGGCGGCGTGACGACGGCCGCGATGGAGCTCTGCAAGGCTCTCGTCCCACACGCACGGGTGCTCGTGACCGCTTCCACCGCAAAGGTCGCACGCGTGAAGGCGCTCGGCGCGGACGCCGTGATCGATTACAAGAGCGAGGACTTCGCCGACGCCGTGTTGCGGCTCACCGACCGGCACGGCGCCGACGTGATCCTCGATCACATCGGCGGCGCTTACCTCGCGCAGAACCAGAAGGCGCTCGCAACGGGCGGCCGCCTCGCGCTGATCGGCGTCATGGGTGGGCGTCGAGGCGAGCTCGACATCGGCCGGCTGCTCGCGCAGCGACAGAGCATCCTGGGCTCGGTGCTGCGGCCGCGGACCACCGAGCAGAAGACCGCGATCATCCACGCGTTCGCTCGCGACGTGCTGCCGCTGTTCGCGACGGGCGCAATCGCGCCGCTGATTCACGCCGTCTATCCGCTCGAGCAAGCCGCGGACGCGCACCGCACGATGGAAGCGGGAAGCCATTTCGGCAAGCTCGTGCTGCGCGTAGCAGACGCTCACGGCAGATGACGATACTTCGCAGCTTGCTGTTCGTGCCGGGGAACAAGCCGAGCATGCTCGCGAAGGCACTCGGTCTGACGCCCGACGCGTACGTCCCCGACATGGAGGACTCCGTGCCCGTCGCTGAGAAGGCCAATGCGCGCGCGACCATCGCCGCGCATCTGCCGAAGCTCGCGGCAAGCGGCGTGCCCGTAATCCCGCGTGTGAACGCGCTCGACACCGACTGGATCGACGACGACCTGGCGGCCGTCGTGGGGCCGCACGTCTACGGCGTCTCATTCGGCAAAGTGCGCACCGCGGCCGACGTGAGCGCCGTGTCGCAACGCATCGGCGCGCTCGAGGCGCGCTTCAAGCTGGCGCGCGACAGCGTGAAGCTCGTGCCGTGGATCGAGACCGCGGCGGCGATCGTGAATTGCGACGCGATCTGTCGCGCGAGCGAGCGCGTGGTCGCGGTCGCTTTCGGCGGCGAGGACTTCACGAACGATATGGGCATCGAGCGGCTCGAGGACGAAACGCAAGTCGCGTACGCGCGGCAAAGAATCTGCGTGAGCGCGCGTGCCGCGCACGTGCTCGCGCTCGACACGCCGTACTTCAAGCTCAAGGATCCGAGCGGCCTCGCCGCGAACGCGCTCGCGGCGAAGAGCATCGGCTTCAAGGGCAAGTTCGCGATTCACCCGGAGCAGATCGGGGCCATCAACGAATGCTTCTCGCCGTCCGCCGAGGAGGTCGCGCACGCGGAGCGCGTCGTCGCCGCGTTCGCTGAAGCCGAGTCACGCGGGCGAGGCTCGACGTCCCTCGACGGCTGGGTCATCGACGTGCCGGTCGTGAAGCGGGCCCGAGCGCTACTCGAGCTCGCGCGGCGCGCTCGCAACGGAGCCGGCTAGCCCGCGACTGTCGGGCGCGCTCGCTTCGCGAAGCTCACTCGAGCGAATCGAGCGCGGCGCGCTGTGCTTTGATGCGCGACGCTCGGTCGTCGGCGAAGCGCTTGACGCCCGCGAAGACCGAATCGGGATCGAGGTGCGCTTCGGCAATCACGTCGGCCTCGAGGCCGCCGGTGAGCCATTGGTTGTCCCAGTCCGACGTGAGCGAGTAGTCGTCGGCCTGTGCGCCGACGTTGCGCAGCGGCCAGACGCGGCGCGTGCCGCCCATCACGAACATCATGTCCTGCTTCGCCCCTGGAGGCAGGACCGAGCGTCGATACGCTTCCGATTGGCGGTCGAACAGCTCCTCGCTCACGGCCGCGATCACCTTCACGTTCACACCGGCCTGCGCGAGCTTCGGCAGCACTTTGACCGTGTTGAAGGTCGCGAACGCGCCCTGGCAAACGACGTAACCGTGCCGCGGCCCGGGGCCGAACTCGCGGATCACATAAAGCCCTTTCGCGGCCGCGCGAACATCGGTGTCGGCGAACTTGCTGCGATCGGCGACCGGCAAGTCCGGCCGAGCAACCTCGATCGCGATGATGCCGACCTTCTTCTCGCGCGCCGCGATCTCGGCGGCCGCGAAGTAGCCGGGCGCGACGTCGTTGTAGTCCCAGAAGCTCAAATTGATGATCTGGCCCCGCGGGAACAGCTTCCAAACCTGCGGCGAGAAGATGCCGAAGTGCGTGCGTGCGTCGGCCGCGGTCTCCGGACCCGAATGCGCCGCGAGGATGTGCAAGACGCCGGTCCTGAACTTGCTGTCCTGGTTCTGCTGGCTCCAGACGCGCGCCGGCAGATACATGAGCGGCGTGAACGCGCCGTAAGTGCCGCTGAACGCCCAGACGCCGGCGAACTTTTCGGGATCCACGGAGGCGTTCTGGCTCACGAGGCCGATCGCGGTCGACACGTTGCCTGCCTCTTGGATCGCGGCCTTGAGACGCGTGCCGAGTGGGTTCGTCTCGGGATCGTAGTGTCCCCACAGGCTGCCGTGCTCGAGGTTGACGGACTCCGACAGATCCGCGGCCGCAGTCAGCACGCGGTTCTCAGTGACGTAGTTGAGCCACTTGATGATCTCGGAGATGGCGCGCCGCGCGCCGGCCGCCTCGCCCGGCTTACGGAACAGCGCGATCTTGACGGCCTTGCTCGCGCCCGACACCGAGTTCTTGATCGCGAGCTCTTGCGGCTCGGCGGGCAGGTTCGCGACCTTGAGCCGCTCGTCGAGGAACGGATCGCGCTTGACGTCGTTGCGCAGCGGAATCTTGTCGACGACGCGATCGCCGATCGCGACCAGGCGATCCGCGAGCCAATCGCCGAGGCCGTTCTTGTCGAGCACCGACATCGCGACGTCGATGTTCGTCTTGAACTGGAGCAGCCGCTCGCGCATGTCCGCGACCGGACCCGCCGACATCCCCTCGAACTTGACGCCGAAGCGCTCCTCGAAGGTCTTCGATAGACCGACGATGTACTCGGCGTTCATCTTGAATCCGTACGGATGGCTCGCGTAGCCGATGATCTGCTTGGGAACCACGGTCGGCCAGTAACCCTTCGTCGTCTTGCCGATCGCGATCATCGGCCGGCGATCGGCAGGATCCCAATCCTCCATCGCCTTCAGCACGCCGAGGATCTGCTTGTAGTCGTTGCCGTTGCCAATCGTGAACACGTTCCAGCCGTACGACGTCCACTGATCGCGCAGCACGTAGCCGTCGGCGAGCTTGCTCGGCACCACTCCGCCGAGCAGCGCGTCGTCGATGCCCGCGTTGTTGTCCGAGAAGAAAATTCGGAGGCGCTTGCCGGCCTGCACGGCCATCGCCGTCGTCTTGAGCTCCTGAGCGTGGCCCGCGCACATCGCGAACTCGCCTTCGAACGCGACGACCTTCGGCGAGTCGATGTCCGCACCCATGATGTCCCAGAACGCCGCCTTGCCCGCTGCAGTCGCGAGGCCGACGCCCGACGGGCCGCCGTTCACGTCGTTGGTCACGTCCGTCGACTCGATGTGGCCGGACAGCGCCCGGATCCCGCGACCTTTTGCTTGTGCGAACAGCGGATGATCGGCGAGACCGTGGTCCTTCAACAGCGTCGCGAGCGCGCCGGCGCCGCGCCGGAAGCCGAGCGCGTCGACAGGCAGCATCGCGAGCTCGGGAGCCACGTAGTAGCGCTTGTCGCCCGTGGCCGCGTATTTCCGCGCGAGCGCCTCGCCCATGATCATCCACAGCGCGTAGCAGGTCGGGGCGCAGTGGCCCGCGGCCAGCATGAACTTGTCGCAATACGGATGCTTCGGACGGCGATAGTCGAAATGCAGCCCGCCGCGCTTGCGACCCGCGAGATGCGTCACGACGTTGAACGGCGTGTAGGCCAGCGGCCCGCCGAAATGCCCGGTCTGCGCGTAATTGCCCAGCAGCACCAGCGTCATGCAGGTCATGAAGCCGACGTCCTCGAGCTGCTGCAGGTCGTGGAGGTCGAGCCGTTCGGCGGAAGGGGCAGAAGTAACCGGTTGTACGCTCATGAGACGCGATTCTAGCCTACGAGATCTCGTGTGGTTGAGATGCTTGCAGACGCCCGCGATGGACGCGGACGCGCGTCCGATCTAGTCACGACTTGCCAGCGAGCGGCGTGCGTCAGCCCTTCTTCTTGTTCGCTTCTTTCGCTTTGAGCTTGCGACCCTGCTTCGCCATGTCTTTGATCGCGTTGCCGACGGCCTTCTCGGTCTTCTCTTGGCTGTCCGAGATCAAGATGCCGGACGAGGTACCGCGCCAGACGAGCTGCTTCTCCTTCGCGTCGACGATGTCGACGACGAGGGTGCCCTTCTTCGTCTGCACTTCTTGCGTCGTCGTATGCGTCGGGCCCGCTGAAACACCCGACATTCCTCCCCAGGGACCCATGCCGTAGGAGCCGACACTGAAGCCGAACGAGCTCGAACGGTAGGAGACCTCGGTGTTGACCGACCCGTGGTAGGTCACGTAGACGTCGGGATTTTCCTCCGTCTTCACGAATCCGACGTTCTGCAGCTCCGTCTCGATCGACTCCTCGATGAACTTGTGCATGAACGGGTTTTCGTCTGCTAGTGACGGAGCGGACGGCTGCTGCCACTGGAACGTCTTCACGTTCGAGAAGTCGTAGTTCTTGTCCCACTGAATCTGCGGCTTCTGCGCATACGCCGGCGACGAGGCGAGCGCTCCGAGCGCAATCAGTGCTGCGAGCCTGATCATCGTTGTCCCCTCCCATCGAGCCAATGTCGGCGAGTGTAGCCGTCTGCGCGACGCTGCGCTCGACCAGCGAGCTCGCGTGGCGTTCGCGCGGACCGACATAGGCTTGGAATGCGTAGGCTACTTCAGCGGCTTGCGGAACTTGTACACGAACTGATCCGTACGGCCGCGAATCGCGGGATTGAACACGTTGGTCTTGCGATCGTCCGACTTATTCCGCAGCACATCGCTCTCGCCGACGTATTCGAACCCGGCCGCGACCACCTGCTGCTTGACGGCCGTTTCGTCGATGCGGTGCACCGTGTCCGTATCGCGCAGCCCCGATCCCAGCTCGGCCGAATGGTCGACGATGATGTAGACGCCGCCCGGCTTGAGCGCCGCGAGCACGGCCGCGTTCAACACCTTCAGGTCCGTCGGCCCCATGAACTTGTCCGGATAGTCGTGATAGTTCTGCGACGTGAACACGACGTCCACCGGCTGGGGCGCGGTGAGCTTGGCGGCCGGTTGCATCAGCAAGTCGACGTTGCCGTAGTCCTTGACGATCCCCTTCACCGCGTCGGCCTTCTCGTCGTACTCGTTCGGCCACACGGCATAGACGCGTCCCTGCGACCCGACGACCTTGCTGAACAAGCGCGTGAAGTAGCCGCCGCCGGGAATCAGCTCGAGCACCTTGTCGCCGGGCTTCGCGGTGGAGAACGCGACGATCTCGGCACCTTTGCGTCGCTCGTCATTCTTCGCGTCCGCCGCCCGCCCCGGGTCGGCCACGGCCTTGGCGACATAGTCGGGAATCTGCGCGAGCGCCGCACCGCCGAATGCCAGCGAGCACGCTAACGCAGCCAATGCACATGCGATCCGCTTCATGGTGTGAGCTCCTGATGTTCGACGGACGAAACGAAAACCCTAACGACGCGCGACGATCATGAGGTGCGGCGTCGAATAGCCGCGCGCGAGCGGCACGACCTCCTCTACGCGAAAGCCCGCGGTGCGCACCGCCGCCTCGAGCGTCGCGCGCGGCGCGAAACCGACCGCACCGCTCGAGTGAGTTCGCCGCAGCATACGGACCATCAACTGCTCTTGAAACAGCGCCTTCTTGACGCGCCACGAGCCGTCGTCCTCGGCCTCCTTCAAAACGAGCCGCCCCCCCGGGCGGAGCAAATCATGCGCGGCCGCGAGAAACGGCCGCCACGCGGCGGCCGAGAGCAGATACAGCACGTCGGCCACGAGCACGGAATCGAACTCACCCGCGCGTTCCGCGGCCAGCGTCTCTATCGTGCAGGCACGGAGCTCGACGTTCGGGAGACGACCCACCGAGGCACGCGCCCAGTCGATCTTGCGCTCGTCCGGGTCGATTCCGACCACGTGCTTGCCAGGCGAGCCTGCTGCGAGCAGTGCGACGAGCACGCCGTGACCGCAGCCGACGTCCAGCAAGCGCGCGCCCTCCGCCCGAGCCGCAAGGACCTCGAGCGGCGCGGTCGCGAGCCGGCCGCGCACGAACAGCCGCTCTTTGAGCGGTAAGTCCGCGAATACATTGAGACTTGAATGCGCCAAACCGGGTCGTCTCTTAACCTATAATAGGCGTTGGGGTGCGATCGGGTGCGGCTGCGAGCCAGCAGGGCGGCCAGCCGCGAACGCACATTCGGGATCGCGGTCAAAGTCCGGCGAACTTCCAGGGACGCGCGCCATGATTTCTATCGTCGTACCAGCGTACAACGAGGAACGCAATCTCGACGTTCTCTACGCGCGTCTGCTCGGTCAGCTCGAGAAGCTGCGGCTGCACTGGGAACTCGTGATCGTCGACGACGGCAGCCCGGACGGCACGTGGAACACGATCATGCGCTTGAGCGAGCGCGATTCGCGTGTGCGGGGCGTACGCCTTTCGCGCAACTTCGGCCACCAGAACGCTCTGCTCGCGGGCCTCGCCGCCGCACGCGGCAAAGCCGTGATCTCGATGGACGCGGATCTCCAGCACCCGCCCGAGGTCGTGCCGCAGCTCGTCGAGCGCTGGCAAGACGGCTACCAGATCGTGCACGCGCTGCGTCGCGATCCGCCGAGCGTTCCGTACTTCAAGCGCCTGACGTCGAAGCTCTACTACCGCATGTTCTCGTACTTGAGCGGCGTCGAGATTCAGCCCGGCGCGGCCGACTTCAGGCTCATCGATCGTCAGGTGCTCGACGAGATCCTGAAGTTCAAGGAAGAAGGGATGTTCCTGCGCGGCATCGTGCATTGGGTCGGCTATGCGACCACGAGCGTGATGTTCGATTGCTCGAAGCGGCACGCCGGCACGAGCAGCTACAACCTGCGCAAGATGCTCTCGCTCGCGTGGCACGGCGTGAGCTCGTTCTCGCTCGTGCCGTTGCGCATCGCGATGAGCATCGGACTGTTGTCGTCGGTCGCTTCGCTCGTCGGCGTGCTTTACGCGATCCTCGGCAAGTGGCTCGACAAAGAGGCGATCCCCGGCTGGGCGTCGACCGTCGCGATCGTCTCGTTCCTGTTCGGCGTGCTGTTCGTGTTCCTCGCCGTGCTCGCGGAATACGTCGGCCGGATCGTCGTCGAGGTCCGCGGCCGCCCCCGCTTCCTCGTCCGCGAGACCACGCGTGCCGTGCGCGCCGCCGCAGAGCCGCGCCGCGCGAGCTCGGATATCCGCCTCGACTGAGGCAGCCGCGGCATGGTCCGCTCCATTCCCGAGGACTCGGTCGCTCGCTTCGCCCTCGTCGGCTGCACGAACTTCGTCGTGAGCTTCACCGCGTTCGTCTTGTCGTTCAATTACCTCCCCCCCGGCGCCGTCGCGGCGCTCGCGGGGCTCGTCGGCGTCGGCGGCGCGTCTTCGCACCCGCCGCAAGCCGCCGTCGCGAACGTGATCGCGTATCTTGCGGGCATGGTGAACAGCTTCCTGCTGAACCGCTCGTGGACGTTTCGCGCGACGACCGGCAATGCGCTGCCGCAGGCGCTGCGCTTCGGCGTCCTGAGCCTGTTCAGCCTCACGATGGGCACTCTCGTGACCTTCGCCCTCGTCGACGTGCTCGGGCTCCCGTCGCTCGCCGTGTGGGTTCCGCTCACGGCCGTGGTCGTGGTCGTCAACTACCTCGGCTGCAAGCACTGGGCGTTCGCGCCGCGCGCGGTCGGCACCGAGGCGCGATGACGCGCGCGGCCGGCGGCGCCCGGCTCATCGTGAACGCGGACGACTTCGGCCTGTCCGAGGCCGTGAATCGGGCCGTGATCGAGGCGCACGAGCATGGCATCGTGACCTCGACGTCGATCATGGCCGGCGGCAGCGCGTTCGAGCACGCGGCGGCGCTCGCGACTCGGACTCCGACGCTCGACGTCGGCGTGCATCTCACGCTCACGGAGCAGCAACCGGTCGCCGAATCCGTGCCGAGCCTCGTAGGCGCCGACGGGCAGTTCGCACCGCATGCGACGGACTTCGCGAAGCGTTGGTTGCGCGGCACGATCGCGCTCGCCGACGTTCGCACGGAGCTCGACGCGCAGATCCGCCGAGTCCGTGCGCACGGCGTGCGGCCGACGCACCTCGACGGACATCAGCACGTGCATGTGCTGCCCGGAATCGCGCGCGTGGTCGCGGAGCTCGCGCGCGAGCACGGCATCCGTGCGGTGCGCGTGCCCACCGAGCGGCCTCGCAGCTACATGCTGAAGGACCTCGGGGGCGCCAAACGTCTCGCCGAGCAGATCGCGCTCGGCACGCTCGGCGCGCTGTCGCCGCTCAGGCGGCTGCGCCGCGTCGATCGATTCGTCGGCTTCTACTTCGGCGGCCGCTTGAACGAGCAGAACCTCCGCACGGTGCTCGAGCGGTTACCTGCGAGCAAAACCGTCGAGCTCATGTGCCATCCCGGCCTCGAGGACCCGGCGAGCCCGTATGGCCACTGGCACTACAGCTGGGCCGCGGAGACCGCGGCGCTCACGAGCCCGAGGATCCGCGAGCTGATCGGCGCGCACGGCGTGCGGCTGATCGGCTATCGTGACGTCTAGCGGAGAGCAAGGATGGACGAAGCCGAGTTCGACAAGTTCGCGACCGAATACCGCGCGATGCACGCCGCGAACATCAAGGTGTCCGGCGAGAGCCCCGAGTACTTCGCCGAATACAAGATCGTGGACCTGGTGCGCGACAGCGTTGCGCTCGGTGCGCTGTCCGCGGAGCCGCGCGTGCTCGACTTCGGCGCTGGCGTCGGCTACTCGGTGCCGTTCTTCGCGCGTCACTTGGCAGCAGCGCGCGTCACCTGTCTCGACGTCTCACAGAAAAGCCTCGAGGTCGGCCAAGCGCAGCACGGCGCTCGCGCCGAATTCACGCACTTCGACGGCACGCGAATCCCGTACGCCGACGCGACGTTCGACGTCGCGCTCGCGTCGTGCGTATTCCACCACATCCCTGAGACCGAGCACGTCGCGCTGCTCGCGGAGATCCGGCGTGTGCTTAAATCCCGCGGACTGTTGTTCGTGTTCGAGCACAATCCCCTGAACCCGCTCACGCGCCGCGCGGTCGACACGTGCCCGTTCGACGAGAATGCAGTGCTGATTCGTGCGCCGAAGATGCGCCGGCGCGTGCTGAACGCCGCGTTCGCGGACGCACGAATCAACTACCGGATCTTCTTCCCGCACGCGTTGCGCGGGCTGCGCGGGCTCGAGCCGAGCCTTACCTGGCTGCCGCTCGGCGCGCAGTACTACGTGCGGGCGACCAAGTGATCTCTAGAGCTCGCTGCGCGAATCGCCGCTCAACGTGACCGTAACCTCGCGGCTCTCTTGGCCGCGGCGCACGGTCAGGGTCACCTTGTCGCCCGCCTCGTGCTTGTCGAGCGCCGAGATGAGCTCGTTGCTGCTTTTCACGGGCTTGCCGTCGATCGCGACGATCACGTCGCCGATCGTCACGCGGCGGCCGCCGTTCGACTGCGCGGGCTTCAGGCCGGCGTGGTCGGCCGGCGATCCCGAGACGACTTGCAGCACGACGACGCCGGCGTAGTTCGCGTTCGAGAGCAGCCGGCGGCTGATCTGGTCGAGGGCGCTGATGCCGATCGTCGGCCGAGTGTAGCCGCCATATGCGATCAGCTTCGGCACCACTCGGTTGACCGTGTCGACGGGCACGGCGAAGCCTACGCCCGCGTAAGCGCCGGACGGGCTGTAGATCATCGCGTTGATGCCGATCAGCCGCCCCGAGCTGTCGATCAGCGGCCCGCCCGAGTTGCCCGGATTGATCGCCGCGTCGGTCTGGATCAGGTTCTCGATCGTGCCGCCGTTCTCGTCGTCGATCGAGCGGTTCAGCGCCGAGATCACGCCGGTCGTGAGCGTGTGGTCGAGGCCGAACGGGTTACCGATCGCATAGACGTTCTGGCCGACCTGCAGATCCGCGCTCGTGCCGATCGGCAGCGGCCGCGGCCCGTCCGCCGGCATGTCGACGTGCAACACCGCGAGGTCGTGATCCGGGCTTGCCCCGACGAGCGACGCTTGGAAGCTGCGCTGATCGGCGAGCGTGACGAGCGCTTCCTGAGCGCCCTGGATCACGTGAAAGTTCGTCACGATGTGACCGTGCTCGTCCCAGACGAACCCGGACCCCGTGCCCTGCGGCACGCGCATCACGTTGCGGCTGAAGAAGTCGCGCACGTGCTGCACGGTCGTGATGTAGACCACCGACGGGCTCGCACGCTGGAAGATCCCGATCGTTTGCTGCTCGTCCGGCGCGAGCGGCCCGCGCGGCGCGATCGGGCGCGGCTCCTCCGGCCCGGAGCGCACGGCTTGGGCGCGCTGCTGCGCGTCCGCGGCCGCGATCGTGATCAGCGCGAAGAGTAGGATCGTGAGCAGACGTGTGGTCATCGCCATGAAAAAGCTGTTTGCCGGCTTGGACGAATATCATATACGCGCGGCGAGGATGCGGAATCGGCGCTCCGAGCGGCAGGCCGTATGACGTCGCCACGACGCGCGCCCTCGGCCGACGCGGCGACCGACGCCGAGGCACACTGGCCGGACACCGCGGTCTTCACGGTCGGCCACTCCACGCTGAGCAGCGAGCAATTCGTCGCGGTTCTGCGTGCTTACGATATAGGCCGGCTCGCGGACGTGCGCACCGTGCCGCGCTCGCGGCGTAACCCGCAGTTCAACGCCGACGCACTCGCGAGCGCCTTGCGAGCAGAGAACATCGAGTATGTGCCGCTGCCCTCCCTCGGCGGCTTGCGGCACGCGCGTAAGGACTCTCCGAACGGCGGCTGGCGCAACGCGAGCTTTCGCGGCTATGCGGATTACATGCAAACGCCGGAGTTCGAATCCGGCCTCGACGCGCTGATCCGCATGAGCCGTGAGAAACGCACGGCGATCATGTGCGCGGAAGCGGTGCCGTGGCGGTGCCATCGCTCGCTCGTCGCCGACGCGCTCGAGGCACGAGAGATCCCCGTCGTGGAGATCCTGTCCGTGAAGAGCGCGCGGATGCACAAGCTGACGCCGTTCGCACGCGTCGACGGCACGCGCGTGACCTACCCACCGGAGCAGATGGATCTGCTGTAGCGCCTCGCGCCTGGTTACCCGCCGCGCCGCGCGGTAGCCGCGCGCGGCGTCACGAGCACGGGTTCGGTGCGATAGATGTCCGGGAACATCTGCGAAAGGTTGCGGACCTTCGGGATGTCGTTGATCACGATGTACGGATAGTCGGGATTGCGGACGAGGAAGTCCTGGTGATACGCCTCGGCCGGATAGAACGTCTTGCCGTCCTCGAGCGTCGTCACGATCTTCGCGGGGAACACGTGGGCCGCGTCGAGCTGCGCAATGTACTTGGTCGCGATCTCGCGCTGCGTCGCGTCTGCGGGGAAGATCGTCGAGCGATACTGCGGCCCATGATCAGGACCTTGCCGGTTCAGCTGCGTCGGATCGTGCGCGACCGAGAAATAGATCTGGAGCAGCTTGCCGTAGGTGACCTTCGACGGATCGTAGGTGATCTGCACGGTCTCGGCGTGGCCCGTCGTGCCGCTGCCGACCATCTCGTAGTGCGCAGTCTCCTGCTTGCCGCCCGCGTAGCCCGAGACGGCTTTCAGCACGCCTTGCACGCGCTGGAAGACGCCCTGCACGCCCCAGAAACATCCGCCCGCGAAGGTCGCCGTTTCCGTCGCGACGCCCGACGGCGTCTCGTCGAATGACGGCGGCGGGATCGCAACCGCCTTCTCGTCTGCCCGCGCGCAGCCGACCAGCATCGCGAGCACCAGCCCCGCGGACGCGCACGCCGAAGTCGAAACTCGAAAGACCATTGGTCGCTCCTTCTGCTGAAGACGTCAACCGAACGTGAACGCGTAGCCGACGACGCCGGGGTCCAAGAACTCGATCTCGAACGTGCGGTCCCGGACCTCTGCGGACTGGCGGATCAGCTGGTACAGCCGCTCCTCGGTCACGGTGCCGTTGCCGTCCGCGTCGACGTCGGCGCCATGATCGTCGCCCGGAGGCTTGCCGTCGAGCCGCACGCGAAACCGCACGGGTTTGCCATCCGGACCCGGGCCGAGCACGAGATGCAGGTCACGGGCCTGGAAGTGGAACGCAATCCGCGTTTGCGCGGCGTCCGCGGCGGCATTCTCCTCGTCCACGGTCCACTTGCCGCCGAGCGCCCATTCGTTCAACGACAGCTTCTGCGGCACCGTGTAGTCGTGCGCGACGCCGGCTACTTGGCCGCCCGGCGAGGCGAAGTTCTCCGCGCGCGAATGGCCGATATACGTCTCGGGACTCAGCACGTGCACCTCATCGGACGCTAGCGCGGCGCCCGTGCCCGTCGCCGAGACGAGGTCCGTCGGCATGCTCGCGCCGCCCGCTTCGCCGAGCAGTTGCTGGATCACGCGCTCGGATTCGTCGTACTCGCCCTCGCCGAAGTGCGTGTGCCGGATGTTGCCGCTCGCATCGACGAAATAGTGCGCGGGCCAATACTCGTTGCCGAACGCGCGCCAGAGCTTGTAGTCGTTGTCGACTGCAACCGGATACGTGACGCCGAGCTCCTTCACTTCGCGGCGCACGTTCTTCAAATCCTTCTCGAACGCGAACTCCGGCGCGTGGATGCCGATCACGATGAGCCCTTTGTCGCGATACTTCTCGTACCACGCCTTCACGTAAGGCAGTGCACGCAGGCAGTTGATGCACGAGTAGGTCCAGAAGTCGATCACGACGACGTGGCCGCGCAGCCCGTCCGCGGTGAGCGGCGGCGAGTTCAACCACTCCGTCGCGCCGTCGAGCGGCGGCAGCTTGCCGATTACCGGTAACGCGCCCGCGCCGCCGCCGGCGCCGCGCGCCGACATCATCGCGCCGCCGCTCGTCGCGCCGTTCGGGCCGCGCATGGCGCCGCCGCCTTTCATCGCGCCGTTGGCCGACGCGGAATCCGGCAGCAGCACGTCGTCCTGATCCGACGACGGTACCTTGCGGTCCGGCATCAGCTTGCCGAACAGCGCTTGCTCGAGCCGCGTCGTGCCCGGCGTCGAGACACGTGACAGGAGACCCGTGTCGAGCCCAAAGGCAATCGCGAGCGCGCCGACGACGACCGCGCCGCCGAGCACGCGCCGGATCCACTCTTCCGCGCCGAGCGAGCGCTTCATCGCGGCGAACACGCGGCCGCCGAGCAGCAGCGCGACGGCGAGCGACAGCGCGCTGCCCGCCGCGTACGCGAGCAGCAGCAGCGAGGTCTGGACGCTCGCGCCGCGCAGCGCGGCGCCCGTGAGTATCAAGCCCAAGATGGGCCCCGCGCACGGCGCCCAGAGCAGACCCGTCGCGACGCCGAGCAGCAGCGAAGATCTAGGGCTGCCGTCCGCGCCGGCCGAAGTCGTGAGTCGGTTGCCGAGCGCGACGAACGGGCGGCTCAGCCGATCGGCGAAGCCCGGCAAGAGCAGCGCGAGCCCGAACACGAGCACGAGCGCGAGCGCGATCCACCGTCCCCACTGGTTCGCTTGCACGACCCAGCCGCCGCCGACGGCCGCGAGCGTCGCAACGACGGCGAACGTAACCGCCATCCCGACGAGCAGCGGCAGACCGCTGCGCCGAAACGGCTGGTCGGCGCGCGTGAACACGAACGGCAGCACGGGAAGGATGCATGGGCTCAGGATCGTGAGCACACCGCCCAAGAACGCAAGTACGAACAGCAGCATCGTTTTTTATCGCGCTACGCGACCCTGAACTTCATCGCGAGGCCGTTCATGCAGTAGCGAAGCCCCGTCGGTTTCGGCCCGTCCTCGAATACGTGCCCGAGATGGCCGCCGCAACGCCGGCAATGGACCGCCGTGCGAACCATGGCGAAGCTCACATCGCGCGTCGTGCCGATCGCTTTGTCGAGCGGCTGGTAAAAGCTCGGCCAGCCTGTACCGCTTTCGAACTTCGTCTCCGACGAATAGAGATCGAGATCGCACCCAGCGCAGCTGAAGATGCCGTGCCGATGCTCGTCGTTCAGCGCGCTAGAGTACGGGCGCTCGGTCGCCGCTTCGCGCAGCACCTTGAACTGATTGGGCGTGAGGATCTTCTTCCACTCGTCGTCGGTGTGGGTGACCTCGAACGCCTCGCTCTCGACCGCATCCGTTTGCCGCGCGCGCATCGTGTAGATACCGAGTGCGCCCAAGACTGCGACCGCTCCACCGGCTTGGAGCAAACGACGCCGTGACTCAGTCATACTGTCTCCGATTGATACGGTCAGATATAGCGGCCATTATCTGCGGCCGCCGGCCAACGTCCAGTGCGTGATGTAATACACGACCATACGGAAGACCTCGTGCAGCACGCCGAGTTCCAGGCGATTTGTGCACGACAGCAATGACGCCGGCCCAAGACAGGAGGTTGCCCATGAGCGCCGTGTCTCTCCTGAATACGCGACTCGAAGCGCTGCGCGCGAGCTTTCTCGCGCGCGATCACAAGCTGTTCGTCGATGGGCATTGGGTCGCCGCTCAGTCGGGGCAATCGTTCGACGTGCTGGACCCTGCGACCGGCGAACGGCTCGCGCGCGCGGCGGCCGGCGAGGCTGCCGACATCGACCGCGCGGTCGCGGCCGCGCGCAAAGCGTTCCAGTCCGGCCCCTGGCCGCGCCTGACGCACGCGGAGCGTGCGAAGCTTATTTTCAAGCTCGCGGATGCGATCGAGCACGACGCCGACGAGATCGCTCTTATCGAGACGCTCGACGGCGGCAACCCGCTCCGCAGCACTCGCAACGTCGACGTCGCGATGGCGATCGAGAGCCTGCGGTACAACGCGGGCTGGGCGACGAAGCTCACGGGCGAGACCGCGCTTTCGCAGGCGCCGTCGCGCTCGTTCACGTTCACGCTGCGCGAGCCGATCGGCGTCGTCGGCGCGATCACTCCGTGGAACGCGCCGTTCCTGATGGCTGTGAACAAGATCGGGCCCGCGCTCGCGGCCGGGTGCACCGTGGTGCTGAAGCCCGCCGAGCTCGCTCCGCTCTCGGCATTGCGGCTCGCGCAGCTCATCGAGGAGCTCGAGCTGCCGCCCGGCGTCGTAAACGTCGTGACGGGTTACGGACAGACGGCGGGGCAAGCGCTCGTCGATCACCCCGACGTGAACAAGATTTCGTTCACGGGCTCGACGCGCGTCGGCAAGTCGATCGTCACGGGCTCGGCCGCGCACATGAAGCGCGTGACGCTCGAGCTCGGCGGCAAGTCGCCGGTGATCGTGTTCCCGGACGCGGACGTCGAAGCCGCGACGCAGGCGATCTCGCGCACGATCTTCTTCAAGACCGGTCAGTTCTGCATGGCCGGCACGCGGTTGTTCGCGCACGAGAAGGTGTTCGATCGAATCGCGCGCGGCTTCGAGGACCTTGCTGCGAAGGTCAAGATCGGCGCCGGCATCGCGCCCGACACCGAGATGGGTCCGATCATCTCGCAGAAGCAGCTCGACCGCGTGCTCGGCTACATCGACGCCGGCAAGCAGCAAGGCGCGCAGATCGTGACCGGCGGCAAACGCATCGAGCGCGACGGCTACTTCGTGCAGCCGACGTTGCTCGCGAACGTGCGTCCCGAGATGAGCGTGTTCCAGGACGAGATCTTCGGGCCCGTGCTCTGCGCGACGCCGTTTGCGGATGCGAGCGAGCTCGACCGGCTCGCGCAACAGGCGAACGACACGAGCTACGGGCTCGCGGCGAACATCTGGACGCGCGACATCGGCAACGCGATCGGTCTCGCGCGCCGGATTCAGGCCGGCAACATCACGGTGAACGGCGGCGCGCGCGAGCAATCGATGCCGCTCGGCGGCTTCAAGCAGTCGGGCATCGGTCGCGAGGGCGGCCGCGACGGAGTCGAGGCCTACACGGAGCTCAAGATCGTCTCGATCGGCTTGTAGGCGACTTCTCGCGCAGCCGGAAGCGGCACGACTCGCCGCCTCGCACCATGCACTCGACGTGCTCGATCTTGCCGCCGAGCAGCGACGAGAGCAGCGCGAGGTCCAGTTCGCAGACCTCGCGATGCTCGGCAGCGAGGTGGTGATAGACGCAGTTGCGCGCGTCGATCAGCGGCACGGCGGCGCCGGGATCCGGCACCGCGCGTGCGTGATAGCCGAGCTCGCGCATGATCTCGGCGACGATCGCGATCTGCTCCTTGCGAGTCTTGCCGCGCAACCGCTCGGCGTGCTCGCCCGCGAGCTTCTCGCCGAGCGCGCGCAACACGCGCACGACGTCCGCGCTCGACAGCGTCTCCTTCAGGGCCCCTACGAGCAGCGACGCGAGGAGCGCGTATTGCTTCGGGAACAGGTGCACGCCGCCCTCGGTGAGGGTCCAACCGTACCCCGGGCGGCCGCCGTTCGGAGCGAGCACGTTCTTCGCGACGAAGCCGTCGCGCTCGAGGGCAGTGAGATGTTGGTGCACGGCGCTTCGCGAGACGCCGAGGCGCTCGGCGAGGTCATCCGCCGTAAGACCGCCCTTGGTCTCGAGCAACAGGGTCAAGAGCCGTCGCTGGCCTTCGCCGAACGCGTCGATGGTTGCAGCTTGCATCGCCGGCATTTTGCTCGCTTCGCGGACTAAAGCAACTTTGTACAGTTGTGTCTTGACAAAGATTAACGCCGTCAACTAGCCTGTGCTCATTCACCACGAAAACTGGAGAGAGAGTCATGCTGCTGTACGTCGCCGCGATCGTCTTCGCCATTGCCGCGCTTGGCGGTATCGTCCTCGCCGCGCACGTGCTGCGCGGCAAGTTCGCGCCGTGGGCGCTGTCGCTGCTCCACGCCGCGCTCGGAGCCGCCGGAATCGTGCTCGTGCTGGTCACGGTGATCCAGGGCTTGCGGGGCAATGCCGCGCTCGCGCTCGGATTGTTCGTGGTCGCGGCGCTCGGCGGTTTCTTCCTCGCGTCGTTCCACTATCGCAAGCAGCTCCCGCCCGCCGCCGTCGTCGTCGTACACGCCGTCGTCGCGCTCGCCGGATTCGGCGCGTTGCTCGCGGCTATCGGAATCTTCTGAGACGCGCTCCGCGCCGGCACCGATGCGCAACCACCCGTGGCACCCACTGCTCGTGCACTTCCCTATCGCGTTCTGGACGGGCGCGGTCATGCTCGACAGCGCGGCGCTGCTGCATCTGATCCCTGACAGCGCCGCCGCCGCGTTCCCCGGCGTCGAGCAGGCCGCGCTCTCGGATGTACTCCTATGGCTCGGCGTAGCGTTCGGTGCGCTCGCGATGGTGGTCGGGTTCGTCGATTTCTTGCGGCTGCCGCAGGCGCTCCAGAAGCGTGCCGCGCTAAACTGGCATGTGATCTCGATGGCGTGTGCTTGGGGTCTGTTTCTCTGGGCCGCGCTGCTGCGGCCCCGTTCGGCGCCGGCTCCGCAGGCATCGTTCGCCGCAACGCTCGTCGAGCTCGCGGGCCTTGCGTGCCTCGTGGCAGGCGGCCTGCTCGCGGCCGCCGTCGTGTTCGAAGGCTGGCCGAGGTCGGTCGAGCCGGGACACCGAGCCGGTGGAGAGTGAGATCGAGAATGCCCAGGGAAGAGGAAGATCGCGAGACGTTCAGCTCGCCAGCGTGCTCGATGCACGAGTTCGCGGACGAGCTCGTGCCCGCGCGGCGCGAAGCGGCGCGCGGGCCTGATGCGGCCGACCCGGCCGACGCGCTGCCGGTGCTTGCGACCACGGCCGAAGGTGGCGCGCCGAGCTGGCCCGCGGTCAAGGCTTGGCGCGCCCAGACGCGCAGCGTGCTGCTCGCCCGCCGCGCCGCCATCGAGGCGCGCGAGCGCCAACGGCGAGGTGAGATCGCGAAGGAGCGGTTGCTCGCCGAGGTCGACCTCGCGCCGCATCGCGTGCTCGGCTTCTACTGGCCGATCCGGGCCGAGATCGACGCGCGCGACATCGCGACTCGGCACATCGAAGCCGGTGGTATCGCCGCGTTGCCGGTGATCACGCACAAGAACGCGCCGGTCGAGTTCTGGCCGTGGACGCCCGGAATGAGCATGCGCCGGGGCGTCTGGAACATCCCCGTTCCGGCGGTCGGAGAGCCCGTGCGACCCGACGCGCTGATCATCCCACTCGTCGGCTTCGACGCAGACTGCTTTCGGCTCGGCTACGGCGGCGGCTACTACGACCGCACGCTCGCCGCTCTCATGCCTCTGCCGCTACGCATCGGCATCGGCTTCGCCAACGCGGCGCTCGCGACGATCCATCCTCAACCGCACGACATACCGATGAGCGTGATCGTCACGGATAGCTCCGTG
>Ga0070664_100000774_pt1 | contig 24678 bp, 18 predicted proteins | sample KBSC73metaG_FD_65863 | JGI IMG/M metagenome (GOLD analysis project Ga0070664, IMG submission 65863) | Corn rhizosphere microbial communities from Kellogg Biological Station, Michigan, USA - KBS C7-3 metaG | ecosystem: Host-associated > Plants > Roots > Rhizosphere > Soil ... | reverse complement strand
GTGCTCGTGCCGACGCGGGAGTTGGCGATCCAGGTGGCCGAGGCGTTTCAGCGCTATGCGGCGCACCTGGCCGGCTTTCACGTCGTGCCGATTTACGGCGGGCAGAGCTATATGCCACAGCTTCATAGTCTGCGTCGCGGCGTGCACGTAGTGGTTGGCACACCGGGGCGCGTGATGGATCACATCAAGCGCGAAACTCTGCAGCTCGCGACGCTCAAGCACTTCGTGCTGGACGAGGCCGACGAGATGCTGCGCATGGGCTTCATCGACGACGTCGAGTGGATCCTCGAGCAAGCGCCGAAGGAACGACAGATCGCGCTGTTCTCCGCGACGATGCCGGCTGCCATCCGCCGAATTGCACAGAACCACCTGCGCAAGCCCGCCGAAGTAACGATCAAGAGCAAGACCAGCACTGCGAGCAAGATCCGGCAGCGCTACTGGATCGTCAGCGGCATGCACAAGCTCGATGCGCTGACGCGCATCCTCGAAGCGGAACCGTTCGATGGCATGCTGGTGTTCACGCGCACCAAGATCGCTACCGAAGAGCTCGCCGAGCGCCTGGAAGCGCGAGGCTTTGCGGTCGAGGCCTTGAACGGCGACATCGCTCAGCCGCAACGCGAGCGCACGATCGCTCGCCTCAAAGCGGGACAGATCGACATCGTCGTTGCGACAGACGTCGCCGCGCGTGGTCTCGATGTCGAGCGCGTCAGCCACGTCGTCAACTACGACGTGCCTTATGACCCGGAAGCCTACGTGCACCGCATCGGTCGCACCGGGCGAGCAGGACGCAGCGGCGAGGCGATCCTTTTCATCGCGCCGCGCGAGCGCAACATGCTGCGCGTGATCGAGCGCGCGACGCGGCAGACCATCGACCAGATGGAATTGCCGAGCATCCAGGACGTGAACGATCAGCGAGTCGCACGCTTCAACGACCGGATCAGCGCCGCGCTTGCCGCGAATGAAGGCGAGGCGTTTCGTGCATTGATCGAGCGCTTCGAGAGCGAGCACAACGTTCCGGCGGTTGAGATCGCAGCCGCGCTCGCGAGCCTGGTGCAGGGTAAGAAGCCGCTGTTCATGGATGTGAAGAGCGAGAAGCACGAGCCGCGCGCAGAACCCGAGAGACGCAACGAGCCCGAGCAGCGCAAAGAGCGCGAGCACACCAAGCATCGGGCACGCGACGAAGCGCCGCGACCGGAACGTGCCGCGCGTGTCGATGCGAAGAAGCTCGCGGATTCGGAGATGGAGACTTATCGCATCGAAGTCGGCCGCGCGCACGGCGTCCAGCCCGGCAACATCATGGGCGCGATCGCGAATGAAGCGGGCCTCGACGGCAAGCTCATCGGCCGGATCGTGCTGCGCGACGACCACAGCTTCGTCGACCTTCCTTCCGGAATGCCGAAAGAGATCTTCCGCCAGTTACAGAAAGTGCGCGTCGCAGGTCAGCAGCTGCAGATCAGTCGCGCGCTGAAAACGCAGACGGAGCGACTGCGCGGCGAGCGCGCCGCCCTCCACAAGGGGCCGCGCCAAGGTCCGCACAAAGGCAAAGCGCCGCGGCGCTGAGGACGAGATGCAGATCTGGGTCGATGCGGATGCGTGCCCGGCTGCGATCAAGGAGATCCTGTATCGCGCCGCCGATCGCGCCCGCGTACGAGTGACGCTGGTCGCGAATCAACCGCTGCGTATTCCCGCCTCGCCCTATATTCGATTCACGCAGGTGCCCGCCGGTCTCGATGTCGCCGATCGACGCATCGTCGAGTTACTCGAGGCGGGCGACCTGGTCGTGACCGCGGACATTCCATTGGCGGCTGCAACCATCGACAAGAATGCGCATGCGCTCAACCCGCGCGGCGAGCTCTACACGAAGGACAACATCCGCGAGCGATTGTCGATGCGGAATTTCATGGACGAGCTGCGAAGCAGCGGCGTGGCGACCGGAGGCCCGGCCGTGTTGAGTCAGCGCGATCGCCAGGCATTCGCGAACGCACTGGACTCGTTTCTGGCGAAGGTCGTGAGCGTCAACCCCTGAGCGCGACCGCGAAGAAGGCGATGGCCATCAAGACTGCGGCAATCTGCATGAACCGCGCTAGCTGAGACATGGAAGTGGTCCTCGAGCATCCGTAAACGACGGCCCCGACTCTAAGGGGCGCGCTCCGCCAGACCAATCCTGCAGGCGGAATGAGACTGAGGAACACAGGTCATCAATGGATTAGAACCGGGCCTTCACCGCGACGGCAAAGTTGCGAGGATCGCTCAACGTGCAGCGAAGCACCGTGCCGCCCGTGAGCGGATTGCGCAAGCCGAAGGCCGCGTCATTCGGTTGCGCGAATCTCGTGCCGCACATGAGCTCGTCGGTCAAGTTCTGACCGATGAGCGCCAGTTCCCACCGATCGTGTGCACCGATCAGCGAGATGCGCGCACCGAAGATGGAGTGCTCGGGCTCCATCGCGTCGGGACTGTTGTCGCCGGCGGCGGCAAGACTTATCTCGCTGCTGTAGCTCGCATCGCCGCGCAGTTGCAGGCTCAATCCCTGCCACGGCAAGTCGATGTCGTACTGAGCTGCCGCCGCGGCAGTGAATTCCGGCGAGAACGGCACTCGTTCACCCGTCAGATCCTGGACGCCGCCAAAGGCCGGCAGCCCGGGCGCGCCTTTGAAGTCCAGGTATTCGGAATCCAGCCAGGCACCGGACAGCGACAGCGTCAGCGGTCGTGCCGGACGCCCGACGATGTCGAATTCCACTCCCTGCTGACGAATCGTCCCGTTGTTGCGAACACGAAACGAAAAGCCGTCGAAGGTGCGGAACTGCAGATCCTCCACCGTCATCCGATACAAGGTGGCGTTGAGCAGCAACCGATGATCGAGCAATAAGGCCCGCGCTCCGAGCTCGTAGTTCTCCGTCGTTTCGGGCTGCACGATGCGCGCCTGGCCCAGCACAGTGCTGCCTCCGCCGCTGTCGAAGCCGCCCGACTTGTAGCCGGTCGACCAGGTCGCAAACAGCATCACGTCGGCGAGCGGTCGATACGAAGTTCCAAGGCGATACGTCGCTTTGCCGCCGTCCAGTTCGAGGTCGGTGCTTTCGTCGGCCCGTTGCGCAGTCACGTTGAACGACTCTTGCAGGAAGCTGGCTCGCTTCTCGTCCCGCGAATAGCGAATGCCGGCGGTCACATCCCAGCGATCGGCAAGCCGGTACGTACTTTGAAAGTAGCCGGCAAGGCTGCTGGTCGTCTGGTCGAACTCCAGATTGACGGCGTCGCCCTGACGGCCAGCCTGGCAGGCTGCGAGGCGCGTCGGCTGCGTGTTGCGAATGAAGACCTGGCAATACGCCGGCGCCAAGCCGAGGTCCTCACCGATCTGGAAGTCCTCGTCGTAGTAATAGAGACCTGCGACCAGGCTCGCGCGGCCGCCCAACAGCGCAGCCGGCGAGATGAGCTGTACTTCGTTCGAAAAGCTGCGACTGTCGAACGTGCCTGCCCGGCTGGTGAGGGCGAGCGGAGTGAACACAGTGTTGCTCTGTGACTGCTCGTCCTGCCAATCGCGATAGCCGGTAATCATGCGCACCATCCAGCCGTGCGCGAGTGTCCACGTCAGGTCACTCGCAAGACCGTACTGCTCATCGCGCACTCCGCCAATGGACTCCTGCCGGACACGCCGGCTGTACGTGTCATCGAGCAGCGGCAGATCACCCGTCGTCGGCCCGGCACCGTCCGGGTCGAGACGCGCTCGCCAATTTGCAGCTGCGGTCGCCGTGACAGTTTCCGCGACCACTGACACCGCTTGGAAACCATCGGTGTCCAGAGTCTGGTAATCGCCACGCATCACCCACGTCAGGTCGGGCGTGATGTTCCATCGCGAGCTGGCACGCACCGAGAGCGTGTCGCTCGAGCCGAGCGCCTTGTCGGATAGTTCCTCGTACCCCGTTCCATCGCCGTGCTCGCGCAGCACCGACAGACGCAGCGCGAAGTCTTCGGTGACCGGTGCGTTGATCATGCCGGCGCCGCGCCAATAACCGTACGAGCCCGTCTCCGCGCTGAGTGTCGCGTCCAGGTCTTCACGCGGAACGGCAGTGCGCATGCTGATCGCGCCGGCGGAGGCATTGCGCCCGAACAGTGTGCCCTGAGGTCCGCGCAGTACTTCGACTGCTTCGATGTCGTTGAGCCCGACGAGCATGCTGCCGACGCGTGGCGCGTAGACACCATCGACGAAGAACGCGACGCTCGGCTCGATCGCGGTGTTGCCTGAAGTACCGATGCCGCGTATGGCAACGCGCGTGTTGGTTATCTGCGGCGCGGTCGCGATGTATAGATTAGGCGTGATCCGGCGCAGATCGCGGATGTCGTCGACGCCGGCGCGATCGAGCGTGTCAGCGTTGAACACAGCTATCGAGATCGGCACGTCCTGCACATTCTGCGCGCGCTTCTGCGCGGTGACTACGACTTCCTCGATGACTGGCGAGCGATCCGCCGCGGCTACGGCCGCCGCGAAAGCGAGCGACGAGGCGACAAGCGCTCTGGCCTTGCACATCGTGCGCAAGAGAATGCTCCTTCAGCCATCCGGTAACGTGCGGCCGTAGATCCCGAGCCGCTGCACGAACGCATCGAACCTGGGGTCGTCATGCAATGGGGCGAGCGCCGGATCCCGCGCGAGAAAGCTGATGGGCGTCGAGCGGTCCTCAATGGCGCGCTCGAGCCACTGGAACGCATTCTCCTTGTCCCCGAGAACGACGTAGATCATCGCGATGTCATACGCGGCGACATAGCGCTCTTTCGAGAGCGCGAGTACACGATCCAGCTCTGCACGCACTGCCTCGGGTTGTCCGGACAATGCCAGCGCCTGCGCGCGGAACGCGTTGCTGCCCTGTGCTTGCAGCGGGTGCTTGTCGATCTCGTCGAGCGCGCGAGCGTAGTCGCCCTTGGCGATGAGGCTGCGAATCAGGAAGGCGCGCGCACTGTTTACGCGGTCGTCGAGAGCCAGCACCTGATCGAGGATCCGGATCGCTTCGTCGAAACGCCCGGCGTAATAGTAGATATGACCGGTAAATGCTCGCGGCGCGAGCCACAGGGGCTCCAACTCGCGGGCGCGGGCAGATTCCGCCAATGCTCGTTCGGTGTCGCCCTGCAGTGCGTACAGAATGCTGCGCCGGTGATAAGTCAACGCGATGGTGGGATCGAGCTGCTTGGCGCGCGCATACTCACGCGCGGCTCCCTCCCAATCACGGTCGTATTGCACCATGATGTGTCCGAGCGCCGTGTGAGCTGCCGCGAGGTCGGGATCGATGGCCAGCGCTTTCTCGACCGCGACGCGCGCTTGAGGGAATACTTCATTTGGCGCACGCATGCCGAAGACACCAAGGACGGCGTAGCTGTCGGCGAGACCCGAATAGGCGAGCGCGTAGTTCGGATCCCGTGCAATGGCCTGTTGGTAGAAGCCGATAGCCTGCAGCAGGCTGGGCTCGGTCTGCCGCGTCCAGGCCAAGCGCCCGCTTGCGTAGAGCGCGAATGCTTCCGGATCACGCATGTAGGGAGCGCCGCGTGTCGCGGTTTCCTCGACCCCGCGCAACGGCAGAGAGCGCGCAACTTTCGCAGCGATCGCATCCTGCACGTCGAAGATCGTGGTAAAGGACTGGTCGAAACTCTCTGCCCACAGTTGCTGGCCGTCGGCAACTCTGAGCAGTCGCGCCGAGACTCTCAGGCGATCGCCACGCCGCTGCAGCGTGCCTTCGAGTACGGTCGCGACACCCAGCTCGCGACCCGCAGTGAGCGCATCCTGGTCCAGAGCCGCGTAGCGGCGCACCGAGCTCAACGGTGAGATCGCGCGCGCGCCTTGTTGACTGAGATTCGCGATCAACGATTCGGTCATCCCGAGCTCGAGCGACTCGTTGCGCTCGGCGAGCACCAAGGGCTTGAACGGCAAGATGGCGAGGGTGTGAGCCGCTACCGGCACCGCTCGCTGCGCTCGCGTCGACTCCAGATAGAGAGAGACCACAGCGATCGCAACCACGAGCACACCGGCTGCGATCCATGCCAGCCGCTTCCACCGAGAGGGTGCACGCACAGGCTGCGACGTTGCGGGCACATCTGACGCAATCGCCGCCACGAGCTCATCGAGCTGCCTGACCTTGGCGACGAACCGATAGCCCTTGCGGGGAATCGTGAGGATGTAGCGATTCTCGCCGCGGACTTCACCCAGTGCCTGCCGCAGCGTCGAGATGTTCTGGCTGAGACTGTTCTCCTCGACGATGACGCCGGGCCAGATCGCGCCCAGCAGTACGTCGCGGTCCAGCGTCTGTTCCGCGCGCTCGACCAGATAGACGAGCGTGTCGAATACCTTGCCAGTGAGGGGAATGGTTTCGCCGGTCTCGCGCCGGCTCAAGCGTTGCTGACCGACGTCGAGCGTGAAGTCGCCGAATTCATAGCGCGCGGTTGTGCTGACCATGGCGTTGTGAGCCCCGAATCACGACAAATCACAACTCTTTCACTGAGCGGCCAGAGACTGTTGCACAGATCGCAGCCCACAGTCAGGTCCGAAAGTCGGACCACTGGAGGGAATCATGGACTCTTTACAACGACCCGCGCGCCTGCGGACCGCGCTGCTCTGCATGTCGCTCATTTGTATGCCTATGGCGAGTTCCATAGCTGGAGGGCAGGACTCCGCAGCAATGCGCAACGACGGCGACCACAGCTGTGGAGGTGAGCCTTGCGGAGCGGTATTGCGCGGACTGTTTGGCTTTTTCGATCGTGACCTGGGACTCGGCGGCAACGGCCGTGCTTGCGCCGACTGCCACATGCCTGCGGAGCAGTTCAGGCTGACCCCTGCGGCCGCTGAAAGCCGCTATCAGCATCTGCTGAAGCGACGCCAGCGCTACCCCAACGCCGACGATCCGCTGTTCCGGCCGATCGACGCCGACGATTTTCGCGTCAACGGCGAGCAGGCGAGCGATTACAGCAACTTGCGAGAGAACGGCCTGATCCGGGTCGTGTTCGCGCTGCCGCCCAACATTCGACTGATCGACCCCGCCACGAATCTGCCGTCGGACGAGCGAACGGTCGACATCTGGCGCTCGGTGCCCGGCGTCGAAGACGTGAAGCTGACGGGAGCCGACGGCGTGAATCCCTGGCCGCGCGGCCCGAACCAGACCGGCGGTTTTCAGCTCGATGGCCGCTTCCTGACGTTGCAAGAACAGGCGTTGGGAGCGTTCGTCGCGCATGCGCAGATTCAGAATCCGCCGCCGCAGCGACTGCTGGACGATCTGAATTCCTTCCAGCGGGTGCTGTTTACGAATCAACGCGTGCGCGCATTGTCGGAAGCAATCGACGCTGGCATCACTCCGCTGCCGGACGCAGACCCGCCGCTCAATGAACTCGAGACGCAGGGCAAGGCGGTCTTCACGCGCTCCTGCGCGCAATGTCATGGCGGGTCGGGACAATCGACCCCGCAGGCACCCGTCGTCCGCTTTCACGACATCTTCAGTCAGTGCCCGCGACCCGTGGACACCAGGCCGCCGGCGGTCGTGGATCCGCCACGCTTCAGTCTCAAGCCCTGCCCGCCGCGCCTCGCTCGCAACGCGCGGACCTATGAAATAACGCTGCCGAATGGCACGACCATTCGCCGCACCTCTTCGGATCCGGGTCGCGCCTTGTTGACCGGATTTGCGGGCGTAGGGCCGCCTGCTGCCGACGACTGGAACAAGCTCGATGTGCCGGGACTGCGCGGACTGCGTTTCACTGCGCCGTACTTCCACAACAACAGCGCAGACACGCTCGAAGAAGTCGTCGATCACTACATCGAGTTCTTCAAGCGAGTGCGGGTCAATGCGGTCGCGCTGGGCGTGGTACCGCCCGCCGCATCGACAGACGGTGTGAACTTCGACCGCGCGCCGAAGCCGGAGGAGCGAGCTGCGCTGCTGGCGTATCTGCGCAAGCTGTAAGTCATCGCGGGCAGGGGCAAACATCGCGCCTCAAACCGGCACGAATTCGCGCGGCGCGGAGTCGTACCATCGAGGCGCGATGATCTGCTCACGCTTACTCGCAACCCTCCTGCTCAGCGCGGCCGCCGCCAACGCTTCGGCCGCGGATTGGCGCTATTCCATCGGCATTCACGACTTCGCCGTCCCGGACATCAACTCGGACACCTACGGGATCAACGGCGGCGTCTGGGTCGACAAGCAGACCGACGGCGGCCGGCACGTCTATGGCTCTGCAGTCCTGTACCTGGACTACGACCAGGACGACAACGATCCCAGCCGCTATCCGATCTGGTGGGCAATCCACCTGGGCACCGATGGCGATTTCTGGAAAGGCGAGCGCACGCGTCTGGGCTGGAACGCGGACCTCAACACTCGCATGAACACCGCCAGCTCCATCGAGCGCGAGATGACGGCGATGCCGGCGTTCGTTGCCGGTTACGACGCCGACGTTTTCCGGGCGTCGGCGCAGGCATCCGCGGGCTGGTTTTTCCTGGAGATCGACGACGACGTGCCGAAGGAACGCGGCTACCTTCGCGAGGATCGCGGTGCGTTCCGCAACAGCACCTTCGGCTATTCGCTCGCGGCCGACATGACCGTCAAGCTCGGATCAACCTTCTCGGCTTCCGGCGAGGCGCAGGAATGGTGGGACAGTCACGACTGGCTGCAGACGCGCTACAAGCTGGCGCTGCGCATGGCGACTGGTCAGGAACAGGAGAGCGCTTTCGAGCTCAGCGCCGACTTCACCGAATACAGCCTCGATCCCTACTTCCGTCCGGAAGTCGGCGTGCCGATCATGCCCTGGGATAACGACGTGTTGATCAGGCTGTCGTTCGAGACTGCCTGGAAGCGCTAACGACACCGCCGCGCAGGACGCGCGGCGGTGTCCTATTCATCAAGCCTTCGTCGGCGCCTCGCTCTGCGTGAGCACCAGCTTGCCGTCTTCGACCGGAATGCGCTCACCGGGGTGATGATCCATCTTCACCGACTTCTCGACACCGTCCAGGCGATAGCGCACGTCGTAACCGACCTGCTTCTCGTGGGTGTCGTAGACCGTCTTGCAGTGCTGCTCGGTCGTCTCGTAGGTGTTGCCCTTCTGCATCTTGTCCTGGATGCGATTGCCGGCGTAACCGCCAGCAGCAGCGCCCGCGACCGTGGCAATCTTGCGCCCGTCGCCGGACCCAACTTGATTGCCGAGCACGCCGCCGACGACTGCGCCGATGACCGTGCCTGCGACCTTGTGTTGATCCTTGGCTTCGCGTGTGTGAGTCACTTGCACGTCCTCGCACACTTTGCGAGGCGTCTTCTCTGTCTTCATGATCGGCTCGACCGCCAGTACGACTGCGTACTGCGGTCCGGTGATCATCTTGTAGCCAGCGAATACGCCACCCGCGGTCGCAACTGCCACGCCCGCGACGAGACCCGTCAACAACGACTTGTTCATTCAGTTTTCCTCTCATGGCTCTTGGGAGCCACCGTCGCAAATTGTCGACGGGCTGCTGTTGAGAAGCCAACTGCCGCCGATCGGCGACAGGAAATTGGACATAAGCAAGTCAGAGCCGCGGTGCAGCCCAGTCGTGCCAACGCGGATCCGTGTGCAGCGATTTGAGGAAGGGCGACTTGCGCTTCACCCAGTGCGGGGCTTGGAACGGACCTGCGCTGTCGTTCTTGCGATCGTCGAGCAGCAGCCACTCGAAGGCCGCATCGATCTCGCCGCGGTACGCCAGGACTTCGGCAATCAGAAACGGATTGCGCGACGTCTCAATCAGGTCCTTCAGCGCCGCGTCCGCTTCTGTCTTGCGTCCCACTGCGTGATAGAGCAGCGCCAGCTGCTGAGTTTGCACGGCACCTGCAGGCAGGGTCTCGATAACTGCGAGCGCCTCGTCGAAGCGTCTGCTCTGGATCAGCGCGAGGCCGAGATCTTCGGGCGGCGGCGTGGGACTGATCTCCAGGACCTTGAGCCACTCTGCCCTCGCTTCTTCAAAGCGGCCGGCGCTGTACAGAAACGCGGCAAGCCCGCCGCGGCTCGTTGTCGACAGCGGATCGGCGGCGACTGCGCGACGCGACAGCTCGATTGCCTCGTCGAGCCGATCCTCGGCAGCGGCCGCGCTCGCCGCGAAGTTGATCACGAGTGGGTTGTTCGGCTCCGCCGCTGTCGCTCTGTGCATTTCTTCCCAGGCACCGGCCTCATCGCCAAGCGACGCGAGATAGTTCGCCAATCTGATATGCGCTTCGGCCAGGTTCGGATCGAGCTGCAGCGAGCGTAGCGCAGCTGCGCGCACCCGTTCGCGGCCGACTGCGAGCGGAGTCGCGTTGTCGGCGATGCTGATCCAATGCACGCCGGCAAGCCCGGCCCAGGCCGGCGCGAAATCGGGATCGATGGCGATGGCCTGCTCGTAAGATTCGCGCGCGCGTTCGAGATCGCCCGGCGCGCGGCGCTGGAAGAAGAAGCGCGCGCGGAACAGGTGCTCATAGACGCGTGGGTCAGGTTGCCGGGCTGCCGCGTCGCGCCCGCCCAGCTCGACCTGCAATGCGTCTGCCACGGATCGCGCGATCTCCTCCTGCACTTTCACGAAGTCATCTAGCTTGCGGTCGTACGAATGAGTCCACAGATGCGAGCTGCTGGCAGCATCGATGAGCTGCGCCGTGATCCTCACCTGGTCGCCGGACTTGCGCACGCTGCCCTCGAGTACATGACTCACGCCGAGCTTCGTTGCAACTGTAGCGATGTCGACGTTCCCGCCTTTGAACGAGAACGACGAGGTGCGCGCGATCACGCGCAGCGGCAAGTCCGCTGCGAGCCGGGAGATCAGCTCCTCGGTGAGTCCGTCCGAGAAGTATTGCTGATCCTGCTGTGCGCTCAGGTCCACGAATGGCAGCACCACGATCGCCTGGGGCGCGCTCTGTCGCGCCGCACGCTCTCCGCGGAGAGACCAGACAATCGCGCCGATAGCAGCGACGAGCGCGACGGCTGCGATTGCCAGCCACGCGCGTCTCGATGGCGATCGCTGAGGCGCAGCCGACGGCCCTTCCACGGCTGCGACCGGCGGCAACACCGTACCGATGAAGCGATACCCATGGCGCGGGATCGTTTCGATGTAGCGCGGTGTCTCGGCTTCGTCGCCGAGAGCCGCCCGCAACCTGCGTACGGCTGCATTGAGCGCGGCGTCGTAGTCGACGATCCGTTTCGGCCAGAGCAGCGCGATGAGCTGTTCCCGCGTCACAACCTGGCCGGGCCGGGCGAGCAGCTCTTCGAGGATCTGCAGCGGCTGTTCCTGCAATCGAACGCGTGCGCCGTCGTGCAGCAGTTCCCGGGGCTGCCCGCGCACAGTCCAGTTGTCGAAGCGGATCTCCGCTGTGTTGTCCATCGCCGGACAAGAGCTTACACACCGCTGCCGCACGCGTCATGAACGGGTTAGCCACGCGTCAGGCGCGCGTCATGGTGTCCGGACCTCGCCCGCTGCACTGTCGGCCCAGGTGGTCGTTAGGCAAGAGGATCCGTTATGGAAAAGAAACTGGCTGTGATTGCCCTGCTCTGCTGCGTCTCCGGCACCGCGCTTGCGCATGACAAGGAATGCTCGCTCGCCTCCCTCAAAGGCGATTACGTCTTCTCGGCGTCGGGGCATTCGTTGATCGCCGGCGTGTGGCAGCCGAAGGCGATCGTCGAATACATCCACTTCAACGGCGACGGCACGCTGACGGTGACCGCGGCAACGGTGGCAAACGCCGGCAACAGCGGCACCGTGACGCAGTCGCCGCCGGGCGGCACCGGCACTTATGTGCTGGACGCCAACTGCAAGGGCTCCCTGCAGTTCACCCCGGGACCGACCTTCGACATCTTCGCAGCGCCCCGGGGCAAGGGGCTCTGGATGATCCAGACCAACCCGGGCAACGTGTTCCAGGGACAGGTCAAACGGGTGTCATAAGCTGGGATGGCACCGGCCCTGCGCTGCGGGGCCGGTTCCTCAAGTCCGGGCAGCGGCGGTCGATACCCCGGATATCGTGGGTGGAACATCTCAAGATCTCGCCGTTTCCGAAACCGACGGCACGGTTTCCATCGAGCTGAACTTCAAGGCGTTCGCGGACAACGTTCCGACGACTCAGCATGCGAAGCGAACCTCGAGGCTCGACGATCCTTCGATCCAGGACTTCGCCGATCAGGCGCTCGAGCTCGCGACGCTGCGCGCAGAATTGAAGCGACTGTCGCGCGACTACGAGATCCTGCAACAGCAAGCGGCGGCACGCGAGGCGCGCCTGGACGATCTGCGCCGTGAGCTGACTGCCGCACGCATGCAACTTCGCGAGGAGCGCCACGCGCAATCACAGACGTTCGCGGCCACCATCGTGGAAGAAGCGTCGCGGATGCGGCCGCTGCTGATTCCCGTCGATCGGCCCGACAGCCCCGTTGCGCTCTCGCGCGACATCGTGACGATCGGCAGGACCAGCAAGAGCGACATCTGCATCCGTTCCAGTGCCGTGAGCCGCGATCATGCGCGGCTGCTGGTCGCGGCGGGCAGCGTGACCCTCGTCAACATGAGCAGCACCAACGGCTGCTTCGTCAACGACGAGCGGGTAACGAAGCAGCGGCTGCAGGACGGGGATGTAGTGCGCATCGGCGATCGCTCGTTCCGATTTGCCTGTAACCACCCTGGCAGTTAGCTGCCGTTCGCCGTACCCTCGGGTGCGATGTCCGGCTCACGCGCACTCACGGCTCTTCTGCTCATTGCAGCATCCTGCACAGCGGCAGCGCAGGATCGGAACATCGCGCTCCCCGTCGCTGATCTGGAGCACATGCTCCAAGCCGAGCCGATGCGGATCGTCACCGCCGAGATCAGTCGACCGAAAGCGAAGGGCGACATCACTCTCAAGGCAGACGTGGCGTTCGCCGACCGACCGCCGATCCGCGTGAAGGTGCGCAAGGCCGAGCGCGGCGCGCAGACGTTCAACAACGTGCCCCGCTACGATCTCGCAGCGTATGAGTTGCAGAAGCTGCTCATGGATGCGCAAGAGTACGTCGTACCGCCGACGTCGCTGCGCATGTTGCCGATGGAGCAGATGAAGCCTTACTCGCCTGACGTTAGAGCGACGTTTCCGGATTCGGATGATGTGCTCTGCGTGGTGCAGTACTGGCTCCAGGACGTCACGGCACCGGCGGACGTTCTGTTCCCGGAGCGGTTCGAGAGCGATGCGCTGTATGCGCGGCACATCGGCCAGCTCAACGTGCTCACCTATCTCATCAGTCACCGCGATTCGAATCTCGGCAACTTCCTGATCTCCGCGGTGCCGGAAGGCGCGCGCGTATTCTCGATCGATCATGGAGTCGCGTTCGCTTCGGAAGGCAGCGACCGCGGCGAGCTGTGGCGCTCGATGCGCGTGAAGCGGCTGCCGGCTGATACGGTGGCGCGCCTGCGTAAGTTCACGGAAGCTGATCTCAATGCGCGACTCGGCGTGCTCGCCGAATGGAAGCTCGATGGCGGTCACTACGTTGCGGTCGCGCCCGGCAAGAACCTGCGGCCGATCTCCGGCGTCCGGCGCAAGGACGGCGTCGTGCAGATGGGTCTGTCGGGCCCGGAGATCGGGGCGGTGTGGAGTCGCGCGCAGAAGCTGCTTAGGATGATCGACGATGGAGACATCGCGACGTACTGAGAGCTCGCACGCTGGGCTGCTCTGCCTGATCCTGGCAGCGCTCCTGTCGATGCCGCGAGCCGAGGCGGAAGCCGATCGCTGGTCGAACGTCGAGCGCGTCATCGCGTTCGGCGATGTGCACGGCGCTTACGACGATCTCACGCAGTTGCTGCAGACCGCAGGCGTCGTCGATGCGAAACTGCACTGGGCCGCCGGCAAGGCGCATGTCGTCAGCACCGGCGATCTCATCGATCGCGGCCCCGGCTCGCGCCAGGTGCTGGACTTGCTGATGCGTCTGCAGACGGAGGCGCAGTCTGCGGGCGGCATGTTGCACGTCACGATCGGCAATCACGAAGCGCTGAATCTGCTGGGCGACCTGCGATACGTCACGCCTGCGGAGTTCGCCGCGTACCAGGCCGAAGACCCTGCGGTCCTGCCCGACACTACACATCCACCCGGATTCTTTGGGAAACGCGCCGCGTTCGCGCGCGACGGTCAGTATGGTCGCTGGCTCCTGGGTCTGCCGGTAGCGATCATCATCAACGACACGCTCTTCATGCACGGCGGCCCATCGGCCGTACTCGCCGGCCTGTCGATCGAGGAGATCAACCAGCGTTATCGCACGGCGCTGTCCAACGTCGTGAGCATGCCTGACGCAGGCCGCCTCGATGCCGCGCATGCGAATCCTCTGCTGAGCGATGACGGTCCCAACTGGTACCGCGGCGCCGCGCTCTGCAACGAAGCGTCGGAGACCGATGTCTTAAAGCCGCTGATGGATGGGCTCGGCGTCAAGCGCGTCGTGATCGGCCACACGGTTGCTCGCAACATGCGCGTCGCATCGCGCTTCGACGGGACGGTCGTGAAGCTGGACACAGGGATGAACCGCGCGGTCTACAAAGGACATCCCGCTGCGTTGGTGCTCGAACACGGCGACATGCGCGTCATGTATGCCGAGGGTGGACCGCCGGCGGCGGTGCCGCGCGAGCCGCTGTTCGTGGCTTCGTCTTCGCTCGACGATGCAGCCATCGTTTCGATTCTGACGAACGGTACCGTCACGGTCAGTGGACCTCGCGGCGCCGGCGCGTTGGACGTGGTCGTGGAGCAGGACGGCAGGCGCGTGCCTGCTGTGTTCACGCAGGGCCCGGCCGATGCGATTCGCAAGAACCTCGCCGCGTATCGGCTCGATCGTGCGCTGCGACTCGGCCTCGTGCCGGCAACGGTGAAGCGCGACGTGAATGGCCAGAGCGGGATCGTGCAGGCCCGGCCGGAGAAGTGGGTGACTCAGGCCGACGTCGAGCAGAAATCGCTGCGACAGGGCGGCTGGTGCCCGCTGTCGACGCAGTTTCAGCTCATGTACGCCTTCGATGCGCTGATCGGCAACGCGGCTCGCACGCACGAGCGCATTCTCTACGATAACGATTGGATGCTGCTGCTGACGGGACACGAGCAAGCGTTCGGAAGAGGCAAGACGCTGCCGGGTCACCTGCGTGCGCCTGTGCTGCAACTGGGTCCGGAGATGCGCCGGCGGCTCTCGATGCTGAACAAGGCTGCGCTCGCGCAGGCGCAGGCGCTAGGCGATCTCCTCAACGACCGCGAGCTCAGCGCAGTCCTCGCGAGGCGCGATCTACTGCTGGCGAATCCTGAAGTCGCTCGTAGCCTCCATGCCGTCGACGTCGCTCGCGACCACGCGCACGGTGATGTCGGTCGCTAGATCGCTCGGGAAGATGCCGGTGAACGCGCACTGCCGGATATCGAACCGGAGCCAGTTCGGCAGCGGACTGCCGTCCGCGAGCAAGGCTCTCAGCCGCAGCACGTCGCCAGGATCTTCGTCGCGGAACGAGTCGCCGGGGATGACGTGTCGGAACGCCTGGCCGGGCTCGTAGATGAGATCGTCGATCGGCTTGGTGGCGACGGGCGCGAGGTTCGTGACCTTCTCGCGCGCCATCTTGATGAACTCGCGGCCGATCGCGATCGCCAAGCCGATCCACAGCACCGCGAGAATCAGGTTGAGCACCGCGAACTGCGATGCCGACCAGTGCAACCAGTTGAGGCCCGCGTAGACGACGCCGGCCTGGAGCAAATCGCCGAAGCGCCAGAAGAAGGTGTCGATCGCCGTCTTGCCGTCGTACTTGGCATCGCGGCTCACCGGCAGGAACAGCGCCTGGCGCGTGGTGTTCATCAGCGAGTAGTCGATGCCGTTCTCGGCAATCTTCACCAGCTGGATGATCGTGAAGATCGGCACGAACACGATGAAGCCATAGCCGAGCGCGACGATGATCGGCATCACCAGCAACGCACCCGCCACGCCGACCCAGCGATAGATGCGCGAGACCAGGAAGAGCTGCACGACCACGCCGAACGACGTGAACCAGAACTGGAACTGGCCGTAGAACGCGGCGATCAAGTCGCCCTTTTTCAGCGCGCCGCCGCTTGCCGCCACCTGCGCGTCCGCGTTACGACTGACGACGTCGGCGAGGATGAATTCGCCGGTGGAGTTGATCCAGTTGAGCAACACGATCAACAGCGCGATCAACAGCAGGTAACGGTCGCTCAACACCAGGCCGATGCCGCCCATGATGTTCATCGGCCGCTTCTTCTCGTGCTCGGGGCTCGCGGCGCGCGACTCTGCTGGTGCAGCCGCGGACGCGGCACCCGCGAGGCTGACAGTCACGAGCAACGCGACGGTCGCGACCAGCATCAGTCCCTCGGGCGTCAGCGCGGCAACGGTGAGTTGCGCGCATTTCGCGCCGGCCAATGCGCCGAAGTTGCCGCCGAGCATGATCATCGGGAACAGCCGTTGCCCGCTCTTGAGGTTGTACGTGTCGGCAGCGAATGCCCAGAACTGCGCCGTGACCATCACGCCGAAGATGCTCACCCAAACGAACAGCGCGACGCCGATGCGCTGCTCGAACCAGGCGAACGCTGCGAAGATCACGATGTTGGCCGCGAAGAACCAGGTCACCACGCGCAGCAATCGCGCACCGTCGACTCGCCGGCGCACACGGCTGTACAGCGGCACGACGATCATCAGCAGCAACGCAATCGCGGCGAGCGAGTACGCACGCACCGCTGCACTGAATTCCGACAGCAGAAACGCTTCGCGCAGCGCCTTGAGGATGTAGTACGAGAACAGGAACAGGAACGCGCTGACGAAGAACAGCGCCAGACTGCGGCCCTCACCGGGCCGGATGCGCGTGAACAGCGTGAGCGCGCGTTCGAGTGGACTGAGACGACTGTAGTCGGTCAGCACGGCGGCCAAGGCTTCCCATGTGACGATCGCAGGAGCGAATAGTCTGAGGGAACAGTGCAGCGCGCTAAATGGTGGCCCGGGGCAATCAGCGGCGCAGGCGCGCAGACCACCCCAGCCAGTAGCCCAGGCTCAGCAATCCCAGGAACGGAATCCCGAAGACCAGCGTCATTCGAAACGATTGATTGAACAGGGTCGTCAGCAGAACCGAGGCCATCAGACCCGCTCCGAGCAGCGAGGTGAATGGATAGCCCCACATCCGGAACTGCGCGCCCGACTGCACACGCGCCCGCTGCGCTCGCCGGAAAAAGTAATGCGTGATGAAAATCATCATCCAGACGAACATCACGGCGAAGCCGGATATCGACAGCATCACCAGATAGGCCTGGTCGGGCCAGAGTGCTCCGAGGACCGCTGCAACCGCGACACCGGAGCTCGACAGCAGCAGCGCCTGCAGCGGCACGCCTCGCTTGTTCAGCACACCGAAGCGCCGCGGCGCCTGGTCGGCGCGCGACAGGCTGAACATCATGCGCGTGCACACGTACAGGATGCTGTTCATCGACGAGAGTGCCGCGACGAGAATCACGAAGTTGATGACGCCGGCGGCGGCCGGAATGTGTGTCGAACGCATTGCGCGTACGAAAGGACTCTCGCCCGCGCCGGCAGCAGTCCACGGCATCAGGGCCAGCATCAATGCGAGTGTCAGCAGGTAGAAAAGAATCAGCCGGACGATCGTCGAGCGGAACGCACGCGTGATGGCAATCTGCGGCTGCTCGGCCTCGCCGGCCGCGACCGCAATCATTTCCAGACTGAGGTAGCTGAAGACTGCAACCATCACTGCGATCCAGGCACCCCACCAGCCATGCGGCAGAAAGCCGCCGTGCGCGGTGTAGTTGGCGAAGCCAACGGGCTCTGCTGTGCCGAACACGAGGTAGCTTGCGAGCACGATGAAGGCGACGATCGCCGTGACCTTGATGACGGAAAACCAGTACTCGATCGTGCCGAAGACGTTGACCGCGAGCGCGTTCGCCAGCACCAGGGCTCCTGAGAACAGGAAGATCCAGAGCCAGCCCGGAGTCGTCGGGAACCAGAACTTCATGTAGACCGCAACGGCCGTGACTTCCGCGCCGACCGCAAGCACGTTGCCGGTCCAGTAGCACCAGCGCACGAGGAAGCCGGCAAGCGGTCCCACGTAGTGCTCAGCGTACGCGCCGAACGAGCCCGTCAGTGGATGGGTGACGGTCATCTCCGCCAGGCACCCCATGAGCAGCAGTGCCACGACCGCGCCGATCAGGTAACTGACGAGCACGCCGGGGCCGGCGAGGCTGATCGCGAAACCACTGCCGAGAAACAAGCCGGTGCCGATCGCGCCACCGATCGCGATCATCGACAGCTGGCGCGCGCTCAGGCTCCGCCGCAGACCGCGTTCGCGTGCAATGATGCTTTCGAATCCGTCGTCGGCTGCGCTCATTGCAGCACTATACAGAGCTGCACAAACGCGACAGCGCTCGTGTCACGTGCTCCCGAGCGTCGGCTCGATTCGTTTCGGCCGCAGAGCGCGCCCAGACGACGCAACGACCTTCGCTGGCGGTGTCCGACTGCAGGACGCAAGAAAGACCTCGCCGGCTTTCGTCAACCGATAGCCGTCCTCGCCATCGTCCGCGCCCAACGTGCGGTCGACGAGGCTCAGCTTCCGCAGTGTCCCCAGTACAACCGTGACGTCGGTTGAGCGCATGTCGAGGGCGCGCCCGATGTCGTTCGCTGTCAGCAAGTGTGCGGGTGGCAGGTTCGCGTGAGACTGCAGGATGCGCAGCTGGAGCGTACTCAGCGCAGGCTGCTCGAAGACTTCCGTTCGCGCAGACCGCGCCTGCCGCTCCAGCGCGAAGGAGCGAAAGGCAATTGCGAGCCGTCTCGCGACGACTCGACCGGCACGCTGCAAATCCTCATACAGGCGTACCGCGAGCGCGGTCAGCGTCTGGTCCACGACGCGAACGAGCTTGCAGGTGCCGACGATCAGTGCGATCGCACCAAGCCAGATCACAATAGAGAGGACTCCGGACACGACACGCGCGTGACCGGCGAGGTCGAGCTCGGGGAATTTCGCGAGGAACTGATCGCCCGGCACGAAGAAGGCGCGATACAGCCAGAGTGCGACGTCGATCAATACGCTTTGCAGATCGGTGCTCATGCGGCGACCCCGCTGTCATAGACGTGTGTCCGTAGACCGGAGGCTTTGCGTCCCCACCTTTCGATGGGTTTGCCCTTGTCGGCGCGCCGACTGTGAAACAGCCGGCAGCGAAACACAAATCCGATTTGACAGTAACGCGTGCCAGTCAACCGTGCAGCTCGATAATGTCGCCGTCGGCCACGACGTGGCCGGGTCCGACCTGCTGACCTTCGAATCCGGACGCGCCCCACATGCGAGCATGCTTGAGGGAGCGCGCGAGATCCTTGTGGACGAGGTGTGCAACATCCGCGACCGTCTGCCCACGACGCAGCGTGTACGGTCGGGAGCGATCTGCAGGTTTGCCAGGCGCTTTGGTATAGACGCGCACGATACCCAAGTGATCGAAGAGCCACGCGCCGACTTCACCTAGCCCGAGCCCGCTGCTTGCGGAGACGGCAAGCGCCGGATACTGAAGGCCCACGAGCTCCAGCAGCGTGCGCAGCTCGGATCCCGCATCCTCAACTGCATCTGCTTTGTTGGCGAGCAACAGCGTGCGTAGAGACAAAGCGAACGGATCGTCATCCGCCGCATCGTCATTTCCCGCGTGCAGGCCTTCCCAGTGCTCGACCAGCGTCACGCCGCGCTCGCGCATCATGTCGCGCACGCTCACGATCTCGCCCACGCAGTCGGGATCGCCGAGATCCACGACCAGCAAGCATGCATCTGCCGTCTGCAGTGCGCTCGCGAGCCACGGCGTCGGATGCTCAGGCGAAACGGCGGGCAGGTCGACGAGCTGAAAGTGCACGTCTTCGTACGGCATCATTCCCGGCTCCGGGAATTGGGTCGTGAACGGGTAGATTGCGGCGCGCGCGGTGGAACCCGTAAGCCGCGCGTGCAACGTCGACTTGCCGGCGTTAGGCGGACCCAGCAATGCGATCTGAGCGGCGCCTTCCGGCCGGACGACCAGCGCGGGTCCGCCGTGTGCTCCGCCCTTCTTCGGCCGCTCGATCTCTTCGCCGAGCTCGTGGATGCGTCGCTTGAGGTCGGCCTGCAGGTGATCGGTTCCCTTGTGCTTGGGAATCACCCGCAGCATTTCGCGCAGGCAGTGCAGACGCTCGCCGGGATCGCGCGCCTGCCGCAGCGCGGCCTGCGCAGCCTTGTACTCCGGGGACAAGTTCGCGGGCATGTGCAGCTAGCCCTGATTGCGACCGGGTCGTTTCGGAGCACCATATTGAACCCAACCCGGCCACGCGCAAACGGAGGACCATCATGAGCATCGCAGCAACGGTCCAGACTCGCCTGTCAGAGGCGGGCGTGGAGTACGAGATCATCGAGCATCCGCGGACGTCGAACAGCACTCACACCGCAGAAGCCGCGCATGTGCCCGGCGCGAGCCTCGCGAAGAGTGTCGTGCTCGAGGACGGCGAGAAGTATCTGTTGGCAGTCGTGCCCGCCACTCACAGCGTGGACCTCGGCGCGTTGCACCGGCGGTTCGGTCATGTGATCGGGCTGGCTTCAGAAGAGCAGATCGGCCGGCTGTTCGCGGATTGCGAGCCCGGTGCGGTGCCGCCGTTCGGCCAGGTGTATGGCATCGAGACCATTCTCGATGAGGCATTCGTCGATGCCGAGGATGTGTACTTCGAGGGCGGCGATCATCGCGCGCTCGTGCACGTCAACGGCAGCGATTTTCTGAAGCTCATGCACGACACGCCGCGCGCGAAGATCCGGCTGCATCATTGAAGCGCACGGTCGGCGCTACGACGGAGTTTTTTCCTGCTCGATCCAGCGCAGCGCGTCGTCCAGGTCCTGCATCAGCTGATCGCGTGCGTCGCTGAAGCCGTGATCCTGTGCTTCGACTGTGTAGAGCCGAAGTGTCGGCGTGTCCGGGCCGAGCAGCTCGCGCGACTCGGCCGCAGGAACGTAATCGTCGTTGGTCGACTGGATGACCGCGAGGCGCGCGGAACCCATGAACTTCAGCGCCGGGTACAGCTGGATGCGGCCCTGATCGTCGACCTGGATTCGCGGGTCGTCTTTGGGCGCGTGCAGATAATCGGCTTCGCGAGTCAGTGCAATTGCAACCGCGCCGCCGATGCCGTCGCGCAGATCCTGATGGACCGCTGTGAACGCCACAACTGAAGCGCCGCGCGAGAAGCCGACGATGACGACCGGCGTCGTCTCCGGCAGACCCAGATGCTGCTTCGCCTGCGCGTACAGGTCTTTCAGCTCCTGCGCAGCCCGCTCGGTGCTGATGCGCTCGCCAGAGCGTGCGATTTCCCGCAGCGCCTCGGGCGAGCTGTAGCCCATCATCGTGTAGCCCTCTTCGGCAAGATGCCGGAATACGGCGTGACTGGTGCCAAGCCAGCCGTCGTCGCCGGTGACGAACACGACGAGATAGCCGGGATGCCGGTCTTGCGCCGGGCGAACGTCGACCGCGTCGATCTCGCGGCCTAACGTATGAATGGGCTGCACGGTCACGTCGTACACGCCTGGCTGGGAGGTCAGACGTGGGCCGAGACAGCCGGCGAGGACAGGCAGGCAGAGTGCGGCGAACAGTCGGGTCGTGCGCATGCTGCTGAGCGTACTCCGGCCGCTGCAAGGCTGCCTCAGTGACAAGGGCACGCAGCCACGTCAACCGCTTCGCAAGTCCCGCGTTAACCCGCTTCAGTGCCTATCACGCGTGGGAGATCTTATGTTCACTTCAGGATTCCGCGCAGCGTTGCAGAGCTGCGTCTTCATGCTGGCCTTGTTCCTGGCGGCCTGCGGCGGGGGCGGCGGCGGCATGTCTGCTTCCTCGAGCAACCCTCCTGCGTCGTCCGACTGCACCGATTGCGGCACGACGTTCGTCGCCATCACCGATGCCGACGGCGACTTCCTCAGCTACTCCGTCGACGTCACCTCGCTCAAGCTGAAGAAGGCCAATGGCACCCTGGTCGAAACGCTGCCGGCAACGACGCGTATCGACTTCGCCCAGCTCGTCGACCTGACCGAGTTCTTTACCGCCGCCACCATTCCCAACGGCGAGTACGTCGCGGCCACGCTGCGTCTCGACTACTCGAACGCCGATATAAATGTCGAGCAGAACGGTGCGCCGGTGGCAGCTCACGCAGTGGATGCGAGCGGCAACGCGCTCGGCACGGTCGATGTCACCGTGACATTGGACAACCGGCATCACCTCCTCGTGGCGCCGGGCAGACCTTCGTTGTTCACGCTGGACTTCAATCTGGCTGCGACCAACGCGGTCGACCTGACGACGACGCCGGCAACGGTCACCGTGACGCCGGCGCTGGTCGCATCGCTCGACCTCGTCGATCAGAAGGACATGCGCGTACGCGGTCCGCTCGTGAGCGTAGACAAGGCGGCTGGCACCTACGTCGTCGACCTGCGTCCCTTCCACATGCGCGCGCAGCGTTTCGGTCAAGTCACCGTGCACACCGATGCGAGCACCACGTTCGAGATCAACGGCACGAACTACACCGGCAGCGCCGGTCTCGACGCGCTGGCCGCGGCGGGCGCAGGCACGCTCACGGCTGCCCTCGGCACACTGACGCCGGCGACGCGCGAATTCGACGCAGCCGCAGTGTTCTCGGGCACCAGCGTGCCTGGCGCCGGAGTCGATACCGTGATGGGCGAAGTGATCTCGCGCACGGGCGACGTCTTGACCGTGCGCGGCGGCAACGTGATTCGCGACAGTGACGGCGATCACTTTGCGCGCGGGAACGTCAACGTGACGATCGGACCTAACACCAAGGTGGTGAAGGGTGGAACGTCACCGGCGACCATAGCGGCACCCGCAGACATCTCGGTGGGTCAGTCGATCGAAGCGTTCGGCGCGGCTACGCCGATGGTTGCCTCGTCGATGTCGGGAGGCTGGACTCTGGATGCGACCGCGGGCCGCGTGCGCATGCACCCGACGCCGATTTACGGCTTCGTGAAGTCGACGTCGAGCGACGCGCTCACACTGCAGCTCGACTCCATCGCTGGTCGCAAGGCTTCGGCGTTTAATTTCGCGGGCACGGGCACGAGCACGGCGATGGATGCCGATCCGGCCAACTACGAAGTCGCGGCGCCCGGCCTCGATCTATCGGGCCTGTCGATCGGCGAGCCGACCAAGCTCATCGGCTTCCCGACGCCGTTCGGCATGGCACCGCCGGATTTCACCGCGCGCACTCTGGTCGATTTCCCGCGCTTGCCTGCGATGCTGTCGCTGACGTGGCTGCCGGGCGGCACCACCGCGCCGTTCGTGAGTCAGAATCCGACCGGCCTCGTGCTCGATCTCGCGAATCCGGCGATCGGCCGGCCGCACGTGCTGACGATCGGGCCGCGCGTGCTGAACCTGCTCACGCTGCCGTCGTCGCCGAGCATCGTGCCGCCGAGCGCCGGAGCGAGCGCGTACTTGATCGTGATGCGCGACGAGTCGCACGCCTTCGGCGACTTCGCGGACTTCGTGGCCGAGCTGGGCACGCGGCTCAACGGTTCGACCGTGATGCTGACCTTCAACGCCACTGGATCCTATGACGGCGACACGAACGTGATGACGGCGCGTTCGATCACGGTGATCTTGAGGTAGCTGGGGGACAAGTCGGCGCGTAGGGTCCGTCCGCGACGAACTGTTGCCATTCGTCCTTCGTCAGATCGCGAGTGAGCCGGCGACAGGCTTCGTCGATGAGGTCAGCCGGCCGCAGGAACCACGTCTGCACGACGTCCTGCTCATCGGCGGTCGCCAGATACTTGCCGTCGGGGCTGACGGCGATGGCGTGGATGGGTGAGTCGCGCTGCAGAAACATCTCACGGCCCGTGCTCAGCTCCCAGAGGCGAGCTCCATCGGAGCTCGCCGTGACGAGGCGGGCGCCATCTGCGGTGAACGCGCCGGCAGTGACTGGCGCAGGATGCCGCAGCAGCTTGATCTGCTTTCCTGTGGCCACATTCCAAATGCTCGCATTGAACTCCTGCGAGTATTCAGTTTCGCTCGTGACCTGCAGCTCGTCTTCACTCGTCGCCAGCAGCTTGCTGTCGGAACTGAATGCGAGAATCCCGCTGGCATGCTGCAACGGAGGGCGGACTTCCTTCCAGGTCGACGTATCCCAGATCACGACCGCGCCGGCGGCAACGGGTATCGGACTCGCACCGCTATAGCGTTCGGACACGCTCGCAGCAGCGTAGCGGCCATCCGGGCTGAACGTGATCTGGCGGTATCCACCTTCCTTTTTAAACGGAGGGACTAACTCGTTCTTCGTCGACACATCCCACACGACGGCTGTATCGGAATTGATCGTGCTCGCGACGAGGACCTTACTGTCCGGGCTGAAGGCGAGCGACGCAATGCCGTCGCCGAGCGACCAGTGTGCGATCTCGCGCGGCGCAGGCATCGCCCACAACCGCACGTTGTTGTCCAAACCCGCCGTCGCCAGGTAGGTGCCGTCCCTCGAGAACACGCTCCCGCTAGTGCCCGAGGGCATCTTCGATGTCGTGATCTCCTTTGCCTCGAGGTCGAACACACTCATGGCGTCATGGATGAAAACGACGAAGTGCTTGCCGTCGGGATCGAGCGCAACGTGCGCATCGTCCTCAGTCTTGACGTGCGCGACTACACGCGAGGTCTCGGGATCCCACACTCGCACCACACGATCGCTGCTGTTCGTCAACAGACGCTTGCCGTCAGGCGTGTAGGCGATGGACCGGAT
>Ga0070664_100000768_pt1 | contig 24740 bp, 25 predicted proteins | sample KBSC73metaG_FD_65863 | JGI IMG/M metagenome (GOLD analysis project Ga0070664, IMG submission 65863) | Corn rhizosphere microbial communities from Kellogg Biological Station, Michigan, USA - KBS C7-3 metaG | ecosystem: Host-associated > Plants > Roots > Rhizosphere > Soil ... | reverse complement strand
GAGGGCGCATGCGCGTTCACGCACTCGAGGAACGTCTGCTCGTCGTCCATGTCTGCCCTGGATCGAGATGACACCGTGGCGAGCCCCGGAGGTTCCCGGAGCTGGTACGCGCTGGCGAGGCTCCGGGTTTCTCCGGCCTGGGAACTGACAGGCGTGGAGCTCGTGTCCGGTCAGGGCGGCCCGCTCACGGAACGAGCGGGGACCTCCGGAGAGCGCCGACATGAACCTCGATCGCACCAGGACCATCGTGATGGGGCTTGCTCCGACTGCTCTGCTGACCTTCGGCTTGGCGCTCGGGACCGAGCGCTCCCCGGCGTCCCACAGCTCGGTGCCAGCCCAGCCTGCGGCAGAGCGGGCCTGCGTGGCTGTCGTGGCCGAGCATGCCGCCTGCGCGCTTCCGCCTCGCCACACGGAACAAGGAGGACCTCTCCGCGCGTCCTCGGGGGTGCGGTGAGCGCCGGGCCAAGCTGAGCGGATGGTACGTCTTCTGATTCACCCCTGGACGGACGCGGTGCGGCTTCCCCCAGAGTGAGACGGCTCGCCGCGCCTCCGCGCCAGGACAACGTCCAGCGAGGCAGGTCCAGCTCCACCGAGACCCAGCGCGAGTAGCCCGGAGAGATAGAGGAGATTCAGCTCGTAGCCGATTGGACCGAACTTCGCCCCCACCGGGGTCAGGGCCTCCAGGCGGATCGAGGAGAATCCATAGCGAAGATGGACCCCGAACATGGCAGTCAGCATGACCATCGCCAGAGGAGCAGCAAGCGGAACCACGGCCAATCCCGCCATGAGACACAGGCCACCGCCGAGCTCGAGAAGCGACGTCACCCACGCTGCCAGGTTTGGCAGAGGGACGCCCAGCGCCTGGAGGATGACCGCGAACTGCTCTGGTCCTCTTCCGAGCTTCGCCAGCCCGTGCGCCGCGAAGCCGAACCCGACCATGAGACGGACCGGCAACAGGGCCCATCGTGCGCGCTCTTCCCAGACCGTTCTCACCGCCTTCGCACGCTCGAGCGCCTCCATTGGCGCGTGGAGCGCACGCTCCTAGAACGAGGGACGCGCATCGGCGACCGTTCAGTTCCCAGGGGGAGCGGTTCGGAGCGTTTGCCCTGCGACCCGAGCCGTCACTCCACAGGACAACGGGACCAGCAAGAAGCTCTTGAGCGATGCGGCCAAGACCAAAGCCACGCTGAGCAAGAAGTCCGGCAGCGTTCGGGATTGACGGTGCCGCACCGAGTACCGTCTGCTCCTAGACGCTGCAGCGGCACTCTCGGATGCGTAGAAACATCGACCAGGGGATCCTCCTCGGGTCATGATCGACGTACTTCAGCGCCTGGAGCTCTCCTCCGGCTCGGGGGGCAGCTACCACTCACTCCCTCTGCTGGAGAAGAAGGGTGTGGCGAAGCTCTCCCGCTTGCCGGTGTGCCTCCGCATCGTGCTGGAATCGGTGCTGCGCAACCTGGACGGCCGGCGCATCCGTGACGAGGACGTCCATGCGCTGGCCGGCTGGACGCCTCAGGGGCCACGGGTGGCGGAGGTCCCGTTCTTCGTCGGGCGCGTCCTCCTCCAGGACTTCACCGGAGTCCCGCTGCTGGTCGATCTCGCGGCGATGCGCTCCGCGGTGGCTCGACGGGGGCGGGAGGTCACCGTCGTGCAGCCGAACGTCCCGGTCGATCTGGTCATCGATCACTCGATCCAGGTCGACTACTTCGCTCGAGCAGACGCGCTCCGCCTCAACATGGAGATGGAGTTCCGTCGTAACGGCGAGCGCTACCGGTTCCTGAAGTGGGGAGCGGGGGCCTTCGACGGGCTGCGGATCGTTCCCCCCGGGTTCGGGATCTGCCACCAGGTGAATCTGGAATTCCTCGCCCAGGGCGTCCTCGAGCGGAGAGGAGTGCTCTCCCCCGACACGCTGGTGGGCACCGATTCGCACACACCGATGGTCAACGGCCTCGGCGTGGTGGGCTGGGGCGTGGGAGGCATCGAGGCCGAGGCGGCGATGCTCGGCCAGCCAATCCATCTCCTTCTTCCGGACGTGGTGGGGGTGCACCTCCATGGCCGGCTGAGGGCGGGCGTGACCGCGACGGACCTGGTCCTCCGCATCACCGAACGGTTGCGCCAGGCGGGGGTGGTCGGCAAGTTCGTCGAGTTCCACGGTGAAGGGGCGGCCAGCCTGACCGTGCCGGACCGAGCCACCCTGGGAAACATGTCGCCCGAGTACGGGGCGACCATCGGATTCTTTCCCGTCGACGAGCACACCTGCCGGTACCTCCTCGCCACCGGGAGGAGCGAGGCGCAGGTCGAGAGGGTCCGCGGCTACTACCAGGCCCAGGGGCTCTTCGGGATGCCTGCCGCGGGACAGGTCGACTACACCACGCTCATCGACCTGGATCTCTCGGAGGTCGATGCCGCGGTGGCCGGGCCGAAGCGCCCTCAGGACCGGAGCCCGCTCCCCACGCTCCGTGACCGATTCATCGCGCTGCTCACCTCGCCCGACGGGTACGGAAAGCCCGAGGCCGATGTGATGCGGCAGGTGAAGGTGCCCGCGGGGGAACCGGCGGCTCCGCGCCCGGGCGGAGGCGAGCAGGCCGAGGAGTCCTTCCCCGATGGACGGGCGAACGACACCAGCCTCCTGACCGAGTCGGAGATGCTGAACAACCGCCCCACGCCGAACCGGCGCGACTCGGCGCCTGCACCCAGTCCTCCCCGGGCCTCGGTCTCGGAGCTGGCCCACGGAGACGTGGTCATCGCCGCCATCACCTCCTGCACCAATACCTCGAACCCCGCAGTGATGCTGGGGGCCGGGCTCCTGGCCAGGAAGGCCGTGGAGCGAGGACTGGAGGTCAAGCCGTGGGTGAAGACCTCGCTCGCCCCCGGCTCGCGCGTGGTCAGCGAGTACCTGCGAAAGACCGGATTGCAGCCGTTCCTGGACCGCCTCGGCTTTCAGCTGGTCGGCTTCGGCTGTACGACCTGCATCGGCAACTCGGGGCCCCTCGCCCAGGAGATCGAGGAGACCGTCACCCGGAACGACCTCATCGTGGCCAGCGTCCTCTCGGGCAACCGCAACTTCGAGGCGCGGATTCACCAGAGCGTGAAGGCCAACTTCCTGATGAGCCCTCCGCTGGTGGTGGCCTTCGCCATCGCCGGGCGAGTGGACATCGATCTCACTCGCGAGCCGCTCGGCGTGGTCGACGGGCGCGAGGTCCACCTGCGCGACGTGTGGCCGTCGATGGAGGAGATCGATCTCCTGCTCGGGAGCGCGTTCGACCCGGCGGAGTACCGTCGCGTCTACGCGGACTTCGCGACCCAGAACCCCCTCTGGAACGAGATCCCCGGCACGGCGGAGCCGCTCTACCCATGGGATCCGGCCTCGCTTTACATCCGTGAGCCGCCGTACTTCGACCCATCGCTCGGCGCGCCTTCCTCCTTCGAGTTTTCAGGCGCACGCGCGCTGGCCATCTTCGGCGATTCGATCACCACCGATCACATCAGCCCGGCGGGGGCGATCAAGTCGACCTCTGCCGCCGGTACCTACCTCCGGGAGCACGGAGTCAAAGACGAGGACTTCAACACCTACGGCGCCCGTCGAGGGAACCACGAGGTCATGGTCCGCGGGACGTTCGCCAACGTCCGGATCCGGAACCTGATGGTCCCTGGAGTCGAGGGGGGGGTGACTCGCCACCAGCCCGGTGGCGAGCAGATTGGAATCTATCAGGCCGCGGAACGGTACCGTTCGGAGGGGATTCCGCTGATCGTCATCGCCGGAAAGGACTACGGCGCCGGCAGCTCGCGGGACTGGGCGGCCAAGGGCACGCGGCTCCTCGGGGTGCGGGCCGTCCTGGCTCGCGGTTTCGAGCGCATCCACCGCTCGAACCTCATCGGGATGGGGGTCCTGCCCTGCGAGCTCCCGGAGGGAGTCTCGGCGCAGTCGCTGGGCCTGGACGGCACGGAGCGCTTCGATTTCACGCTGGACGGGCCGCTCGAGCCGCGCCGGGCGGCGCGGCTGGAGATCCAGAGCCGCGATGGCCGGAAGGATTCGGTTCCGCTGGTGGTGCGCATCGATACGCCCATCGAGGTTGCCTACGTCTCGGCCGGTGGAATCCTCCCCTACGTCCTGGAGCGGCTGCTGGACGGCGGGGGGCGCGTCGAATCCACCCGGTGAAGGAGGAACGAGATGACCAAGCCAGAGCCCGCAGCGGCTAGCCCGGCCTTCGAGCTGGCGGCGGTGGATCGTGAGATGCGACAGGAGGAGGCCTACCAGAGGGAGGGGCATACCGCCCGTACCCTGGTGCGTGAACTCGATCTGCGCATCGTCCTCGTGGTGATGAAGGAGGATGGTCGGATCGCGGAGCACCGCGCGGGGGGGACCATCTCGGTCCACGCGCTCACCGGGCATGTCCAGCTCCATCTGCCCGACAAGGTGGTCGACCTGCCCGCCGGCCGTCTGGTGGTCCTCGAGCACGGCATGCGCCACGACGTCCGCGCCCTCGCGGAGAGCGCATTCCTGCTCACACTGGCATGGGACCAGGGCGGTCGCTGAAACCGCGAGCCGGCGCGGCTGGCGCGCCGACACGCCGTACTACAGTGGCATCGCGCCGATCTAAACCTCGGTATTCGCTAGCCCCGGGGCAGACGGATGGGCGAGCATCAGTGCCCATGCCGAGAGAGACACGCAACCACGTCGATGACCTGCGCGGAGCGACCCGGCTCGCGGTCGAGGCGACCCGGAGCGTCACCAATCTCGTCGAGGCCATGCACCGGACGATCGGCGCTGGACCGGCGGTGCTCGGCCGCCCCCTGGAGCGCCCTATCCGTGTCCTCACCGCACCGGTGTACGGCGGCATCCGCGGTACGACGCGGCTGGTCGGAGCCGGCATCGACCTTGCCCTCGCCGGGCTCGGTCCGCTGGTGCCCCGGCGAGCGCCAGGGAGAGAGTTCGAGGCGGTGCTGGCGGCGGTCAATGGCGTCCTTGGGGATTATCTCGCCGAGACCCGGAACCCGCTCGCCATCCGGATGGGGCTGTACCACGGTGGCCACCGACTGGAGATCCACCGGCATGCGCTGCACGCCGCTCTTCCCCGGGCCGGGCGGAAACTGCTGCTGCTGGTCCATGGATCCTGCATGAACGATGCGGCCTGGAACCACGAGGGACACGACCACGGGGCCGCGCTGGCACGCGACCTCGGCTACACACCGGTCTATCTTCGTTACAACAGCGGCCTGCACATCTCGACCAACGGGCGGGAGCTCTCGGCCCTGCTCGAACGACTCGTCGCGGAATGGCCCGCAGCTCTGGACGAGCTGGTGCTCCTGGGCCACAGCATGGGCGGGCTCGTCTCCCGGAGTGCGTGCCACGCGGCCGAGACCGCGGGCCAGCGCTGGCGTCAGCTGCTGAAGAAGCTCGTCTGCATCGCCTCCCCGCACCACGGGGCGCCGCTGGAGCGCGGAGGGAGCTGGGTGGACGCGCTGCTCGGCGTCAGCGCTTACAGCCGGCCGCTGGCGAGGCTCGGAAAGATCCGCAGCGCGGGAGTCACCGACCTGCGCTTCGGCTACGTCCTCGACGAGCACTGGAAGGGCCGCGACCGCTTCCGTCTCGTCACCGACGGACGGACGCCACTCGAGCTTCCGGAGGGCGTGGAGTGTTACGCGATCGCCGGAACGAGGGCCCGCCAGCCACGTACCAGGCTGCCCGACGACGGTCTGGTCCCGGTCGACAGCGCGCTGGGGAGGCACAAGAAGCCCGAGCTGACGCTTGCCTTCCCCGAGAACCATCAGTGGATCGGCTTCGGCATGGGCCACGTCGACCTGCTCGGCCGCATCGAGGTGTACGAGACCCTCCGGAGGTGGCTCTCCTCCCGATTGACATCCCCACGGCAGGGGTTTTCCCGGACACGGTGAGCGTCGTTCCCGACCGGGGCCTCGACGAGCGATTGGTGGGAGGTCTATGAGTCGTGGCTCGCCGCTGAAGAATCGAGCCCCCGGCGTGCGCGCGCCTCGAGGCACGGAGCGCTGCCTGGCTCGAGCGCACGGCACAGCATGGGTCGATCTTCGTAGACGGCGCACAGGAATCGGTTCGGTACGGCGGTGCAGAGCGCCTTGCACCTTCCGTGGGTCATCTTCATGTAGCGCTTCGGCTCAGCCTCTCGGCCGACGCTCGCTGGGATCTCACCGACAGCCGGGGCCACGAATTCGGCCGTTCGTGCCGCACCCAGCCTCGCCAGGTCATCGGCGAAGACCTGCACGTAGTCGCGACTTCCAAAGCAGCAGGCCCCGCAGGTCGTGCAGTCGTAGTTGTTACCCAAGGCCCGGTCCATCAGGGACAAGCGTCCACTCCGACCCATCCAGATTTCGTCTGGTTTGGCCCACCGCCCCCATCGTGCTCAGCGGCTCCAGCGGTGGAAGGGGTCCGGCCCCTTGGCGCGGTCGATCTCGGTCGCGTTGACCGCGGCTTCGAGAATGCCCCTCTTTGGCGGCGGCCTGGAGAGCGCTGCCCGGACGTCCCCTTCGAAACGGACCTTCCCCGTCGCAACCTCGCGGAGCGCGACGACCGCCGACTTGTTGCGCTGGGTTGGGACGAGAGGAGTGGCGCCGGACGTGAGCTGCCGGGCGCGGCGCGTGGCCAGGATGCAGAGGGCAAAGCGATTGTCGACGAACTGGGCACAGTCCTCGACGGTGATGCGAGCCATGAGAACCTCGGTGCGGACGGATGTGACCGTCCTGCGAGTCCGAAGCGTCCTCGAGGCTTCAGGTGCAGGCGCGAGACGGCGGAAGTCACAGTCCGTATCAGGATCAGCGGGCAAGCAGCAACTGGGGGGACGGAAATCCGAAGATCGAGCTCTCCATCGCGGCGTTGTCGAAGCAATTGTCTCGCCGGCTGCTGCAGGTGATGCCGTGCCGCTCGCGAACGGCCCGGTAGTTTTTACTTGCGTCGGGGTTGCCGATCCGAGTGATGAAGCAGCCCGACAGAAGGGCACCGCCTCCGGAGCGCCATGTCGAGCGCGCGGACCGTGAGACGCCCGTCCTCCAGGGGCCAGTGTCCTCCTGTTCGGCGAAGTGGTAGAAGTTCTTCAGAGACTTCCCGACCTGGATTTCAGGCAACTCGAGGTCGGGAGTCGTCTTTGTCTGCGAAGATCCGTCCGACGCCTGGCCGGGGGAGCAGTCGATGCTGCCACCTTCGGCAACGGCATCCTCTCCACCCCGAAACGGTGTTGGGTCGGGTGGTGGTGCGCCCGGGTACGAAGCACGTCCGTCCCGACGTGGTGAACCTCGAGCGGGAAGTCCTCGACCGTGCCACTCGGTTCGGCTTCCGCTGGAGGAGCGCGTGCCCCTGACACCGCAGCAGCTGGCTCGGCTGTGCCACGAGGCGGATCGAGTGCTTTGCTCCATGCAGGGCGATGCCCGCGTCTCGCCCTGGGAGACGCTGGACGAGAAGACACAAGACGAGGTGGTGGCTGCCGTCCGAGAGGTGCTCGAACACCCCGAACTGACCGACGAAGCGCGCCATGCCCGCTGGCTTCGACAGCGGCGCGAGGCAGGATGGATCTACGGGCCGGTCCGATCGATCCCGGGGAGGACGGACCCCGCGCTGCTCGAGTATGGCGCTCTCTCCTCGGAACGCCGGCTTCGAGGGACTCTTTTCGGCGCCATCGTGCGCATTCTCCGGATGCCCACGGCCGAAGAAGCCTCGAGACGACCGACTCCGGGCGCGTCATGAGCTCGTCGCTCGTCGAACCTGGGAGGCCCGGTGCCAGCGCGGTGTGCGCGCACCTCAGGCAGCGGAACCCCCGGCGCAGCGGACTCCTGCTGCCCTGTGCTTGGCCCGCCTGTTCCAGTGGCAGCGTCGAAGCCACCCTGGCCATCACCCGGTTGGGCGAAGCGCCGGCCTCGGGCGAGACAGAGCAGGAGCCGCTCTTCGTTCATCGGCGACTGCTCATCCTCGAGGGAGGCGAACGCCTCTTCATCTGGCATCCCACCCAGACCTGAGGTCGCTCACGGTCAGGGGGACGGCAAGTCCAGTTCTTCCGACGACCTCGCGTACGCCTCCCCGGACTGACGCGGCCAGGGGCACGGGTGCGATGCGCGATGCATCGCGCCCCGCCATCGCCCGTCACTTCCGATCCGTCGGGTCAAGCACCTAGAGTCCTGCAGTCGATCTCAGAACACAGGAGTGAACGATGCCGCATCTCGCCTCGAGTCGATGCTGCCGTGTCCTCGTCATTCTCCTGGGGGCCTGCGGAGGCGACGACGGAGGCGATGGCGGGGGCGGTGGAGGCGGCAACCCGGCCAGCGTCACGCTCGTCAGCCGCACCTGGACGCAGCCGGCCAGCTCCGAGAGCTACCAGTGCCGTGAGATCCAGGCGACCTCCGATCTCCTCATCACCGGCTTCCAGCCCATGCTGCCCGCCGGCCAGTTCCGGATGTGGGTGGTGACCTCGAGCGCGCCGACGAACCCGACGCCCGGGGATTTCGAGTGCGCGCTCGACACGCTCGCCGCGCCGGGCAACCGGCTGATCTACGCCGCCGGCCTGGGCACCAACGACATCGATTTTCCGAGCGGCGTGGGGGTTCGCGTCCGGAGTGGACAGTACGTGACCCTCATCCTCCACCTGGTCAACGTGCAGGGCACCACGCTCAGTGGAACTTCTGGCGTGACCGCACGGACCACGTCCCAGCTCTCGACGGAGGCGGACATGATCCTCGGCGGCACGCTGTCACTCAACATTCAGCCCAGCGGGTCGAGCATCGGAACCGGTGACTGCGTGGCCCCGACGGGCTGGAACCTCGTCGCCTTGCTCCCGATGGGCAACGCCCTGGCCACCCACCACACTGTCGAGCTCGTGCACGGTGCCCCGACCACCCTCCACGACGCGATCTACGACTTCAACCAGCAGCGCTTCTACCTCGTGAACACCACGGTCGCGCAGGGCGACACGATCCGCGTCACCTGCAGCTACACCAACCCACGGAACTCGGTCGTTCACTTCGGGCCGCTGGCGAACGACGAGGTGTGCTTCACCGGGCTGTACCGAACGCCCGCGCCGGCCACCGCCGAGAACCCGATCAGCTGTCTGCTCTGACGCTGCGCCGGTGAACCCACACCCCGTCTTCACCCTTCGGACGACCGCTTCAGGCCGAGCCGACGCTCACCTCGCCGCGCTCGATCCTGAACACGCGGTCCAGCATGCTCGCCGAATGCTGCAGGTCGGACTCGGACACGAGGATCGACAGGCCTTCGCGCTTGAGCCCCGCGATCACCTCGGCGATGCGCTTCGATAGCGCCGGCGCGACACCCTCGAATGGCTCGTCGAGCAGGAGAAGCTTGGTGCCGCACATCAGCGCGCGCCCGATCGCGACCAGCTTCTGCTGCCCACCCGAGAGGTGCAACGCCTTGCGCTCGGCGAGGGCCTCGATCTCGGGAATCAGGGCGCAGATCTTCCTCCAGCGCGCCTCCGCGTTGGGCGAACCGAGTGCCCATGCCGGCACAAGGATGTTCTCCTCGACAGTGAGCGCGGGCACCAGCCGCCGGTCCTCGGGTAGGTAGCCGATGCCGAGCCGGGTGCGTGCATGCGGCGCGATTCGGGTGAGCACGTGGCCGTCGAAATCGATGGTGCCCCCACGCGCCGGCAGGAGTCCCATGATGCCGCGCATGAGCGTCGTCTTGCCCGCACCGTTGCGGCCGATCAGACCCGCCATCATGCCGCTTGGCAGCTCCAGTGCGACGTTGCGCAGAATGCCCACTGACCCGATCGACACGTCGAGTCCGGTGATCCTAAGCATCGGCGTTCTCCGCTTGCTCATCCGCGCGGACCTGAGGGCCGCCGATCACATAGCGGCGAACCTCCTTGTCGGCGAGGACTGCGGCGGCCAGACCATCGGCGAGAATGCGGCCCTCGTAGAACGCCATCACGCGCTGCGCGTAACGGCTCACGATGTCCATGTCGTGCTCGATGAACAGCACGGTGACCCCGTCGGCTCGCACGGCGCGCATGACGCGGTCCATGATGTCGAACTTCTCATCGCTGCTGATCCCGCTGGTCGGCTCGTCCAGAAGGAGCACTTTCGGCTTGACCACCAGCGCCATGGCGATGTCGAGCAGCTTGCGGATGCCTTCCGGGAGGACCCCCGCCAGCCGGTCGCCATGATCGGTGAGCCCGAAACGCTCGAGCATCGTGGCGGCGGCTTCCGGCAGTGTCCCCGCATGGCCTGGCACCCGCTTCGGCAAGCGCGCCCAAAGGAAGGTGCGGCTATTCCGCAGCACGATGCCGAGCGCGATCCCCAGGTTCTCGCGTACCGTCAGGGAGTTGTAGAGCTGCGGAATCTGGAACGAGCGGCAGATGCCGATCCGTGTCACCTCGCGTGGCAGGAGCGCAGTGATGTCGCGCCCTTCGAACGAGACGGTGCCGGAATCCGGCTTCAGGTAGCCGGTGATCATGTTCACGAACGTGGTCTTGCCAGCGCCGTTGGCGCCGATCAGACCGACGACAGAATCGTTTTCGATCGCCACGTTGATGTTTGCCGCCGCGACCACCGCGCCGAAGCGCTTGCTCAACGCCCTGGCCTCGAGGATGGGGTCCACGGTCATGCCGCCTTGCCCCGCGTGGCGAACATCGACCACAGGCCGTTGGGCAGGAACATGATGACCAGGAGCATCGCCGTACCGAGCGCAAGCTGCCAGGTGTTCGGCGAGTGCTGGTAGGCGACGCTACGCACGATCTCGAAAAGCACGGAGCCCAGGAACGGCGCGGCGACGCTTCCAGTACCGGCGAGGATCGCGACGAAGACGAACTCGCCCGAGGTGGTCCAGTACGCCATTTCCGGATCGATGTGGCCTACGGTCAGCCCCGTCAGCGCCCCGCCCAGCCCCGCGAGGGAACATGCAATCACGTACTTCACATGGATCGCCTGCCGAACCGAGGCGCCCATGTACTCGACCCGAAGCTCGTTGTCGCGAATCGCCGCCGCCAGGCGACCCAGCGGGGTGTGGAAGTAGCGGTCCAGCGACAGCGCGGCGGCGAATGCGACGACGCAGGCCAGTGCGTACAAGGAGAAGCGCCCATCGTGACCCGAGATCGCCGAGCCTGCCAGCGTCGGCGGGGTGACGTTGAAGCCGTCGGTGCTACCGAGCGCCTCACTCTTCACCAACAAGCCGTAGAGGATCATCGACAGGGCGAGCGACAGCATGGCGAAGAAGATGCTGCGATAGTTCGCGAGAAGGAATCCGAGCACGACTGCGACGACTGCCGCGACCAGGCTGCCAACGGTCAACAGCACCAGCGCGTCGGTGACGCCAAAGAACTGGCCGAGGCTCCCCGCCGAATAGGCGCCGAGGCAAAAGTAGAGTCCTTGCCCGAACGAGACGAGCCCGGTGCGCAGGAGGAGCATCAACCCCAGCACCGCGCAGCCTTTGGCCAGCGCGACGGTGGCCAGGAACTGCCAGGGCGGCAGCAGCGCGCCAAGTGCGAGCAGCGCGACCAGCGCAGCGACCAGGGTGACCAGGGTGCGGTCGCGGGCGTTCATATCTTGCGGGCCTCGAAGCCGGCGAAAAGTCCCTTGGGCCGGACGACCAGCACCAGCGCCATCACCAGGTAGATGCTGAACAACTCGACCTGGGGCAGGTAGTGAACCGCGGCCGAGCGCACCAAGCCGACGATCAGGGCTCCCAGCGCGGCGCCGGGAAGACTCCCCAGGCCACCGATCACGACGACCGCGAACGCGAGCACGATGACCTCGACCCCCATCCCCGGCACGACCGACACCGTCGGTGCGGTCAACGCGCCTCCGATGGCGGCCAGCATCGCGCCAGCGGTGAACGTCGCAAGGTAGAAGAGCGAGACGTTGATGCCCATCGCCAGGCTCACCTCGCGGTCGTGGATCACCACCAGCAGCAGCTTGCCTGGCCTCGTCCGCTGCAGCACCCAGGCGACGCCGATGCCGGTGAAGATCGCCACCGCGATCAGCACGAAGCTGTAGACGGGATAGGTGAGCCCGGCGAAGTCGAGGTTGCCGAGCATTCCGTACGGCTGCGCGATGAAATACGGGTCGACGCCCCAGATCAGCTTGATCACGTCTTCGAGGATGAGGAACACCGCGTAGGTGACGAGTAGCAGCACGATCTCGTCCTTGCCGTACATGAAGCGCAGCAAGCCGCGCTCGAGCAGCGGACCGGCGATGAGCCCGACGATGAGCGCGGCGAGAACGAGGATCGCGTAGCTGGCGTAAGGTGAGTGACCGCCGGCGAGCCAGGCACCGCCGAGCGACGCCGCGGCGTAGGCGCCCAACGCGTAAAGGCTGCCGTGCGCCATGTTCAGGATCTTCATCACCCCGTAGATCAACGTCAGGCCGATGGCGACGACGAACAGCCACGAGGCGTAGATCGCGCCGTCGATGACGACCGCCAGCAACTCGCGCATGGGGACGCTCGCCCCCTACCTACTTGGCCGCCTTGAGACCCTTGATCCAGTCCTCGCTCTTGACGCCGTCCGGCGGCGTGACTCGGTCTGCGGGGTAGGTCGCCACGTCGCTCAGCGTGAACTTGTCCCCGACGTGCTTCACCGTTCCGTACGCGGTTCCCTGCACGGCTTGGTGACCCTTTCCGAGGCCCATCGTGACCTTGCCGCCGGGGCCTTCGAACGTCAGATGTTCGAACGCGGCGATGATCTGCTCTTGCGAGGGCGAGGCCTTGGCACCGGCCTGGGCCTTCTCGTAGGCGGCCTTGAGGCCGAAGATTGCCTGGGCCATCTTGTACGACGGGTACGAAGGCGGCACGTTGTAGCGATCGGTGTAGACCTTGCGGAACCAGCGATTCAGCTCGGTGTCGGGCGCGAACATGTCGAATGGCCCGCGCGCGCCGATGATCGTGCCGTCGGGGATCTGACCGCCGAGCTTCTGCACTGCGGTTTCTCCGGCGGTCAGCACGACCGTGCTCTTCTTGAACAACCCGCGTGGAGCGCCCTGGAGGATCAGCGCATCCAGGTCACCGCCCCAGAAGCTCGAGTGAACGACGTCTGCGTCCGCGGACAGGATCGCGGAGATCTCGGCGCCGTATTGTCCGGCGAGAAGCTTGGGCATCTGTGAGGTGGCGATCTGGACGTTGGGATCGAGCACCTTCATCGTGGCCACGAAGTCGTTCCATGAGTCCTGGCCCCAGGCGTAGTTCTGGTTGATGCCGGCGATCTTGCGGATGTTCTTCTTGTGCTGGTGGAGGTAGAGCGCAGCGGCGACGTTGTCCATCGTGGCGGTGGCCCCGGTCCGGAAGAGGTACTTGTAGCTTGCATCCTCGAAAATGCGCGGCGTGCCGCAGTCGAAGAACACGGTGAGCTTCTTCAGCTCGTCGGCGACTGGGGCGATCGCCAGGCAATCGCCGCTCGAGATGTAGCCGATCACCGCGTCGACGTTCTTTTGCTGCACGAGATTGCGGTACTCCGTGACCTGCTTGGTGGTCCCGCCGGCCTCGTCGACGAAGACGATCTCCAGCGGCGCTCCGCCGATGCCCTTGCTGGCATAGGGCGCCACCACGGTACCTGCGTTGATCGCTTCGACGACTACCTCGGCGCCGTTGCGCGCCGGCACCCCGAAGGGTCCCGCAGCCGCCCCGGACAGGAAGGTGACGATGCCGACGCGAAACGGCTTGGCATCCTCCGCCGCGGCGGTACTGGGTATCCACGCCAGTGCGGCGGCGATCGCCGCGAGCCAGGTGCACTGCCAGAGACTCGATTTCATGCTGGATCCTCCTCCTAGTCACTTGTTGGCGTCACGCCTTCGCATCGCTGGGATCAAGCGGGCCGAACCGCTCACCCCGCGGCCACAGTCCGAGTAGGGCCACCCCACTCGTCCAAGTTGGACGTCAATGGAAACCAGAACTCAACGGAATTCCACAGAGCGAGGCGAGCACCGGACAGCTCCGGATCCGGAGCGACCCCCATGAGGTCATCTGCGCGGGGACTGGGAAAGAGAACGACCCAGGCTCGGAACGAATCGCCGGGGGGATCACACGCCATTTGGGCGGTACTCCTGGGAGCGATCAGCACATCCCGGTCGGAGCCTTAGTCCTCCCCGTCGCCGACGCGCGCCTTCTCCGGCCCGGCGAACGAAGCGACCAGGAAATCGCGGTTCATGCGCCCGATGGTGTCGATGCTGATCGACTTGGGGCACGCCTCCTGGCACTCGCCGTGCCAGCTACAGTTGCCGAAACCCTCGCGGTCCATCTGCGCGATCATCGCCAGCGCGCGACGGGAGCGCTCCGGCTGGCCCTGCGGCAACAGGCCGAGGTGCGCGATCTTCGCAGCGGTGAAGAGCGACGCGGATCCGTTGGGGCACGCCGCCACGCACGCGCCGCAGCCGATGCAGGCCGCGGCGTCCATCGCTCCGTCGGACGCGTGCTTGGGGACCAGGATGGCGTTTCCGTCGGGAGCGCTGCCCGTCTGGGCGGTGATGAAGCCGCCCGCGGCGATGATGCGGTCGAGCGCGCTGCGATCGACGACGAGGTCCTTGATGATCGGGAAGGCCGCCGCGCGCCACGGCTCGACCCGGATCTCGTCGCCATCGTTGAAGTGGCGCAGGTGCAGCTGGCAGCTGGCCGTGGCGCGCATCGGGCCGTGGGCCACCCCGTTGATCATCATCCCGCACGAGCCGCAGATGCCCTCGCGGCAGTCGTGGTCGAAGGCAATGGGCTCCTGGCCCTGGCCGATGAGCCGCTCGTTGATCACATCGAGCAGCTCGAGAAACGACATGTCAGGGCTGGCGTCGGACACTTCGTAGCGGGCGAACGCGCCGTCGGCGGAGCGGCCCTTCTGGCGCCAGACGTGAAGGACGAGCCTCATTTGTAGCTCCGCTGCGCGAAGTGCACCGCTTCGAACTCGAGCTTCTCCTTGTGCAGGACCGGCGGTTTGCCGTCGCCCGCGTGCTCCCACGCCGCCACGTAGGCGAAGTTCGCGTCGTCGCGCCGCGCCTCGCCGTCGGGCGTCTGGCTCTCCTCGCGGAAATGCGCGCCGCACGATTCCGTCCGGTTGAGGGCGTCGACGCACAGGAGCTCCGCCAGCTCCAGGAAGTCGGCCAGCCGTCCCGCCTTCTCCAGCGCCTGGTTCAGCTCGGCGTCGCTGCCCGGTACATTGACATTGCGCCAGAACTCGTCGCGCAGCTCCAGGATGTGGGCCAGCGCGCGCTTGAGCCCGGCTTCGTTTCGCGACATGCCAGCGTCGTTCCAGAGCAGCTCGCCCAGCTCGCGGTGGATCGAGTCCACCGTCCGCTTGCGCCGCGCCGCGAGCAGCCTCTTGGTGCGCGCCTCGACTGCGGCTTCGGCGTCGCGGAACGCGGCGTGATCGGCGTTGATCTCGCCCGGACGCGCGCCCGCGAGATAGTCGCTAATGGTATTCGGCAGGATGAAATAGCCGTCGGCGAGCCCCTGCATGAGCGCGCTCGCGCCGAGCCGATTGGCGCCGTGGTCGGAGAAGTTGGCTTCGCCGAGGACGAAGAGGCCGGGGATGGTGCTCATCAGGTCGTAATCGACCCATAGCCCGCCCATCGTGTAGTGGACGGCCGGGTAGATGCGCATCGGCGAGTGGTACGGATTTTCGGCGGTGATGCGCTCGTACATCTCGAAGAGGTTGCCGTAGCGCTCGCGGATGACCGCCTCGCCCAGCCGCCGGATCGCGTCGGCGAAATCGAGGTAGACGCCGCGGCCGCCCGGGCCGACGCCGCGGCCCTCGTCGCACACTTCCTTGGCGGCGCGCGAGGCGATGTCGCGCGGCGCGAGGTTGCCGAAGCTCGGGTACTTGCGCTCCAGGAAGTAATCGCGCTCGTCCTCGGGAACGTCGCGTGGCGCGCGGGCGTCGCCCTTCCTCTCCGGCACCCAGACCCGGCCATCGTTGCGCAAGGACTCGCTCATCAGCGTGAGCTTCGACTGATGCTCACCGCTCACCGGAATGCAAGTCGGATGGATCTGCGTGAAGCAGGGGTTGGCGAACGCGGCGCCGCGCCGGTGCGCGCGCCAGATGGCGGTCGCGTTGGAGCCCTTGGCGTTGGTCGAGAGATAATAGGCATTGCCGTAACCACCGGTCGCCAGCACGACGGCGTCGCCGGCATACGACGACACGCGGCCGCTGACGAGGTCGCGCACCACGATGCCGCGCGCTCTGCCGCCCTCGACGACGAGGTCGAGCATCTCGCTGCGCGGGTGCATCGCCACCCCGCCAAGCCCCACCTGGCGTTCCAGTGCCTGGTATGCGCCGAGCAAGAGTTGTTGTCCCGTCTGTCCGCGGGCGTAGAAGGTGCGAGAGACCTGCGCGCCTCCGAACGACCGGTTCGCGAGCAGCCCGCCGTACTCGCGCGCGAAGGGCACGCCCTGCGCGACGCACTGGTCGATGATGTTCACGCTCACCTGCGCGAGCCGGTAGACGTTGGCTTCGCGCGAACGGAAATCGCCGCCCTTGATGGTATCGTAGAAGAGCCTGCGGATGCTGTCGTCGTCGTTGCGGTAATTCTTCGCAGCGTTGATCCCGCCCTGCGCGGCGATGCTGTGAGCCCGCCGCGGCGAATCCTGGAAGCAGAGGCAGTCGACGTGGTAGCCGAGCTCTCCCAGAGTCGCCGCAGCGGACGCGCCGGCGAGCCCCGACCCGACGACGAGGACTCGGTACCTGCGCCGGTTGGCGGGACTGACCAGCCGCGCCGAGAAACGGCGGTTCTCCCATTTCTGCGCGAGTGGCCCTGGCGGGATGCGAGCGTCGAGCTGCATGGCTACCTCACCAGGCCGAAGTAGATGGCGAGCGGGATGCACGTGAAGCCGGCCCAGAGGGCGAGCGCGAGTGCCGCGGCGATCGGCCGCCGCAGGGGCTCGGCCTTCGGCCGCGACAGCCCCAGCGTGCGAAGCCAGCTCCAGCCGCCGTGAAAGAGGTGCAGGCCGATGGCGATCATCGCGACGACGTAGATCAGGCTCACCCACCAGATGCGGAAGCCGCCCATCACGTTGTCGAAGACGCGCGCCTCCTGGAAGGGGGCGGGGCGGATGCTGCCGATCGTGAGGTGGAGGAGATGAAACACGACGAAGGCGGCGATGGCGAGCCCGCCGATGCGCATGGTGCGCGAGGCGACGGTGGCGGCCTGGGGCTCGACGCGCGCATATCGCTTCGGACGCGCCGCGCGGTCCAAAAGCGTGAGCTGGATCGCCGCGACGATGTGCAACACCACCGACACCAAGAGGATCGCCCGAACGAGCCACAGCGCCGCGATCTCGCGCCTCAGGAAGGCCGCGTATGCGTCCATGGCCTCCGGCCCGCGAAAGACGAGGAGGTTGCCCGCCAGGTGCCCGATGAGGAAGACGACCATGACGACGCCACTGATCGCCATGACCATCTTCTTCCCGACGGTCGTGCGCCAGAACGCCAGCATGGCGCTGATCTACACGTCCGGCGATGCGGGTCAACGCTTCCCCTCGCGAGGGCGTGGGCCCTTTCGTATAGCGAACGGTGTTTTCGCACCGATCCTCGGTTCCAGGGATGGACGGCGATCCTCGTTGACGATGGCTCGGGAGGAACTGCAAATACACATCACGGAGGATTGGTGAATGGCTGAGGGACAGGAGCAGAGCACGCCAGCGCCTCCGATACCCGGACCGGATCGCGTCTCGCCGCAGTCAGTGAGTGAGCTGCGAGAGCGGCTCACCAGGGGAGAGGACGTCGTCGATCCCCGGACCTGGGCGGGATCCATTCCGGCAGCCTTCGGCATCGCGCCCCGACTGCGAATCGGCGCGAATCGATGGCTCAATCTGCTCTGGCTGCTTCTCATCGGCTGGGCGCTGCTGCTCGCAGGAGTCGCTGCCGCCCAGTTCCTACGCGGGCTACCGGCGGTCGAAGAGTTCGTGCGCCGGCATCCGGGCACCGGCTTCGCTGCCTCCTTCGCCACGGCGATGCCCGCCTGGTTGCACGTGCAGCACTTCCTGAACCTCTTCTTCCTGATCTTCATCATCCGCGCCGGCCTGCAGATCCTCGCCGACCATCCCCGGCTCTACTGGACGAGGCACTCGACTCCGGGGAAAGAGTGGCTTCGCATGCAGAAGGAGGTACCGGACGTTCCGCTCTGGACGGCCAAGCAGGACTCCCTCACCCTGCCGAAGCACGTCGGCCTGCCCGGCATCCGCCACTCCATCGGGCTGGCCCGCTGGTGGCATCTCGGCGCCGATACGCTGTGGCTCGTCAACGGGCTCGTCTTCTATGCGCTGCTGTTCACCACCGGCGAATGGCGCCGCATCGTTCCGACGAGCTGGCAGGTGTTCCCGGACGCGGTCTCGGTCCTCCTTCAATACCTCTCGTTGAGCTGGCCGCCGAACGACAGCTGGGTCGCCTACAACGGCCTGCAGATCCTCGCCTACTTCGTCACGGTGTTCATCGCCGCGCCGCTCGCGCTCGTGACCGGGCTGGGCATGTCGCCCGCGCTCTCGACCCGGTTTCACTGGATCAGCAAGCGCCTGAGCATCCAGACCGCGCGGTCGTTGCACTTTCTCGTCCTGTGCTGGTTTCTCGTCTTCATCTTCATTCACGTCACGCTGGTGTTCGCGACCGGCGCGCTGCGCAACCTGAACCACATCTATGCGGGGACCGACGCCAACGACTGGGTTGGTTTCGGCATCTTCGCCGCTTCCGTGGCGATCGTCGTCGTGGCCTGGGTAGCCGCCACCCCCTTGACCTTGCGACACCCGCGCTGGATCCAGCGCGCCGGATTCGCGTTGATCGGCCCGGCCCAGCGGCTGTTCGAGCACGTCGACGCCAAGCCCGGGACGTACACGGAGAAGGACATTTCGCCGTACTTCTGGCACAACGGAAAGTATCCCGAGACCCCGGAGTATCGCGCGCTCTACGACGGCCGCTTCGCCGACTGGCGGCTGCGAGTCCGCGGGCTCGTCGAGAACCCGGTCGAGCTCAGCCTCGAGCAGTTGCGCGCGCTACCGTACCACGAGCAGATCACGCAGCACTTCTGCATCCAGGGGTGGTCCGGCATCGCCAAGTGGGGTGGGGTCTCGATGCAGACCATCCTCGACCTGGTCAAGCCGAAGCCCGAGGCGAAGTGGGTGGTCTTCTACTCGCTCGGTGAAGGCGCCGACGGGGGCCTCTACTACGACGCACATCCCATCGAACAGATGCGCTATCGCCTCACGATGCTCGCGTACGACATGAACGGCGAGCCTCTCTCCTACGGCCACGGGGCGCCGCTTCGTTTGCGAAATGAGGTCCAGCTCGGCTTCAAGCAGGTGAAGTGGACCGCCGGCATCGAATTCGTCGCCGACATCTCCGAGGTCGGCGGCGGCTACGGCGGCTACAACGAGGACCACGAGTTTTTCGGGTATCGGCAGTCGATCTGAAGACCCGATCGATGCTCGATGGGGCCTTGGTGTTCTCGCTCTGATGTAGGATCTCCGAGGCGGTCCACGGCGGGACGGGCTCCATGACCAAGCCGATTCTGATGGCGATTCACGAGCAACCCCGCGAGCTCGCGACGATCGAGCGGGAGTTGCGCGGCCGCTACGCCTCCGACTACGAGGTGCTCTCGGAGCCGTCGGCGACCGCCGCGCTGGAACGACTGGGAACCCTCCGAGAGATGGCAGAGGCGCAGGTGGTCGCTCTCCTCGCGGCCCACGCCATGACCGGAATGACCGGCATCGAATTCCTGCAGCGGGCGCACGCACTCCATCCCCGTGCCCAGCGCGTCCTCCTCCTTCCCTGGGGAAACCGCTCCGCGATCAAGCCGATCTTGAAGGCCGTCTCCTGGGGGCAGATCGATCGCTACGTGACCGAGCCCAGCCGCCCTCCCGACGAGCGGTTCCATCACCTGGTCACCGAGCTGCTCATGGACTGGCAGGAGCAGAACCATGCGCAGCCCGCGGTGGTGACGGTGGTCGGGGAGCGCTGGTCCCCCCGGTCACACGAGGTCCGGGACCTGCTCAAGCGCAGCGGCCTCTCCTTCGACTTTCACAACGCGGACTCGCGCGAAGGACGAGAGGTGCTGGAACGCGTCGCTTGCCCCACGGGTCCCTTCCCGGTGCTCGTCCGCTTCGACGGGAAGGTGCTGACCAATCCCACCAACGAGGAGGCAGCGATCGCCCTCGGCGCGCGTCACAGCTCGGAGGCAGGTACCTTCGATCTGGTGGTGGTCGGTGCTGGGCCGGCCGGATTGTCTGCGGCGGTCTACGGCGCCTCGGAGGGATTGCGCACCATCGTGGTCGACCGGGAGACGATCGGTGGGCAAGCCGGCACGAGCTCGCTCATCCGCAACTATCTCGGCTTTCCGCTCGGCATCGGTGGCGCCGAGCTCTGCATCCGGGCTCTCGACCAGGCCTGGTCATTTGGAGCGGAGACCTCGGTTCTGCGGCCGGCCACCGGGCTGCGCGCGGAAGGCGAACTCCGGGTCCTGAAGATGGCGAATGGGACCGAGATCGCCGCCCGCGCCGTGTTGCTGGCCACCGGGGCGCACTACCAGCGCCTGGGGATCCCCGCGCTCGAGGCCCTCGTCGGTAGAGGGGTTTTCTACGGCGGCGGCGTCACCGAAGCGCGGTCGATGGGCGGAGAGCACGTCTACGTCATCGGCGCCGGCAACTCCGCGGGACAGGCGGCCGTCCATCTGGCCAAGCATGCGAAGCGGGTGACGATGCTCGTGCGCGGCGCCGCACTCGGGGCGAGCATGTCCGACTACCTGGTGAAGGTGATCGAGGCCAATCCGACCATCGACGTGCAGCTCCACACGGTGGTGATCGACGGCAAGGGAACGGGGCGGCTGGAGAGTCTGGTGCTCCGCAACCAGACCACGGGCGAGACCTGGACCGTGCCGGCGCCTGCGCTGTTCGTTCTCATCGGCGCCCAGCCTCACACCCAGTGGCTGCCCCCGAGCATCCAGCGCGATTCCCATGGGTTCATCCTCACCGGCCAGGACCTCACCGTTGCTGCCGGGGCGCAAAGGCCAGCCCGTCCACTGCTTCCGCTCGAGACCAGCCTGCCCGGCGTTTTCGCCGCGGGGGACGTGCGACACGGCTCGATCAAGCGCGTGGCCTCCGCCGTCGGAGAAGGCGGGATCAGCATCCAGCTGGTGCACCGCTACCTGGCCCATCTCCGGTCGGAAGCGTGAGGAGCTCGCGGACCCGGCCAGGGAAATCCCCGGACGATCCCCCTCCCGTTACGTCGGCACCATCAGGCACTGGAACGGGACGGCGTGGAGCTCGGTCGACGCGCCGGGTCTGCAGGATCGGTCCTTGGACGCCATACTCTCGTCCCGCTGACGCGCCGCCACGCCCTGGTGGAATCCCGACGATCTTCGTCTTGGGCCTTGTCCGCGAAGTCACGCGCTGCTAGGTCGGCCTCTGCCATGCGTCCTCGAGCGCCCCGGAGACGGTTGTGACTCCGCTCGATCCGGCGCCGGGTCGCGCCGCAGAGCTGAGCGCCCACGCCGAGTGGGACGCCGGTCACACCGGCTGCGGTGAGCTCGTCCTTCTGCTCCGCAACAAGCTGCTCGAGCTGTCGCCAGGGCAGAGATTGCTCGTCATCGCCCATGACCCGGGAGCGCCCGAGGACATCCCGGCCTGGTGCCGGCTGACCGGACACCGCCTCCTCGAGGCGCGCCCACCCCACTACCTCATCGAACGAAGGAGCACGCCATGAGTAAGCGGTTCTGTGTGAGCCTCACCTTTGCCAAGAACGACACCGACAAGGCAACCGTGGCCTTCGTGGTGGCCAACGCTGCTGTCGCCTCGGACAAGGAGACGATGGTCTTCCTCAGCGTCGAGGGAGTCCGCCTCTCCCAGAGGGGGTACGCCGACGACATCCACGAGCAGGGGTTCGCTCCGCTCGCGGAGCTGATGGGCAACTTCGTCAAGGCTGGAGGGAAGGTCTTCGTCTGTTCCCCCTGCTTCAAGAAGCGCGGGCTCGACGAAGGCAAGCTGATCGACGGAGCGACGGTGGTGGGCGGGGCCAAGCTGGTGGAGTTCCTCTCCGAAGGCAGCCCCTGTGTGAGTTACTAGGCCCGGGCGGCGACCATGGGGCATCCCTTCACGCCCAAGGCCAGCTTCGACGGCGGAGACCTCGACTGCGGCAACGGATTGTTGCTGCTCATCCGCCGCCACATCGATCCCCTCGCCCCAGGGGAGCTGCTGGAGATCCGCTCCCGAGAGCTCTCGGTCGACGAGGAGCTCCCGGCCTGGTGTCGGATGACCGGCAACGAGCTGGTCTCTCGCTTCCGGGAAGGGAAGGAGGCCAGCTTCCTCGTCAGCAAGGGTCCCTTCCGTGCAGCCGGGACGCTCCCCCGGTCCGAGCGCATCTCCGCCTCTCCCCCGGTCGGGCCAGCGCCCGCGCAGCCTTCCAGCCTGGCGGTGAAGAGTGATGCCCCGCAGGTGGCACCGCTCTCGGTGATGGGGATCGGCAGCTGGCCGCGGCCGCGGTGGATGCTGCAGGCGCTCCACGAGCACCTCGAGCGGCGCCTCTCCGACGACGACTTCGAGCGGACGGCGGACGATGCAGTCCGTCTGGCGGTCGATGCCCAGCGCGCGGCCGGGGTGGACGTGCTGACCGACGGCGAGCAGCGCCGGGATAACTACGCCAGCTTCGTCGGAGGCCTGCTGGGGGGCTGTCAGCTCGTTCCGATCACCGACCTGCTCCCCTACGTCGACGACCCCCAGGAGTTCGCCGCCGAGCTCCGCGCCCTCGACGTCCCGGCGGAGCGGGTCCGCCATCCAGCGGTGTTCGGACCCATTCGTCGCACCCGGTCGCTGGCTGTTCATGAGCTTCGCTTCGTGCAGGGGCTCGCTCCCGGCGCCGCGGTAAAGGTGGCGCTTCCCGGGCCCTATCTCCTGAGCCGGACGATGTTTCTCGAGTGCATCACTGAGCGGGCCTACGCCACCCGGGAGCAACTGGCAGCCGACGTCGTGACCGCGCTCCGGGCCGAGGTGATGGAGCTCCTCGATGCCGGAGCGGCGATTGTGCAGCTCGACGAGCCGGTGCTGAGCGAGGTCGTCTTCGGGACCCCGAAGGTGCAGCGCTCGTTCATGTGTGGTGCCCTGGGCGCCCGGAAGGAACCGGGCCACGAGCTGGGGTTCGCCCTCGAGCTCCTTTCCGCAGTCACGCTCGACCTGCCCCGGGAGCGGCTTGCCATCCACGTCTGCCGCGGCAACTGGACCCCCGACGAGAGCGTCGCTCTCTCCGGCGACTACCGACCACTGCTCCCCCTGCTCCAACAGGCGCCGGTGGGGACGATCTTCCTCGAGCTGGCAACGCCCAGGGCTGGGGAGATGGCCCTCCTCCGCGGGCTCCCCGCCGAGAAGCGAATCGGAGTGGGGCTGGTGAACCAGAAGCATCCCGAGGTGGAGACGCTCGACGAGGTACTCCACCGTGCCAGGCAAGCGATGGCGCTGCTCGGACGCGACCGGCTGCTCTTCACCCCCGACTGTGGTTTCGCCACCTTTGCCGACAACCCCCTCGCCTCGGAAGCTGTCGCTGCCGCGAAGCTGAGGGTCATCGCCGAGGCAGCGCGGCGACTTCGTGACACGGGAGGTCAGTGATGCGTGGGATGCGCCTGGTGATGCTGTCGTCCGTCCTGCTCGTCCCCTCGGCTCTTGGCGCCGAGGCTCCGAAGCAGGCCGGCTTTCACATCAAGAACACTTTCGCGGTGAAGGTCCCCAAGGGCGCCCAGCGGGTGCGGATCTGGTTCGCAATCCCGCAGGAGGACGCCTGGTCCAAGATCGGGAATCTCACGCTCACCAGCGACGCCGGAAAGGTCGACGTCGAAGAGGACAGCTGGGGTAACCGGGTGGGCTACCTGGAGGTGAAGTCCCCCGCCGCCGACAAGGTGCAGATCGCCGAAGAGTTCGATCTGGTGCGGAGCGAGATGCGGAGTGCAGTGGATCCCCTGGCGACCCGGCCGCCCACCGACTGGGAGAAGACGGCGCTGGCGCGCTACCTCCAGCCAACCACCTACGTGGTGGTCAATGACCGGATCAAGGCACTCGCCGCATCGATCGTCGGTACCGAGACCAATCCCATCAAGCAGGCCCGGAAAATCTACGACTGGACGCTGAAGAACGTGGACTACTGGGTGAAGGATCCTGATCACCTCAAGGCCTCTCCGGTCGGAAGCACCGAATACTGCCTGAACACCAAGACCGGGAACTGCACCGACTTCCACTCCCTCTTCGCCTCGTTGGCGATGTCATCCGGCATTCCCACCCGGATGATTTACGGCTCGTTGCTCAAGCCCACCCTGAACGGAATTGCGGTCGACGGCAGCTACCACTGCTGGATTCAGTTTTATGCCCCGCGGGTGGGGTGGATCCCGCTCGACGTCTCGCTGGCCGACATCTACGGCAAGCAGTTTCCCCTCACCGAGAAGAACAAAAAGCTGGTCGAGCTCACCACCGCCACCGGGTACAAGGGGGTGGACCGGAGCAAGGTCGATTACTACTTCGGAAACATCGACGAGCGCCGGGTGGTCTGGTCCACCGGGCGGGACCTGGTCTTCGAACCGCCCCAAGACGAGGGGCCGGCCAACTCGCTGCCCAAGGCCTACGTGGAGATCGACGGGAAGCAGAGCACCGACTGGACCCGACAGTTCACCTACAAGGAGGTCGAGGTGAAGCAGCCGGCACTCTAGGACCCGGCGCGACGGGCGCGGTCAGTTCGACCGCGGGGATGCTGCCGAACTGGCCGGGCACGCCAGGTCCTCTGAGCTGAGAATGGCCACTCACCCCGACGGATTCGTTGGGCGACCCGGGCTTGAAC
>Ga0070664_100000766_pt1 | contig 24779 bp, 15 predicted proteins | sample KBSC73metaG_FD_65863 | JGI IMG/M metagenome (GOLD analysis project Ga0070664, IMG submission 65863) | Corn rhizosphere microbial communities from Kellogg Biological Station, Michigan, USA - KBS C7-3 metaG | ecosystem: Host-associated > Plants > Roots > Rhizosphere > Soil ... | reverse complement strand
CTTCCAAGACGGAATTGTGTGCGTGGGCTTACCGGCGCACGGTCTTCGACGTCTGCCCAGCCGAAGCCCTCGGTCCACACGATCTCGCCATTCCGCGAGACCGCCACGGACAGGCCGGGCAGGTTGTCTTGCAGGAGCAGCGCGCGCGCGAGGCGCCGGGACTCGGCGATCGCAGCCGCGTACCGCTCGGTATGTACGCCGGGGGTTGACGGCACGGCCGCCGGATCCGGGTGGACGGCCATGGTGGACACGAAGTAGAACACGGCGCCGCCTGCCAGCGTGATGATCACGCCGACAAGGAGTGCGAGCACGGCCTGCACGCCCCAACGGGTACGACTCAATCGGGACTCCGACCTCGTCGGTTCATGCTATGTATTATAAATAACTTTGCATTAACAAGACACGGCTTGGCGCCGGCTGCGCGCTTCGATTCGTGTCACACCGCAGTCTGCCGAATCCAGTCGACGACCACGACGGTGACGTCGTCTTCGAAGTCGGCCCCAGTCCACTCGCGTGCGCGATCGACCAGTGTGGCCAGGAATCGATCCGGCGGCTGCGACCGGCCAACCGTCAGCACATCGCTAAACTGTCGATCGCCGAAGAACTCACCATCGGCTCGTGACGCCTCGGTGATGCCATCGGTATAGAACACGATTCGGTCGCCCCCCGCGAGATCCCGAACAGTCGCGGACGTGTAGCGCGCGTCAGGCAGAAAGCCGAGCACCATTCCGCGCTCATCGAGCGATTCGACGCGTCCCATGCCGCGCACCAGCAGAGGAGAAGGATGGCCGGCTGCCGCGTAAGTGAGGGTTCGCGCCGTCGGATCGATCAGCGCGAACGTGGCAGTCACATACGCCAGCTCGAACCGTCCGCACAGCGCGCGATTCATCCGCGTCAGCACCAGTCCCGGATCCGCGATTTCCCCCTCCTGCACGGCCAGGGCGATCTTGACCATCGACGCCACGATCGCCGCGGGCACACCGTGGCCTGAGACGTCGGCGACGAGCACGCCGAGCTGACCGGAAGGTGTGACGACGAAGTCGTAGAAATCGCCGGCCACTTCCGCCATCGAGTCATAGTGCGCGGCAACCGACAGTCCTTCGACTCTCGGAGGTCGTCTCGGCAGGATTGACTGTTGAATCTGTCGGGCCGTCTCGAGTTCACGGCTTACCGCGGCCACACGGCGCTCGGTCTGGAATACGCGATTCACAACGACGTAGCCGATGCAGGCAATGAGAATGAGCATCGCGAACGGTTCGGCGTCGACGCGGTTGAACCATCCGCCGCGAACATTCTCCACTACCGCGACAGCCGCGAAGATTGACGCGCCGCCGAGCACGATCCAGCCGTCGCGAGTCCACCGCCGGCGGCGGGTGTCGAGCGAAACCGAGAGGACGGCGGCGAAGATGTTGACAACCACGAGGACTCTGTTCAGCGGCATCGCCGCGCCGGAGCGGCGGACGGCGAGGTCCCACGCGATCGCCATGAACGCGCCAGCCACGTCGATCATCCACAGGTAACGCAGGATGCGCCATCCTCGTGCGAGCGCCGCGGACGCGAGCAGCGCGGCCACAACGAGGATCAGGTAGGTGATCACATCCCCCGTCACGATCCAGGTTGCCGCTGGCACGGGGCCGACCGTTTGGACGATCGTGCTTCGCGCAATCAACCTGAGCCCGTAGAGGAAGGTGAACAGGCTGAACCAGAGGAGGGTCCGATCGTGGCGCACCGTACGAAGCGCGGCCGCCGCGCCGGCAGCGAGCCCAAGTGTGAGAAACAGCATCCCGAGCATGGCGCCGAACAGATCCGCGGCAGAGATCATCGTGTGACTAAGAATACGACGTTCGGCAGTTCAGCTGGCATTGTGGGAACAATGCTGCGAGATGACGTCACGATGACTGCGAGAGCTCGCGCGCGAGCCACGCGCGCGCGAGCCGCCAGTCCCGCATCACGCTCTGAGGCGAAATCTGCAGAACCTTGCCGGTCTCTTCGACGCTAAGGCCGCCGAAGAACCGCAGCTCGATGACCTGCGCTCGCCGCGGATCGATGCGTTCCAGAGCATTCAGCGCATCGTCCAGCGCACAGACTTGCGCGCTCATCTTGGCGCCGGCCGTCTGCAGCCGGTCGAAGTCGATTGGAGTCGAATGATCGAGACGATCCGCCTGTCCGCCGCGTTTGATCGCGCCACGCGACCTCGCCGCGTCGACGAGAATCCGCCGCATCACCCGCGCGCAGACGGCAAAGAAGTGCGCCCGATCCTTCCAATCGAGATCGCGCGCATCCACTAACCGGAGATACGCCTCGTTCACCAGCGCGGTCGCCTGCAAGGTGTGCCCGGGGCGCTCGCTCCGCATGTAACCCCGCGCCATTCGGCGTAGCTGCTCGTAGACGAGCGGCGTCAGGCGATCCAGGGCCGCCGAGTCTCCGCGTCCCCACGCCTTCAGCAAACGGGTGATTTCCGCCGATGGTACAGGGGTCCCCACTGGCCGTTCCTCTAACAACGCCTGGATTGTAGTTCCTCGCTTCTATTTCCGCTTACTCAAGCAGCAGGAATAACCGAGGTCGGCTGTTCGTTCCCGACCGTTCGTGAAGAGGAGCTGATTATGAGCGCGAGACCAAAGGCGTACGTACGGATCGTTGGCTGTTTGTTTCTCATCGCTTCATCACCGGCCCTGGCGCCGAAGGCGGCACCACAGAGTCCGGCCACCAGCTTGACAGGATCTGCCGTGCTCGATGATTGGGGCAACCGATTTACGTCACTCGGTGCATCTCTCCCCGAAAACGCCCAGCGGACGCAAATTCGGACGACCATCGCACAGCTGGCGATGTTCGACGCCGTCAACGCGGTCCTTGACGGCCCCTATCGTCCCTTCGCGTCGAAGCCGCCTTCGGCTGCCGGTGCATCCCCCGAAGCCGCGGCAATCCGAGCCGCATACATCGTCGCCCGCAACGAGTTCCCAACAAAGACCGCGGCAATCGACAGCGCGTACAGCGCATCGATTGCCCTGGTTCCTGCGAGCGCAAGTGCGATCGCCGATGGCATTGCGGTCGGAGAGGCCGCCGGCTATGCGGCGCTTGCGGCGCGCGTCGCCGATCATCGCAACGATCCGGAGCTGGCGGGCTACACGCCTGGCAGCGGCCCGGGTGTGTGGGTCCCGACGCCGCCCGCGTTCGCAAGTCCGCAGGGACCGTTCCTTCAGTTCGTGACGCCGTTCGGCTACGACGACCCTGCGCGGTTCCGCCCGCATGCGCCACCTGCGCTCGACAGCAAGACGTACACGGCCGACTACAACGAGATCAAGGACGTCGGCCGGGCGACCGACACGAACCGCACCGCCGATCAATCCGCGACGGCGTCGTTCTGGTCGCCGTCAGCAACCGCGCTGTGGACCGCCAACATTCGCGCTCTGGCGAGCTCGATGGACTTGTTGAACGCCGCCCGTTTCGAGGCTCTTGGCCTTGCTGCGGTGACGAATTCTGTAATCGCCTGCTGGGATGCAAAGTTCACATATACGTTCTGGCGTCCCGTGACCGCGATCCAGGCAGGTGACACAGATGGCAACGACGCGACCGACGCGGACCCGGCGTGGACGCCCTTCATCGTCACGCCGGTCCATCCCGAATATCCGTCCGCCCACACGACCATCGGCGCCGCGGCGCTCGGGCTCTACACTGTGTGGTTCGGGACCGATGAATTTCCTCTGGCGTTCAAGGGAAACGGCGGCGCGATTCGGTACTACACGAGCGTCGCGGAGATCCATGCTGACGAAGGCAACGCGCGCATATGGGGCGGAATGCACTGGCGCAATAGTGTTGAGGTCGGTGCCGCTGTAGGCAGCCGAGTTGGCAAGTACACCGCGACGCATCTTCTCAAGCGGCTCGATGATTAAACTCGTCGTTCGCGCCGAGAGCGCCGAGACTCTAGGCGACTGGCGCCGGGGACGGCACCGACGTAGACTTCTGCAGCGGAGATCCTATGCACCCGCACCGATGGCGCCAGGTCGCCGACGTGTATGAATCGGCCCTGGAACGTGAGCCGGCGGCGCGCGGCGCGTTTCTGGCGGATGCGTGCCGCGACGACTCCGATCTTCGGCGTGAGGTGGAATCGCTGCTCGCCCAGGAGCACACGACGCTGGTCGTCGATCAGGACATGCTGGCGGTGGCCGCCGTGGTGCTCGAGGACACGTCGCGCCTTCAACCGGGTGCGGCTCTGGGTCCGTACCGGGTGGATTCCCTCATCGGCGCGGGCGGCATGGGCGAGGTCTATCGGGCTCGCGATACGAAGCTGAATCGCGACATCGCCCTCAAGGTGTTACCGGAATTGCTGACGCGTGACCCCGATCGGCTCGCGCGATTCACGAGGGAGGCCAACGTCCTGGCCTCCCTTAATCATCCGAACATCGCCGCGATTTACGGTTTCGAGGATGGCGGCGACGTCCACGCGCTGGTACTCGAACTGGTCGAAGGACCGACGCTCGCGCAGCGCATCGTGAAGGGTCGGCTCGCGCTTCCCGAAACCCTCGCCATCGCTCGTCAGATTGCCCATGCACTGGCCGCCGCCCACGATCACGGTGTCATTCACCGTGATTTGAAGCCGGCGAACATCAAAGTGCGCGACGACGGAACCGTGAAGGTGCTCGACTTCGGTTTGGCCAAAGCGCTGCAGAACGATAGTCCGCCGGCCTCTCCGTCGCAGTTGCCATCGGTCATGAGCCCCGTAGTGACTGAGACCGCGCCTGGCGTCATTCTCGGGACGGCCGCTTACATGAGCCCCGAACAGATCAAGGGTCGCGCCGCTGGCAAACGCAGCGACATGTGGGCGTTCGGCTGCGTCGTCTACGAGATGCTGAGCGGACAGCGAGCGTTCGCTGGCGACGACGCGTCGGACACGTTGGCCAGCGTTCTCAAGAGCCAGCCGGACTGGTCTGCGCTACCGAGCGACACGCCGGAAGCGATCCGGCGTCTGTTGCGTCGCTGCCTGGAGAAAGATCAGACGCGCCGTCTCTCCGACATGGCTGATGCACGCCTCGAGATCGACGAGGCGCTCGCTGGAGTTGACGGGCCGTCGCCGCCTCAGCCTCCGGTCACCAGTCGCGTTCACCGCGCGGTGCCGTGGGGAATCGCCGCCGCGTTGGCAGCCGCACTGACGATGGCAATCGTGATGTGGCGTCCATGGCATGCCGTGCCAGTTGCAGCGTCACATCACCTCAGTGTCGATCTCGGCGCAGATGCATCTCTCGATGAATCCGTCAGCGGTGTGCAGCAGTTAGCCCTTTCACCCGACGGCACCATGCTCGCGTTCGTCGGCGAGCGCGATCATGCCGATCGACTCTATCTGAGACGTTTCGGGCAACTACAGGCCGTCCCCCTGGTTTCCGGTTCGGTCAGCGATCCGTTCTTTTCGCCTGATGGCCAGTGGGTTGGTTTCTTCAGCATCGCGGACCGCAAGCTCAAGAAAATCCGCGTCGCGGGCGGAACTCCCGTGACCATTTGCGACGTCGACATCTTTGCAGCCCGGGGCGCGTCATGGGGCGACGACGATTCGATCGTGTTCAACCCTTGGTCTGGACCGTGGACGTCACTGCTGCAGGTACCGGCGGCAGGCGGCAAACCAAAGCCCATTTCGACACTGGCGGAAGGAGAGGTTTCACATCGGTGGCCACAGGTACTGCCTCGTGCGCACGCCGTCCTCTTCACTGCTTTTGGCACCCAGGGCGGCATCGAGGCATCGAGCATCGTGGCTCAACGCCTTCCTTCCGGTCCTTCGAAAACGGTGCTCCGGGGTGCGCACTACGCTCGATATCTTCGCAACGGTTATCTCATCTACGCGCAGGGATCGACACTATTTGGTGTTCCGTTTGACGTCGACCGTCTCGAGGTTACCGGACAACCCGTCGCAGTCGTCGACGGCGTCACCGCCTTCAAGGTGAGCGGCGCATCCTTATTCGATGTATCCGACAGCGGCACGCTGGTGTATCGGGGTGGGGGAGTGATCGGTGCCGAAGCTCCGATGATCTGGATGCGCCGCGACGGAACCACGACGCCAATGCGGGCGGCTCCGCGCGACTGGAGAGCGGCGCAATTCTCACCCGATGGAAAACAGATCGCGTTCCATGTTGACGATGGGCGGCAACTGGATGTCTACACCTATGAGTGGGCCCGTGATTTTACGACGCGGCTCACCTCCGATCCAGGAGTCAATTCGAATCCCGTCTGGTCCCCCGACGGCCGCACCATCGTCTTCTCCTCCTCACGAGGCGTGAAGCAACTGGCGAATCTGTACTGGATTTCCGCAGATGGATCCGGTGAGGTTCATCGTTTGACGGAAAGCGATCACAGACAGATTGCCGCCTCGTGGCATCCAAGCGGTAAGTACCTGGAATTCGACGAGCAGATCTCCGCGCAGCAATGGGATCTCATGGTGCTGCCCATGGATGCCAGCGGATCCGGTTGGAAAGGTGGGGTGCCCATACGTGTGATGAGCAAACTCGCACAGCGGCCTATCGCGGTGTTCTCTCCCGACGGACGGTGGCTCGCGTATACGTCGAACGAAACGGGCAACGCAGAGGTGTTCGTGCGTTCGTTTCCGAATCCCAGCGCCCAGTGGAAGGTCTCGACGTCTGGCGGTTGGGGTCCGGCGTGGTCGAAACGCCGCAACGAGCTCGTCTACCTCTCACCGGACTCTCGCCTGATGGTCGTACCTTACACCGTCGAAGGCAACACGTTTCGAGCCGGCTCGCCGCAGAAGTGGCTGGACCAACCCATTGACGCGCGGGCCGCCTGGCGCTGGTTCGACTTGCATCCGGATGGCGATCGCATCGTCGCAAGTGCAGACCGGACGGCGAGAACCAATATGGACAAGGTTGTTCTGGTCTCCAACTTCGGCGACGAAGTTCGCCGACGGTTATCCGACGCCAAGCATTAGCATTGGCGCATATTCCTGAGGTGTTATGCGCCCAATCTTGATCGTGTGCGCCCTGGCACTCTCCGCCGGCGCGCTCGCTCCCGCACAACAGGTTCCTACACTGCCAGGCACGCAAGCTTTGACGTGGGACGGCGATCTTTCTGAACGGATGATGGACGGCGCGCACCGCTTCGTCGAACGCAAGATCGATCAGTCGATTCAGGCTCGTCCGCAGTATTGGAAGCGCGACCTGTCGTCTCGTTCTCTCTACGAACAATCGGTTGAACCCAATCGTCAGCGCTTCACGACAATCATTGGCGTCGTCGATGGTCGCGTGCCGGTGACGATGGAGCGATTTGGCGACGATGACAACCCGGCGCTGGTGGCCGCGACAGATCGTTACCGCGTCTACCAGGTCCGCTGGCCGGTCCTGGAAAACGTATGGGGTGAAGGGCTGCTTCTGCAGCCGTCGAAACCAGCGCGCGGCCACGTCATCGCCTTGCCCGACGCGGATCAGACACCAGAACAGATCGTCGGGCTGACGCCAGGCGTCGCCACCAACTCGCAGTTCGCGCGGCGGTTAGCGGAGAACGGCTTCGAAGTGCTCGTGCCGGTGCTGATCGATCGTACGGCGCGCTGGTCGGGCCATCCGGACATTCGGATGACAGACCAGCCACACCGCGAGTGGATCTACCGACAGGCCTTCCAGATGGGCCGCCACGTGATCGGCTACGAGGTTCAGAAAGTGCTGGCGGCGGTCGACTGGCTCAAGCGCAGAAACGACAGCGCGGTCAAGGTTGGTGTCGCCGGCTACGCGGAAGGGGGGCTGCTCGCGTTTTACGCGGCGGCAGCCGACACGCGCATCGACGCGGTGCTGGTGAGCGGCTACTTCGATTCGCGGCAGACCGTGTGGTCCGAGCCGATCTATCGCAACGTTTGGGGCTTGCTGCGTGAATTTGGCGACGCTGAACTGGCGACGCTGATCGCGCCCCGGGGTCTCGTCGTCGAGTACTCCGCGGTGCCAGCTGTTGGCGACAGCAAGGGCGCGTTGAAGACGCCAGAGTTCGAACGGGTACAGGCTGAATTCGAGCGCATAGACGAGCTCACTCGGCCTGGCTTTCAGCCGAAGACACTCGTCAACGGATTGCGGTCAGGGTTTGGATCGCCGCAAGCACTCGAGGCGTTCGTCAAGTTACTCGGTGCTCGATCCTCGCTGTCGCTCGATGGAAAGCCGCCGGCAGACCATCGACGATCGTTTGACGCCGCCGAGAGGCAGCGACGACAGGTCGTGCAGCTCGAGCAACATGTGCAGGGACTCGTTCGAGAGTCCGAGCACGTCCGCGAACGTTTCTTCCTGTACAAGGTCGCGCCCGAACTCGCCGCCGACAACTGGACGAGAGAACTGCGCCACGAAACGATCTCGCCAGATAAGTTCGTCCAGAGTGCGAAGGCGTTCCGCCAGTACCTTGGCGACGAGGTGTTGGGACGCTTCGACGATCCGTTCCTGCCTTTCAACGCTCGCACTCGCAAGATCTACGACACGGACAAGTGGACCGGCTACGACGTCGTGCTCGACGTCTGGCAGGACGTGTTCGCATGGGGCATCTTGCTCGTGCCAAAGGATCTCAAGCCAGGCGAACGACGACCCGTCGTCGTCTGTCAGCACGGGCGGGGGAGTCTACCCAAGGACACCATCGAGGGTGACGACGGCTACTATCACGATTTCGCCGCGCGCCTCGCCGACCGCGGCTACGTTGTCTTTGCTCCGCACAATCTCTATCGCGGTGAAGATCGCTACCGCTGGCTCAGTCGCAAGGCCAATGGCGTGAAGGCCTCGCTGTTCTCGTTCATCATCGGCCAGCACGATCAGCTTCTTCGATGGCTGGACTCGCTGCCGTTCGTAGACGGAAAGCGGATCGCGTTCTACGGTCTCAGTTATGGCGGCGAGACCGCCGTGCGTGTGCCCACGATCGTCGAGCGTTACAGCCTGTCCATCTGCTCGGCCGACTTCAACAGCTGGACGCGAAAGGTCGCAGCCACCGACGAACGCTTCAGCTTCATGTACACAATCGAGTGGGAGATGCCGTACTTCAACATGGGGAATACGTTTGACTACGCCGAGATGGCTTACCTGATGATTCCCCGACCGTTCATGGTGGAGCGAGGTCATCACGATCGCGTCGCCAGGGATCAATGGGTCGCGCACGAATACGCGAAGGTCCGATGGCTCTACACGCAGTTCGGGTTGGGCGACAAGACTGCAATCGAATATTTCAACGGTGGCCACACCATCAACGCCGAAGGCACGTTCGAGTTCCTGGACACGCAGCTGAATTGGCGGAAGCCGTAGAAGGCGCCTTCGCTGTCCAGACGATCCGGCCTTGAATTGTACCAATGTGCTAGTATAATCCTACCACTTGATGTCGCGTGATCAGGTGGGGAGGCGGTCAATGGATGCCTGGCAAGACCTGTGGCTGGCGTTGCGGCTGCTCCGACGATCGCCGGGCTTCTCGGCGACGATCGTACTGACGCTCGCGCTCGGCATCGGCGCGAACGCCGCGATTTTTGGAGTGGTCAACGGGCTGCTCCTGCGTCCGCTACCCGTCGCCGATCCACATCGGCTCGTGACGATATCGTCCGACGCGGCAATCGCGCGCGGATACACGAGTGGTACCGGCTGGAGTTTCGCGATGTGGAAAGCGTTGCAGCCACACGTGGCCCTCTTTGACGGCGCCCTTGCATGGACGCCAGCACACTTTGATCTGGCGCCGGGCGGCGAGCGCCAGCTCGTGGAAGGAGTGTTCGCCAGCGGCGGTTATTTCGCGACGCTCGGGATCCCCGCTATCCTCGGCCGCACGTTTGCGGCAACTGACGATCGCCCTGATGGTGGTCCCGACGGACTTGTTGGCGTGATCAGCTACCGGTTCTGGCAACGCCGGTTCGGTGGATCCGCGAGTGCTGTCGGCTCACCCCTCCTCGTGGACGGCGCCACCGTCACGATTGTCGGCGTTACGCCCCCAGCGTTCTTCGGCGTGGACGTCGGTCGCGCGTTCGATGTTGCGTTGCCACTCGAAACAGAACCGCTGATTCACGGCACGCGCTCGACGCTGCGAGGGGCCCGCCTGATCGTGATGCTGCGGCTGAAGCCCGGCCAGGCGATGCACGCACAAACAGCAGCGCTCCGCAGCATTCAGCCCGCGATTCTCGGCGTGACGCCGGAGAGAATGTCGACCGTCACGCCAGCGTCTAATCGGGAACCGTTCACCCTCGTGTCCGCAGCCGCCGGAACGTCACTGCCGGTCCGCGGCCCCAGCGGACTGCGGCAGATCTATGCACGTCCCCTCATCACGATCCTCGTGGTTGTGCTGCTCGTCCTCGTGATTGCGTGCGTCAATATCGCGAACCTTCTACTGGCGCGCGCCACGGCACGGCGCCATGAGATTGCCGTGCGGATCGCCGTTGGCGCGCCGCGAACGCGCCTGGTGCGTCAACTGCTGGTGGAGAGCCTCGTGCTCGCAACGCTGGGCGCGCTGGGTGGTCTAATGATCGCCGGATGGGGCAGTCAGGCTCTCATCGCGCAGCTATCGACGCCCGCCGATCACATCACCCTCAATCTATCGCTGGACTGGCGAGCCCTGGCGTTCACCGCGGTCGTCGCCGCCGCCACTGTCGGACTCTTCGCCACGGTGCCGGCGTTCCGCGCGACGGGCATTGCCTCGATGGACGTGCTCAGAGTGCAGAAACACGCGACCTCGTGGCACTCGACTGGCGGCGGCCATTTCGTCACGCTCTCCAGCGGCCTCGTCATTGGCCAGGTCGCGTTATCGCTCGCGCTCGTGATCGCCGCGGCACTCTTCGTGCGCTCGTTCGAACGCCTCTCACATGTCCCGCTCGGGTTCGATCCCGATCGCGTGCTCGTCGTGAACGTCGAGACGCAGCAAGCGCGCACCGATTCTGCCGATCGCGTGCGCCTCTATCAGCGGATCGTGGATGCGGCGGGCAGCGTGGCCGGCGTTGCGCACGCCGGAGGTTCGTCGTGGACGCCGGTCGATGGCGGAATGCGGATGGGCGATTCCCAGAGTCGCGTGACGTTCAATTTTGTCACGCCCGGCTGGTTCGCCGCATACGGGACCGCCATGCGGCTCGGCCGTGATTTCACCGCTCACGACAGTACCGGCGCGCCGCCAGTGGTTGTCGTGAACGAAGCGTTCATCCGCGCTCTAATGCCGGGCCAATTCCCACTCGGCGAGACGATTCCCTATCCCCGTTCCTCGCGAGGCGAGGTGCAGCGCACCATCGTCGGTGTCGTGGACGATGCGGTGTTCGATTCGCAGCGGGAAGGGATCCAGCCGATTGTGTACCTGCCGTTGGCGCAGGCACTCGAAAACCGGGCGGATGGGCCGACCGAGATCAGCATCGGTGTCCGCCCCGCCAAGGGGTCGCCAATGCAGCTTGCGCGCAGCGTCGGCGCCGCGATCACCGGCGTCGATCCAGACCTCTCATATACAGTCCGTCTGTTGACCGATCATGTGGACGCGTCGGTTCGTCAGGAGCGGATTGTGGCGATGCTTTCCGGGTTGTTCGGTGGGCTGGCGCTGCTGATTGCGGCGTTGGGACTCTACGGCGTGACGTCGTACACGGTGAACCGCCGCTTTACCGAGATTGGAATCCGGATGGCACTCGGAGCCCAGCGGGCACAAGTGCTGCGGTTGGTTCTCAGACAGAGCCTGACGCTGACCGCGATTGGCATCGCCATAGGTCTCGGCGCCGCTGCCGTGGTCACACGTTACGTGCGCGGGATGCTCTTTGGTCTGACGCCGCTGGATCCAGGAACCTTCATCGGCGTCGCCATCTTGTTCGCAATCGTCGCCGCGGCGGCCGCATCGATTCCGGCGCATCGCGCCACTACGGTCGATCCGCTCGTCGCGCTCCGTACTGACTGAGTCGCGTACTTGCTATTTCAACTTCGCCTGGACCTTACCCTTCGACGCGGTCGCGGTGCTGCTCCTCGGCCTTGTGCCTCCCGAAGAGGACCCGGTCGTCGTCGACGTGCCAGTCATGTGGACGGATTCGACCGTCGGCATCTCGATGCCGGCGGCGATCGCCTGCTTCGCCTGCCCCAGGCTCTGCGTGGACGCCGGGGTCGTCGCGAGGTCGGTACGCACGAGCCTGACCGTTCCGTCCGGAAGCCGGTTCGTTCGATACACGACATGGGTCTGCGGATCCACATATGTGCCGGTCATCAGCACCTTGAGCAGGTTGAACGAGTAGCCCTGATTCTGGACCTGGTTCGTCGCGGCGTTGAGCTGTCCCAGATTCTTGAACCCGTAAGCAGCCTCGTAGACGCTGCCGGTGTAACCGGCCGCCCGCAGCTTCGCCTCGATCTTGGATCGGATTGCGCTGTTATTCTGCAGCTTCTGCCCGACACTCGTGCCCGCAAAGTCGATAGGTGTCGTCCGGGTTGGTGACGATGTCGTCGGCTTCGCGGACTTGCCGCTCGAGACCGTCGTCTGCGTGCTCTTTGCCTTGACAGGCGAGGCCTTCGGCCGTCCGGCCGCTGCCTTCATCACCGGGCCCTTCGGAGCCGGCGCTTTAACGGTCGTGACTTTGGGCGCGCCGCCTCTTGGCGCCTGAGTCTTCGTCATCGCCGGCTTAGGCGCATTGGCTGGCTTTGACGTCTTGGGTCCTGCCTCCGCACCAACCGCAAACGCCAGCCCAAGCACAACGAGGATGGTCAGCCGTCGCATGTGGCCTCCAGTGGCATCGATAGAGGCAACAGACGTACCCGCAATGACCAAATTTGTAAGTGTCATGCTGTCAACTGCTTGATGACTCTCGAATCTAAAAGGGTCTCGAACGCGACGAGGCCAGGATTACACCTTTGGCGCATACGAACGCTTGATTCCGACAATGGAAAAGGTGTGGTGACGCACTGCGGTAGGATTCTCTCGTCGTGATGACTCGCTCGCTCGCCCTTGCCGGCACATTGCTATCGCTGCTTCTCGTCGCGCCAACCTGGATGGAATCGCGGTCCGCACAGCGAGGTCAGCGCACCTGGCCACCAATTGTCGCCGAGACAAAACCGTGGACGCGGTGGTGGTGGCAGGGGAGTGCTGTCGACAAACCATCTCTCACGACGCAGCTAGATGCGCTCGCGGCAGCCGGAATCGGCGGCGTCGAGCTGACGCCGATCTATGGCGTTCGCGGTGCGGAGGATCGCTTCATTTCGTACCTGTCTCCGGAGTGGATGACGATGTTCGACCATGCCATCCGCGAGACGACTCGATTGGGTATGCGCGTCGACATGGCCACTGGCACCGGCTGGCCGTTCGGTGGGCCGTGGGTCGACGACGAGATCGCCGCACGATCGGCTCTCTATAAGACGTGGACCGTCGCCGGCGGCGGGCGGCTGACTGAAGCAGTCAGCTATCGTCAGGCGCCCTTCGTGCAGGCCATTGGCAAGCAGATCACCGATCTCGTTGAGCCGCTGACGGCGAACAAGGATCTGCAGTCGCTGGCGCTCGAGCAGGTGAAGTACCCACGCGACCTGCCGCTCGCGACGCTGATGGCGTATTCCGATGCGGGCGAGATCGCGGACCTCACGTCGAACATTCAGCCTGATGGAAGGTTGGACTGGACCGCGCCGCCGGGGCGCTGGACGCTCTATGCACTCTTCGTCGCATGGCACGGCAAGCTCGTCGAACGCGCAGCGCCAGGCGGGGAAGGGTTCGTCATCGATCACTTCTCGGCTAACGCCATCAAGAAATACCTGCTGCCGTTCGATCGCGCGTTCGCGGGGCGCAATCTCACTGGCCTCCGCGCGTTCTTCAACGATTCGTACGAGGTGGATGATGCGACTGGCGAAGCGGACTGGACACCGCAATTCTTTGCGGAGTTCGAAAAGCGCCGTGGATACGATCTTCGCCGGCATCTACCTGCGCTGCTCGGACGCGAAACAGGCGACGTCAGCGCTCGCGTCATAGCGGACTATCGTGAAACGATCTCGGATCTGCTCCTCGATACGTTCACGACCGAGTGGTCGGCATGGGCAAGGCGCCACGGGCGGCAGGTTCGCAATCAGGCTCACGGATCGCCCGCAAGCATCCTCGATCTCTATGCCGCGAGCGACATCCCCGAGACCGAGGGCACCGAAATTCAACGGTTCAAATGGGCAACGTCGGCCGCGCACGTTGCCGGACACCGGCTGGTGGCTGCAGAAGCCGCGACGTGGCTGGGCGAACACTTCCGGGTGCGGCTCGCCGACGTGCGCGCGGCAGTCGATCGATTCTTCACCGCCGGCGTCAACCACATCGTGTATCACGGCACGGCGTTCTCGCCTGCCGGGGAACCCTGGCCGGGATGGCAGTTCTACGCCAGCGTCGAGTTCAATCCGCAGAATGCGTGGTGGGACGACTTCGGTGCACTCAACACCTATGTCGCACGCGTCCAGTCCTTCCTGCAGTCAGGTCGGCCGGACACTGATGTGCTTTTGTATTACCCGCTGTACGATTCGTGGGCGGTGCGTGGTAAATCGCTGCTGGCTCATTTCGGGGGCGCCGCACCGGCCCCAGAGGGCACACCGTTCGAGAAAGCCGCCGAGACGCTTCAGTCGAGCGGATACACCTACGATTTCATTTCCGATCGTCAGGTGCGCCGGCTGCTGACCAACAACGGGCGGATCACGAGCGAGGGGGGCGCATCGTATGCAACCCTCGTTCTGCCATCGTCACGCTACATTCCTCTCGAGACCCTCTTTCAAGCCCTTCAAGCCGCGCGAAGCGGTGCGACCGTCGTGTCCCTCGGCGGCTGGCCATCTGATGTCAGTGGCCTCGCTGACCTCGAGGGCGGAAGAACGCGGCTCAAAGCGGCACTCGCAGCCGTGACGTTCGGGCCAGCGGACGCGGATGGCACGAGAGAAGCCGCAATCGGCCGAGGGCGCGTCCTGCAGGGGAGTAACTTGAGACGGCTACTGGCCCGCGCCGGCGTGCAACGGGAGCCAATGGCGGATCTCGGTCTTCAGTTCGCACGGCAGGTGGACGAGATCGGTCGCGTCTACTTCGTCAGCAACGCGAGCGATCGGGCGGTCGACGGATGGGTCCCACTCGGGAGTCGCATCGACGGGCTGATGGGATTCGACCCCATGACTGGACGTCAGGGACAGCTGAGCACCCGTACGACAGGATCGGTGCGTCAAGTCTACGTGCAGATACCCGCTGGAGGGTCGCTGATCATCGCGGAGTCATCCGCACCGGCCAGTGAACGCTTCGACGCGTTTCGCATCGCTGGTGAGGCGACGGCCGTCCACGGGCCCTGGACAGTACGCTTTCGTAAGGGCGGACCGCGTCTCCCACCGAGCCGAAACGTCGACCAGCTCGTCTCGTGGACGACATTCGGGCACGATGCCGAGGTCTTCTCGGGTACGGCTGTGTACACGACAACGTTCGGGCGGCCGAACGGCGGCCCTGCTGCCTGGCAGCTTGATCTCGGCCGCATCGCAGAGAGCGCCCGAGTGCGCCTGAACGGACGCGAAATCGCTTCACTCATCGGGCCGCCGTATCGCACCGTGGTGTACTCGTCGCAGCTGAGAGCGCAGAACACGCTTGAAGTATCGGTCACGAATCTCTCGGCGAACCGGATCCGCGACCTCGATAGGCGAGACGTCCGCTGGAAGAAGTTCTACAACGTGAATTTTCCAGCGCGCTTTCCTGACAGCAGGGGGGCGGACGGCCTGTTTACCGCAGCTCAATGGAAGCCGCTCGAGTCCGGTCTGCTCGGGCCGGTCACTCTCGCACCGCTCAGCGTTATTCGGTAATCACTGGGAGGGGCAGCATCAGCCGCGACGACGGGCTCGCCGCGAGTCGGTCGCGCTCTCGCTGATCGCCGGAAGTTCGACCCACTTGTGCGCCCAGTCGGCGATCGCCTGAAACGCGCTCGCCAGCGCGCGTCCCTTCTTGGTGAGCGAGTACTCGACTCGGACCGGCGTCTCAGGAATGACGGTACGGGCAACGATACCCTCCGCTTCGAGTTCCTGAAGGCGATCGCTGAGCATGCGATCGGTGATGTCGGGAATCGCGTCGCGCAAGGTCGCGAACCTGCAGCTCGACTGGAGCAGCACGAAGATGACGGCACCGGTCCAGCGCCGGCCGATCAACTCGCTCGCCCGGTGAAAGCGTGAGCACAATTCCGGTCGATGTGAAGCAGAACCAGCCATGCATCAATAGGATACCGCCAAACTACCGATTGCGCAAGTAACTTCTTGACATATAGTCGATATATTTATTATAGTTACATCTGAAAGTGACGTGAAAGTCTCGGAGGATCATTATGGATGCAGGCTTGTTGATTGTTCGGTTGGTGTTCGGGCTGTTGATGGCGGCGCATGGCGCCCAGAAACTGTTCGGTTGGTTTGGCGGTTACGGATTGACCGCGGTGTCCGGCTACTTTGAAACCATGGGATACCGGCCGGGTCGATTGTTCGCGGCAACGGCGGGAGCGTCGGAAGTGGTTGGTGGCCTGCTGATCGCGGGCGGATTCTTCGGCCCCGTAGGCCCGGCGCTCGTCCTGGCGGTGATGATCGTGGCCATCTTCGCCGTCCACATCCAGCACGGCCTCTTCGCGGCAGCGAATGGCATTGAGGTGCCGCTGTTGTATGCGGTGGCGGTCGTGGCTCTCGCGTTCACCGGCTACGGCGGCTACTCGCTGGACTCCGCGCTCGGTGTCAGCGGTGTGTGGACGCCGGCAATCGTCCTGAGTGCATTGGCCGTCGGCGCGGGCGGTGGAGCGTTGAATCTCGCCATTCGGCGAACCCCGGCTCAGGTGCCGGCGACATCTTGAAGCGACACGTCATTCACTGTCGCGCTACAACGCCGCCCGGATAAACAGTAGAAACGTGAGACGTATATTTGCTCTCGTTTCTCCTGTTTCTCCTGTTCTGTTGGTTGTTGGCGTAACAGTGTCGGGCGTTGCTCAGCGCGATCCGATCTCAATCGTATGTTCCGTCGCCGCCTGCGCGCCATCACGGTACAGAAGACGGAACCGGATCCGTCCCGCCTGGTCGGTTGGGATGTCGACGTAGTGCACACTCACTCGGGTACCCACGCTCTCGGCGCGCACGCGCTCTGACCATTCCGATGCGCTCCACTCGATGACAAATGGACCGCTGCCGATGACGCGCAATCTGACGCCCGCAGAAATCGTCGTGATGGGCCGTTTTTCGGTCCACATCTCTATCGGAGCCGTCCGATGACGGTCTTCGCCAAGATAGCGTCGCCGAACGCACTCGACGAGATCGAACACCCGTCGGTCGGCAATCGATCGAACAAGCTTGATGTACTCCGCATGTGCCCAGACGAGAGGCAGCGCCGCATCGGTCGGACCGCCATATCGCAGCAGCTTGTCGGGCAGGGTGGGCTGATCCCAGATCTGCTCCGGAATCAGTCCGCTCCCGACCGCGAACGTTTCGAGCGCGCGGACGTACGGGACCGCGTCGTGGCCGGCAGCCAGCTCGTAATGGCCGCGCTCGCCGGTCAGGAGGGGCCACGGCCGTCCCACTCCCCAGCCGCTGAACGACGTCCCGTCGCCTCGCTGACCATAGCCGTCGTGGTTGTATCGCCGCCAGCAAGGCAGCGGCGTTTCCACTTTCAGGATGGCATCCACGACCCGAAGCGAATCCAGGATCAGGGGATCGTGCGGATCGCGAACTCCGTAACGCACGAGCTCGAGGAATCCCGCGTCCACGATGTCGCGAGCGGGATATGAGTAGGGGCCATCTGGCGGTTGGTTCGCCAGTGTGATGTCACCACTATTGGGATCTTCGCGGCCGCCATCATTCGGGTTGATGCGGATGTAGTGGCGGGGCACACCGGCGAGAAGCGTGCCGGCCGTAGTCGCCGTCCACCCATCGACGTGCTGCTCGAGGAAATCAGCGTACTGGCGTACGAACTCCGCCGTCGCGGTATCGCCCGCCGCGTCGAGCAGCTCGCCGGCGCAAATCAGCGCCGCGATGTTGATCGCGAGCGTAGAGGGGGAGAACCCGCCGTTTTCTTCCCAGCGCTCCTGGGCCGTGGTCGGCCCCTCGCGGATGAGGAATCCGCACGCGGCGGCAACCATCTCCAGCGGATCGAACTCCCCGAGCGCGCCCTCGGTGTGCATGCGCCACGCGAGCACGATGGGGAACGACACTTCGTCGAGCTGGACGCCGGTCCAGTAGGGCCGGCCATCAATCCAGAAGTTCTGATAGAACCCGCCGTCCGCACGCTGCGAGATCGCCAGATAGACCAGCGCGCGCCGCGGCGTCACCTGATCGCCGACGGCCAACAGCGCCGTGGCCGTCTGGACGAGATCGCGCGTCCACACGAGATGATAGCCGCCAAGCTCCTCGTCGCCTTTTGACGTCCCCCACGGGATACTCATCGAGGCGATCGTCGCGCCGGGATAGCTCTTGTCTTCGTGAGCAAGCAGCAGATTGACGCTTCGCTCGAACAACACCGTCCCCGCGTGGTCGTGGAACGACGACGTCAGCGCGAACCGCTTCGCCGTCCGCGACCACTCGTTCCGGAAGCTCTCGACCTGCGTGTCGAACGGAACCGCAAACGACTGGAACAGATTGGTGATCGCACGGTGACGCGTGTCGCCAAACGCCAGGCCGACGGTGAACGGGCCAGACGTCGCGTCCACTTCGCCGGTCAGCGCGATGTTGCCGTCATAGGCGGCGTCGTACTCCCAATCCATGGAGAGGTTGTCGTGCACGTCGGTCCAGCCGTCGTTGACCGCGACGAAGCCGCACGATCTTCGCAGGAATGGCGTCGTCGCGCCGAGCGCCATCCATGTCGCTCCCTTGACTGCGACGAAGATGCGACCAGCCTTCGTGTCGAACGTTTCAGCGTTGTTATGCCAACCGCCAATCTCGAGGTGCGGCGCACAAAGGACGAACACCTTCAACCGCTTCAGCACCTCGGCGGGGGCATCGAACCGTGTGCGCATGAGCACGCAGTCGTGGTGAGGGGCACCGATGACTGTCTTTCGAATCGTATACAGATCGTTCTCAGCGACGTTCACGATCTCGAACCCGAGCGACGCCTCGTCGAGGCACTCGATCGCCGATCGGGTGTTGCGCCGTTCGTCGTGAAAGAAGGTCGCGCCGTCAGTAACGAGGAGCTGGAGATCGCGGACCTGCGGCGTGTCGATGGTTGGGAAGTAGACCTCGGTCAGGATGCCGGCGGCGAGCGTATACCAGACCCGGCTGGCGGTGGAGTACGCCGTGCCGACGGCGTCCTTCGCGCCGCGTGTCCATCGTGGCGACATGCCGGGTCCGCCGGGGGCTGGAGATTTGGCCGCCACCTTTCACTCGCTCGAGTCAGCCACGTCCCACACGCGATCCCCTGATCGCGCGGATACCGGCAATCGAAAAATCAGCGATGTGCTGCGCAATCGCGTCGGCGTCGTCTGCCGTTGCCACGATGGAACTGCCAAGCCGCTCGGCGATTGGGTTTGCCACGTACGCGGCGGACTGGGTCCAGACGCTCGCGACCGAACGGCCCACGCGCGGGTCAGACGGGTCACATCCGAGAAGTTCGGCAATCACCTCGGACAAGTATTCCATGCGGGGGAGCACGCCTTGCACGACAATCATGTCGAGCGCTGGCGTCGGGTCCATCATCTCGCGGGTGACGAGCCGGTGCACCGTACCCCGAGAGTCGGCGAGCAGCCGGCGCATGAAGATCGAGATGTAGATCCGCAGTCGCTCTTCGGCGGAACGGCCCGCTCCGGCTGCCCGTGCCGCATCGGTCGTTTCCCGCATGCGGTCGACAGCTGCCTGCAGGACCGCCTGATACAGGCCCAGCTTGTCGCGGAAATGGTAATTGACGGCGGCGACATTTGCGCGCGCCCCGCGACAGATTTCGCGCACCGTAACGTCCCTGAAACCGCGCTCGGCAAACAGTTGTTCGCCCACACTCAGCAACCGCGATCGGGTTTCAGCCTCGGTCGCCGCCCTCGTCGTCGCCCCCGCTCGATCGTCCTCAGGCATTGACCGGCCGATTCGCACCGGACGATCGCGCGGAAGCCCACGTCTCCTGCTGCCGCTCGAACGCGAAGCGTGCGTGCTGCGAACGCGGCGTCTCATAAGGTCCGTCTGAACAGGCGCGTCGCGAGCGTCATCGCGATGACTGAAAACAGCAGCAGAAACCCTAGATCCGGAGCAATGGCATTGAACCCGGTGTCTTTCAGCAGCAGGTTCTTGAACGCGTGGACCGAGTAGGTGAACGGATCGGCGACGGCGATGGCCTGCATCCACAGCGGAAACCCTTGCTGCGGATACACCGCACCGCTCGGGAAATACAGCAGCGTGTTGAGCACGCCGAAGATCGCCCGGGGCAGCAGCGGATCGGTCACCCGCACCATGATCAGGAACATCATGCTGATCAATGCGAACGCTGTCACCACGATGACCACAAGCAGACGCAGCAACCGAAGCGGCTCGAACGCATTCGGGATGCCCGCGATCACCGAGCCGATAATCATCAGGAACATGCCCGCCAGCACGGCTTTGATGGTGCCCGAGACGTTGAATCCCGCGATCAGTTCGAACTTCGTAATCGGCGTCACGAGATAGCCTTCGTGAAGACCGCGCGCCTTGTCGTCGATGAAGATGATACCGCCGCCGATCATCACCATCATGAAGATCGACATGACGACCGACCCGGGTAGCAGGTACTGAATGTAGGGGACGTACGGGTACACCTCGACGAGATCGAGCGACGGCAGTTGTGCGATCCGCGGCAACGCTGCCGGCCGGCTGTACGACTGGACGAGCGGACCAAGGGTCGAGGCGAGCGCCGCGGCGACGAAGTTGTCGGTATTGTCCTCGATGAGCGCGACGCGCGGCTCGTTCTTCGCCAGCACGCGGCGCGAAAAGTCCGGCGGAATCGTCAGTACGCCGTTGACTTTGCCGTCGCGCAAATCCATCAATGCGCGGCCCGGATCGGTGTACTCGATGACGTCGAACGTCCGCGCGCCCCCGGCGACGGCGCCGGCCAGCTCGCGCACCTTGATCGCCGGCACGCCGTGATCCTGATCCACGATGGCCAGCTTCAGGTGCTTGACGTTCCCGCCGAAGGCATAGCCCAGCACCACCAGCTGCACGATTGGAAACACCATCGAGACGATGATCAGAACCGGGCTCCGGCGAAACCGCCGCAGCTCGCGTTCGATGATGGCCCACATGCGTCCCACAGCAACCCCTTTAACGTCGAACCAACATGCCCTGGCGGTCCATCGGGTTCACATCCTGCAAGCCATCCCGCAGCGCGCGTCCCGTGTAGTGCACGAACACGTCGTCGAGCGTCGTGCTCTGGACCGAGAGCGACTGGACGGTCACCCCTTCACGCGCCGCGGCATCCATCAGGGCCAGAATTGTGGCGGGTCCGTTCTGCGACGAGATCCGGAAGACGTGGTTTTCGCCGGTCGCGGTCTCGACGTAGGGAAGCTGCGTCAGCCGCTCCGCCCAGCCCGCCGGCGTGCTGCCAAAACTGACCTCGATCACGTTCTTGCCGGGGATCGACATCTTCAGCGTCAGCGGAGAGTCGAGCGCCTTCAGCTCGCCGTGATCCACGATTGCGATCCGGTCGCACAGCTTGTCGGCTTCATCCATGTAATGTGTGGTCAGCAGAATCGTGAGATCTCGCTGCGACTTGATTCTCTGGAGCATCTCCCACACGGCAACGCGCGAGACCGGATCGAGCCCGGTCGTCGGCTCATCGAGAAAGAACACACGCGGTTCATGGACGAGACCGCGCGCAATCTCCACCCGCCGCCGCATGCCACCTGAGAGATTCTTCACCGGCGCTTCGCGCCACTTGGTCAGTTCCACCGCGTCGAGAAGCTCCGCAATCAGGCGTTCACGCTTCTGGCGCGGTACGCCGTACAGCTTCGCGAAGATGATCAGATTCTCCTCGACGCTCAGCTCGAGGTCGGTCGTCATCGCCTGCGGGATCACACCGATCGAGCGTCGGACGCCGTCCGCCTCCGTGCGCACGTCGAAGCCGTTGACGACTGCCGTGCCGTCGGTCGGCGGAAGCAGCGTCACCATCATGCGAATGAGTGTCGACTTGCCCGCGCCATTCGGCCCGAGCAGGCCAAAGATTTCCCCCTTCTCGACGGTGAAGCTGATGCCGTTGACGGCCGTGAAGTCGCCAAATTTCTTTACGATGCCGCGGACGTCGATCGCGCTCATGACACGGGCAGGAGGACGTACGCGGTCTGGCCCACGGCAAGCCGCCGGTCGCGATTGTCCACGCGGAGCCGGATCTCGAACGTCTTGATGTCGCGCTTGGTGCGGCTCACGTCGCGCTGGGTGGCAAAAGCGGCATCCGCGCCGCGATAGAAGACGGTTCCATCCCGTTCTTCCCCTGAAGGCAGTCGGACGCGGATCGTGTCGCCGATCTTCACGCGATCGATGTACGTCTCCTCGACGTCGCATCGAACCCAGAGATCGTCCGGATTGATCAGCGTGACGACCGGCTGGCCCGGCGTCACGACTTCCCCCTGGCGCACGGCTCGAACGTCGACGATGCCGTCGATCGGAGCGAAGAGCTCCGTGTAGCGCAGACGCACGTTCGCCTTGGCTTTCTGTGCCTCGGCCGCCGCCTCCATGTGTTCGCTCGAGCGCAGCTGGCTGCGCTTCACGGACACCTGCTCGGCATTCGACCGCGCCAGCGCCACGGCTGCGCGCTGGGCATCCACCTGCCGGTTGAGCGCATCTACCTTTGCTTGTGCCGCGGCGTACGTCGTCCGCGCCTGGTCGAGTTCCTGCGTGGAGGCGATCTTCTTCTCGGCGAGATCCTGCGTGCGGCCAAACGTCAGCCGCGCCACTTCGACATCGGCTTCGGCGGCCTTCACCTGCGCTTCGAGGGAGCGGACCGCCGCTTCCGCCTGTCGAATCTGATCGGCAGTCTGCCGTTCCTGAAACCGAAGCGCGGCTTCGGACTCGTGCACTTGCGACGCGAGCCCTGCCGCGGTGCTGCTGTAATACGTGGTGTCTGCCTGCAGTTCGTCGGGTCGAATCACCGCCAGGCGTTGATCTTTCCGGACCGTGTCGCCCTCCTGGACCTGCAGCTCCGCGATCTGCCCGCCAATCTGCGGGCTGACGATCACGTCGTTGGTGGTGACGATGCCGGTGAGGACGAGCACGGACGGGTGGGAGTGGACGTACGCGGACCAGCCGATCGCAGCGACCGCGACCAGCACGAGGAGCGCGACCACCCGTTTCATTCTGCCTTTCATCGTTCCTGCCTCAAACACTTGTATAAAACACTTGTTTGACTTCTGTCAAGCCGGCGGCCGCGTGGGGCGTGCCGGCCTCGTCAAGACGTCCGTGGAAGCGGTCAGACCCCTCTCTAAGCAGCTGAAGCAAACGTTTCGACCGGTTTTTTCGTCTGAGGCATCATGACCGCACTGCTGCTCGACGTCCGTCATGCAATCCGGGTGCTCGCCAAGAACCTGGGCGCGACCCTGGTCGCCGTGTTCACGCTGGCACTGGCCATCGGCGCCACGACTGCGATCTTCAGCGTCGTCTACGGTGTCCTGCTGCGGCCGCTGCCGTTTCCGGCACCCGACCGCCTGATGGCGATCTGGGAAGTGAATCATCGCGGGACGTTTTCCCGGCTGGCCGATCCCAACTTCGACGACTTTCGGGACCGCAACCACACGTTCAACGCCATGGCGAAGTACACGGGAGGCGTCGCCTCCGTTGCTGGCACGTCGGAGCCGACCCGCGCGGTGATTGCCGGGGTGACGAGAGACTTCTTCAAGGTGCTCGAAACGCAGCCCTCGCTCGGACGCGATTTCACTGCGGAAGACGCACGCGTCGGTGCGGTCCCGGTCGCCATCGTCAGCCACAATTACTGGACCCAGTCGCTGCATTCGTCCACTGAGCTTTCGACATTCCATCTTCGTATCGAAGATCGTGTCTACAGCGTCGTGGGCGTAATGCCCGCGGGCTTTCAGTTTCCAGCCAAGACGGATCTCTGGCTGCCGGCAGAGCTGAACCCGCCGCGGACGAGCCGAACGGCGCACAACTATGCCGCGATCGGCCGGCTGCGCGACGGCGTCGGCGTCGCGCAGGCCGCAAGCGATCTCAGTGGTATCGCGAAGGACATCATTCGGAATACCAGCGAACAGGGCGAGTACCTCCTCGCGGATGCCACCGCAGTGCCGCTGCAGTCGTCGATCACGCGCCGGGTCGGCTCGACGCTCTACGTGCTGCTCGGCGCAGTCTTCTTTCTCTTGCTGATCGCGTGTGCGAACGTGACCAACCTGCTCCTGGCGCAGGCCGCCGCGCGCCAGCGCGAACTTGCCATCCGTCACGCGCTGGGCGCTCGACGCAGCCGCGTGATTCGTCAGTTCGTCACCGAAACGCTCGTGCTCCTCACCGTCAGCTGCGGCGCCGGGCTGCTCATTGCCTGGCTCGGCACGAACGCTCTGCTGTCGCTCGCTCCCGCCGATCTGCCGCGCCTGGAGGACGTCTCGATCAACCGGGTTGTGCTCGCTTTCGCGATCGGGCTGTCGGCGTTCGTTGCGATGGCGCTCGGCGTGTTCACCGCGGCGCGCTCCACTCGTCGCGATTCCCGCGACGCGCTCATCGCCGCGCGTGGGCAGACAATGGGCGTCGCAAGCCAGCGCCTGGGTCGAATCATCATCGCGGTTCAAATGGCGCTGACGGTCGTGCTGCTTGTTGGCGCATCGCTTCTGGGTCGCAGCCTGCTGCGCGTGCTCTCAATCGACCCAGGCTTTCGCACGGACGGGATCGTCGCCATGGATCTTGCGATGCCGGATTCGGAGGATCCAAACGCCACGGCTCGGCTGTCATCCTTTTATG
>Ga0070664_100000763_pt1 | contig 24819 bp, 18 predicted proteins | sample KBSC73metaG_FD_65863 | JGI IMG/M metagenome (GOLD analysis project Ga0070664, IMG submission 65863) | Corn rhizosphere microbial communities from Kellogg Biological Station, Michigan, USA - KBS C7-3 metaG | ecosystem: Host-associated > Plants > Roots > Rhizosphere > Soil ... | reverse complement strand
AGTCGATTCACTCTACACGAATTCATTTCTGCCGAGTATGAAATTCTTGCTCTCTCACTCACATTCAGATACTAAAACCCTGTTGGGAGTTTTCACACAGTCTGGCGCCAGCGAAGAATCTCTTCCCTTGTATAGGAGAGACCCTTCACTTCGTTCAGGGTGACACGTGGGTGAACTGTCTGCTGCGAGATACGGCTAACTCTTTTCGGGCAGCGTTGGTTTTGGTTCTTCCAAGCGGTCGATGATGACATTCAAAAAGCGCGCGGCCTCCACCCCGTCGACCACCCGATGATCGAATACCAGCGAGAGTGGCATAATCTTGTGAATTGCGATAGCGCCGTCGTCTACGACGGGGCGGTCCTGAATCCGGCCGATTCCCAAGATGCCGACTTCGGGGTAGTTGATGATCGGTGTGCCATAGGTGGCGCCGATCACTCCGTAATTGGTGATCGTAAACGTGCTGCCGCGAAGTTCGGAAAGGTCCAGCCTTCGCGTGCGCGCCTTTTCGGCCAGTGTGCTGATCTCTTGCGCCAGTTCGAGCAGGCTTTTTTGATCGGCCTGCTTGATGGCGAAGACTATCAGCCCATCGGCCGTGTCCACGGCAATGCCGATATTGTAGAATTTTTTGAGCAAAATCTCTTCGCGCTCATCATCGAGGGTCGCATTGAGGTAAGGATGAACCTTCAGCGCGTCGATCGTGGCCTGAATTACATAGGGTAGGTAGGTGAGCTTGATTCCTTTTTGCGCGGCAATTTCTTTTTCTTTTGACCGAATGCGATCCAAGTCGGTGATGTCGGCGTCCTCCCAAATCGTGACGTCAGAAACGCGCTGACGGGCCGCGTGCATGCGCTTGGCGATGGTGCGGCGAAGCCCACGCAGCGGAATTCTTTCGATCGGGCCCGACGACTCGCCGTCGTGACGCTCTTCAGCGGCTGTTCCTGCGGCAGCCCGCTCGACGTCTTCGCGGGTGATCTTTCCTTCACTACCCGTGCCACGAATCTTGACAAGATCGATGCCGAGCTGTTTAGCGAGAGCACGCACGGCCGGAGTTGCTTTTACCGGTGTGGGCAGCTCGATCACTTGTTCGTCGCCGAGAGAGCCAACCACCGTGCCATGATCGGCTTGCGGCGCCGCGTGTGCGGTGTCCTCTGTCTCGATCGACACCAGAATCTCGCCGACCTTGGCGATATCACCTTCCTTGCGGTGTAATTTAGCGATTTTTCCGCTGTGAGGGGAAGGCAGTGCGACGATCGCTTTGTCGGTTTCGATCTCGACGATGTCTTGGTCTTCGTTGACACTGGCGCCCTCGGCAACCAGCCACCGCACGATTTCCGCCTCGCTGATACCTTCGCCGACGTCCGGCAGTCGAAACTCGCTGAGCATGGATTTCGCTTAGGAGGAGGTTACGCGCTCATAACCCGATCGATTGCATCGGCCACGCGACGAGCATTCGGTAAATATTGGTTTTCCAGTTTAGGTAGCGGCATCACCGTGTCGAAACCAGTCACGCGTTCTACAGGCGCTTCCAAATCCAGCAGCGCTTTTTCGTTGATCCGAGCAGCAATCTCCGCCGCCAGCCCGCAGCTCCGCTGAGCTTCATGGACGATGACCGCCCGGTGAGTTTTTCTCACTGACTCAATGATCGCGTCGGTGTCGAGCGGAGAAAGAGTGCGGAGATCCAGGACTTCGCAGTTTATGCCGCGATCGGCCATCAAGCGCGCGCCTTCGAGAGCGACGTGCAGCATGGCGCCCCACGCGATCAAACTCACGCTGTTTCCTTCTATGACGACGCGCGCTTGTCCGAGCGGTATCGTGTACTCTTCCTCCGGGACTTCCTCGCGAATGGAACGATAGATTTTCTTAGGTTCCATGAAAATGACTGGATCGGGATCTTGGATCGCCGCAAGCAGCAAACCCTTGGCTTCGTACGGCGTAGAGGGCACAACGACTTTCAAACCTGGAGTGTGAACAAAGTAAGCTTCGTTGCTTTCGGAATGATGCTCGGGTGCGTGGATGCCGCCGCCGTACGGAATGCGCACGACCATTGGGCACTGATAACGCCCGCGCGAGCGATTACGGATACGCGAGGCGTGCGCGACCAACTGCTCCATGGCGCCGAAGGCGAATCCTTCGAACTGGAGCTCCGGGACGGGCCGTAGGCCGTAGACGGCAAGCCCGATGGACGCTCCGATGATCGCAGATTCTGAGAGCGGTGTGTCGATCACGCGGTTTTCGCCAAACTGATCCAATAAGCCCTGAGTGACTCTGAAGACGCCGCCGTTTTTTCCGACGTCTTCGCCGAGCACGATCACCCGGTCATCGCGTGCCATCGCTTGTCTGAGCGCCTGATTGAGCGCTTCGACGACGGTGAGCTTGGCCATCTTTGCCTCCGCGGAATCCGTCAATGAACCCGCCCGTTGCCGCGCAATAAAGCTTCCATCTGCTCACGCAACTCGTCGGTCATCTCCGCAAACGTGAAGCGAAACATATCTTTGGGCTTCGGAGGCGTGACGGTTTCAAATTCCTTCACGGCGGCCTCCACCCTTTCACGCGCGGTCGCTACGGTTTCCTGTCCGTAGGCTTCGTTCCACAGCTCCTGAGAAATCATATAGCGGATCAACCGGTCGATAGGATCTTTCTTTTTCCACTCCTCAACCATTTCTTTGCCGCGGTAGCGCGATGCGTCGTCCGCGGTGGTGTGATCGCCAATCCGGAAGGTGACCGCCTCGATAAACGTCGGCCCGCCACCGGCGCGGGCGCGCGCCAGCGCTTCATGAGTAGCCTTGTACACCGCAAAAACATCGTTGCCGTCGACTTGAATGCCAGGGAAACCATAAGCGATCGCCTTTTGCGCCAGTGTTTGCGCGGCGGTTTGACGTTTGAGCGGAACCGATATCGCCCACTGATTGTTCTGGCAGAAAAAGACTACGGGCAGAGAAAAAACGCCGGCGAGATTAAAACCTTCGTGAAAATCTCCCTTGGAGGTGGCGCCATCGCCGAGATAAACCAGCACCGCAATCTTGTCTCCTCGGAGTTTTGCGCCCCAGGCAGCGCCGGCACCGATCGGAATCTGCGTTCCCACCGGAATCGTGATCGGAAAGTCGTTTTGTCCTTCGGGAATCTTGCTGCCTCGCTCATCGCCGGCCCAGTATTGAAAAATCATGTGCGGCGGTAGACCTCTGACGAACGATGCGCCGGGCTCGCGGAAGGAGGGAAACATCCAGTCGCCCGGGTCCAGGGCGAACGCGCTCCCAACTTGCGCGGCTTCTTGGCCGAGTATCGAAGCGTAGGTGCCGAGCCGTCCCTCGCGCTGGAGCTTGAAAGCTTTCTCGTCGAAGGCGCGGGCGAAAACTAAATTTTCATAGAGAACTTTGATTTGCTCATCGGTGAGGGGAGGGTGGAGGGACTGATCACAATTGCCATTCTCATCGAGAATCTGGAGCCATTCGATCCTGAAATCCTTGATGAGCGTCTTAGCCACGGCGGATCCTTTCTGTTGGCTCTATTTCCGTCGCATACCAGAGCAAGTATACCACTCCGAACCGGAAAGTGAATGTGGTATTTTGCAGAGGGCACGAATTTGTGCTTCCGAGACTTCGTTTTTCTGGTAAACTATAAAAGTAGAAGAACGCGGCAGCAGTCAGCCGGAAAGGAGCTCGGCGTGATGGCTCAGCGAGAAGCTCCGAATCTCCCTTCAATGCACCAGCTCCGCAAGACAGGCAGTTGCGGACGCCGCGGCAAGTCCGTTGCTCAACCTTTCATTTATCGCAGAAATCCCGCACAGCACTCTGGTGATTTTCTAATTTCCGACACGATAGCGTCTTCATCATCTCAGTCAGAAAGTTCTTTCAACATTTTTCCTGATGGCTTGCACGAAATGCGGAGGTCATGATGCAACGCGCCGTCATTGTCAGCGCCTGCCGCACTCCAATCGGCAGCTTCCAGGGAAAATTAAGCCGCCTGTCGGCCACACAGCTCGGCAGTGTGGTGATCAAAGAAGCGCTGGACAGAACGCATCTGGCGGCCGATCAAGTCGATGAAGTCATCATGGGCAACGTGCTGTCGGCGGGTTTGGGCCAAGCGCCCGCACGCCAAGCCGGTCTTGGCGCGGGGCTCCCCCGCGCAGTGACTTGCACGATGATCAATAAGGTATGCGGATCGGGATTGAAGGCAGTGATGTGCGCTGCTCAGGCGATTACGTCGGGTGACGCCGAAGTAGTCGTCGCGGGCGGCATGGAGAGTATGAGTAACGCTCCCTATCTGCTGACGAAGGCTCGTAGCGGTTATCGGTTGGGTTCCGGGGAACTGGTCGATAGTCTGATCCGTGACGGACTATGGGACGTCTATAATCAATTTCACATGGGAGCAGCTGGCGAACTCTGCGCCCGAACGCTTAAGATCAGCCGGGAAGAGCAAGACGCATTTGCCGCCACCAGTTACCAACGGGCACAGAGAGCGCAGGCTGAGGAGGCTTTCAGGCGAGAGCTGATACCGATAGGCGTGCCCGCTGGGTCTGGCGAAGATCTCGTTGCAGAAGACGAAGAACCAAAACGGCTGAATTTTAGCAAGCTCGCTCAATTGAGTCCGTCATTCGACAAAACCGGCACCATCACTGCTGGCAACGCTTCTTCCATCAGCGACGGCGCGGCGGCTGTCGTGGTGATGTCGGAGGAGAAAGCCCGCCTCTTACACATTGAGCCGCTGGTGAAAATCGTCGGCCAGACAAGCTACGGCACGGACCCTGCCTGGTTCACCACCGCTCCGGCCAAGGCGATCACCCGTCTCATGGAACGCACCGGCCGAAGCCTTCACTCAGTGGACTTGTTCGAGATCAACGAAGCTTTTGCAGTCGTTTCCATTGCTGTCAATCGAGAACTCGGCCTCGATCCGGCTAAAGTCAATGTCCGAGGCGGCGCCGTCGCTTTGGGCCATCCTATTGGCGCCAGTGGCGCGCGGATTCTCACGACATTGATTTATGCGCTCGAAGATTTGGATCTGAGGCGCGGCGTCGCTAGTTTGTGCATCGGCGGCGGAGAGGCGGTAGCGCTGATGGTGGAGCGAGCATGACTCGGGCTTTACCCGGGCCCTCCAGCCGTTCAAGGAGTTCAAATCCTTCAAGCCGGTTTCGGAGGTCCCAACGATTGGAACGTAGCAAAGCGGTTGAACGGAACTTAGCAGTGAAACATTTTGAACGGATTCAGAAATCGACATGGACTTTGAGCTGACCGAAGAACATCGAATGGTTCAAGAGATGACGCGCAGCTTCGCCGAGCGAAAGCTCAAGCCCGTCGCCGCGCGCATGGATCACGATGGCACTTATCCGGCGGAGTTGGTGAAAGAGCTCGGTCAGCTCGGGTTGATGGGCGTCTTTGCGCCGGAGGAATATGGCGGCGCGGAAATGGAGTTTGTCTCCTACATCATCGCATTGGAAGAAATCTCTAAAGTGTGGGCCTCGGTTGGCACCATCATGAGCGTCAACAATTCGCTGGTGTGCGGTCCGCTCCTGCGCTACGGCAGCGAAGCGCAGATCAAGCGATATTTACCATTGGTTGCCAGCGGAGAGTGGACCGGCTGTTACGCATTGACCGAACCCATGTCCGGTTCAGACGCCGGTTCGATCCAAACCCAGGCCAAGCGTGTGTCAGACGGTTATCTTCTGAACGGCACCAAAGTTTTCACCACCAACGGCAGCCGCGCCGAGCTCGCGATCGTCTACGCGGTCACCGATCTGAGCCGCGGCAAGCAAGGCGTATCGGCTTTTCTGGTCGAGCGGCAATCGCCGGGATTTATTGTCGGTAGGATTGAAGACAAGCTCGGTCTGCGCGCTTCGGAAACTGCACAGCTCGTCTTTGAGAATTGTCACATTTCTGCGGAAAATTTACTCGGACGAGAGGGCGAGGGGTTCAAGATCGCGCTCGAAACTCTTGACGGCGGCCGGATCGGGATCGCCGCGCAGGCTCTTGGCATCGCGCAAGGGTGTCTGGATGAGTCGCTCGACTATAGCCGCGAGCGCCGGCAGTTCGGTCAGCCAATCGCCGATTTTCAAGCGATCCAGGGCATGCTCGCCGATATGGCAACGGAGATCGATTGCGCGCGGCTGCTCACTCATCGTGCCGCCTGGCTCTACCAACAGCGGAGAAAAGTGACCGCGGCAGCGGCCATGGCCAAGCTGTTTGCTTCGGAAGCGTGCAACCGCGCCGCCTATAAGGCGCTGCAGATCCACGGTGGCTACGGCTATATCAAGGACTTTGCCGTGGAGCGGTTTTTTCGCGACGCGCGCGTCACCACGCTCTATGAAGGAACGTCCGAGATCCAGCGCCTGGTGATCGCGCGCCAACTGATCCAGGAAGGAGCGCCTTCGGATGGATCGCGCCAAGAAAGTTTTTAAGAATCTCTCGGGCATCGAAATCCGAGAGCTCTACACGCCTCGTGATCTGAACGAATTTGATTACGAGCGCGATCTAAATCGCCCCGGTGAGTTTCCGTTCACCCGCGGCGTTTATCCGACCATGTACCGCGGCAAACTTTGGACGATGCGCCAGTTCGCCGGATTTGCCAGCGCCAAAGAAACCAACCGGCGCTACCGTTATCTGCTCGACCAAGGGACGACCGGTTTGTCGATTGCCTTCGATATGCCTACGCTCATGGGCTACGACTCGGATCAGCCGCGCGCCAGAGGAGAAGTGGGCAGATGCGGCGTCGCCATCGACTCGGTCGCCGACATGGAAACGCTCTTTCGCGACATTCCCTTGGATCAGGTAAGCGTGTCGATGACCATCAACGGCCCGGCGATCGTATTATTTGCGATGTATCTCGTGGTTGCCGAGCGGCAGGGAGTGAGCTTTACGAAACTGCGCGGAACACTGCAGAACGATATTTTGAAGGAATATATCGCGCAAAAGGAATGGATCTCGCCGCCGGCGCCGTCCCTTAAGCTCATCAATGATATCGTGCGCTTCGCGCTGACGTCGACGCCGCTGTATCATCCGATCAGCATCAGCGGCTACCATATCCGGGAAGCCGGCTCGAGCGCGGTGCAGGAGCTCGCGTTCACGCTTTACGATGGTCTGACCTACGTCAAATCCGCCATCGAGTCGGGGTTACGCGTGGACGACTTCGCGCCGCGCCTCTCTTTTTTCTTTAACGCGCACAACGATTTTTTCGAAGAGATCGCAAAATATCGCGCGGCGCGCCGTCTGTGGGCGCGGGAGATGAAAAATCGCTTCGCGGTGAAAGATCCCGCCTCGCTGGCGCTCCGCTTTCACGCACAGACCGCCGGCTGCGCGCTCACCGCTCAACAGCCCTATAACAACGTCGTGCGCGTCGCGCTCCAGGCGCTCGCCGCGATTCTCGGCGGAGCGCAGTCGCTGCACACCAATTCCCTCGATGAGACCCTGGCGCTGCCGACGGAGGAAGCGGTGAAGCTCGCCTTGCGAACGCAACAGATCATCGCTCATGAATCAGGCGTGGCCCATACGGTGGATCCGTTAGGCGGCGCCTATTACGTCGAGTGGTTGACTAATCGTCTTGAGAGCGAAGCGCTCGGCTATTTTACCAAGCTCGATGCAATGGGCGGCATGGTTCGCGCCATCGAAATCGGTTATCCGCAAAGCGAAATCCAGCGCGAAGCGCTGACGTACCAAAGAGAGATCGATTCGGGCGAGCGCATTATTGTCGGCGTCAATGCATTCACAGAGCCCCACGAAGCGCCAGTCAAAACTCTCAGGATCAGTCAGGGAGTGGAGCGCCGCCAGATTCAAGAGCTACGGGATAGAAAAAAACAGCGTAGCCAACGACGCCTGCGCTCGGCCTTGAACCAACTCGAACGGAGCGCTGAGGAACATGGCGATTTAATGATGCCGGTTATGAACGCCGTTCGATCCGAGGCGACAGTGGGCGAGATCTGCGATCTGTTCAGGAAAGTCTACGGCGAATATCGCGAGACGGGAACTGTATGACCTCCGCTGATTCCCATCCTCTGCGTGTCCTGCTCGCCAAAGTCGGACTCGACGGCCACGACCGTGGGTTAAAGATCGTTGCCCGGGGACTACGCGATGCCGGGATCGAGGTGGTTTATCTCGGCATACACAACACTGCCGAGGAGATTGTCCAGTCGGCGGTTCAAGAGGACGTCGATGCCATCGGCATTTCCATTCATTCGGCGGCGCATCTCTCGCTTTTCCAGGACCTTGCCAATGGACTGAAGAGAAATAAAGCCAACGACATTTTACTCTTTGGCGGTGGCATCGTCCCGGCAGAGGATCTTCCGGCGCTCAAAAAATTTGGCGTTAAGAAAATCTTCGGCCCAGGTGCTGCGATCGACGAAATCGTCGCATTTGTCAAAGCTTTTCCCGGGCGCGGACGGAGTAGCAAAAATACCGCGGCGAAACGCCATGAACTTTGATCTAAGCGAGCAACATGAGCTGCTGCGGCACACGATGCGCGAGTTTGCCGAGCGTGAGATTGCGCCGGGTGCGCGGGAGCGCGATGAGTCGGCGCGATTTCCCCGCGAACTGCTGCCGGAGATGGCTGAGCTTGGCCTCTTCGGCGTCATGATCCCCGAACGGTACGGCGGCGCGGGTCTCGATGCGCTGAGTTTTGCGATTATCATCGAAGAAATTGCCAGGATCGATGGCGCGGTCGCCTTGATGTTGGCATCGCATAATTCGCTGTGTGCCGGGCATATTTTCGCCTTTGGCAGCGAACAGCAGAAACACACTTACTTAACTGCACTCGCGACTGGCAAACAGTTGGGCGCCTGGGCCCTGACCGAACCCGAGGCCGGGTCAGGGGCAAAGTTTCTTAAAAGCCGCGCCGTATCGACGGGCAACAGTTGGGTGCTCAATGGCGAGAAAATCTTTATCACGCAGGGATCGGTAGCCGGCATTTATGTCGTGATGGCCGCCACCGAGCTGCCGCGCGGCGCGGACGGCATCTCGGCATTCATTGTCGAACGCAAGCGCAGCGGTCTTGCCGTTGGGCGCGTGGAAAATAAGCTGGGGATGCGCGCCTCCGACACCGCTCAGCTTCGCTTCGAGGACGTCCACGTGCCAGCGGAAAGTATCCTGGGCGACTTAAACTGCGGTTACCGAGATGCGCTGGCGGTCCTCGACGGTGGGCGCATTGGCATCGGCGCGCTGGCCGTCGGTATTGCGCGCGCGGCTTTGGAGCAGTCGCTTCACTATGCCAAACAGCGCCACCAGTCTGGCCGCGCGATCGTAGAATTCGAAGCGATTCAATGGAAGCTCGCCGATATGGCGATGGAAATCGACGGCGCGCGACTGTTGGTGTACCGCGCTGCGGAGCTCAAGCAAAAGGGCTTACCGTACAAGCGCGCGGCTTCCGAAGCCAAGCTTTTCGCCTCTGAAGTCGCCGCGCGCGCCACCGCCCAGGCGCTGCAGATACACGGCGGCGCTGGATACATGAAAGACTGTCCGGTGGAGCGCTACTTTCGAGATGCGAAACTGTGCGAGATCGGGGAAGGAACGTCCGAGATTCAGCGCATAATCATCGCCAAGGAGTTGCTGCGACGTTCAGATGGCAAAGTCGCGGGGTAAACAGACGACGGAGCACAAATCCGTCGTTGACGCGTTTGTCCGCTCGATCATTGGCGGAAATATAGTCACGGTGGGTCGGATGCTGAGCTTGATTGAGAACAGGGATCCGATGGCTAACGAAGTGATGAAACGTCTCTACTCGCGCGCTGGCCGCGCCCGCGTGATCGGCCTTACCGGCAGCGCCGGAACCGGAAAGAGCTCGCTCATTGACCGGATGATCGTTGAATTTCGCCGACGGAAAAAACTCCTGGGCATTTTGACCATTGACCCGAGCAGCCCATTTTCAGGCGGCGCGCTGTTGGGAGATCGGTTGCGCATGCGGGATCACTTTCTCGATCCTGGAGTTTTTATCAGGAGCCTGGCCACACGAAACGGGCAGGGGAGTCTCCCGAGCTGTGTCTTTGCTGCGGCACAACTCCTCGACGCGATGGGCAAAGACTATATCCTGATCGAAACCATCGGCATCGGTCAAAATCAGATCGATATCGCGCAAATTGCCGACATCGTCGTCGTGGTGACGACACCGGCAGCGGGCGATGAAATACAGGCGCTCAAGGCGGGTGTTTTGGAAATCGCCGATATTCTTGTCATGAACAAATCCGATCTGCCGGGGGCTGAGCAGATGTTCTCTCATCTGGCCGAGCTATTCGGCGCAACGGGTTTGCCGGTCTTCAAAACGTCGGCGCTTCAGAGCCACGGCATTGCGCCGCTCATTGACGGGATCGAGAAGCGTGCGGCCGAATTGAATTTTGACGCCAAGCGGACAGAGAAAAGCCTGAAAATTTCCCGCGCTCAGATGTTGGCGCTGCTTCGGGATCAGCTGATGGCCAGGCTCGAAGCAAAGCTCGACGATCATGAGATCGAGCAGTGGACGCAAAGGATCGCTGATAAGCATACCGATCCGTACACTGCGGCAGAAATGATCCTGGCGAAAGCAGGATTATAAGTGGAACCGTTCACGTTCGGCGGCGACATCGTTTGGCGGCCCTCGGAGTCATTGGTGGCGCAGAGCCGGCTAAAGCATTTCATGGACCGACATGCCATTGCGACTGCGGCTGAATTGCATGAGAAGTCGATTGCCAACCCAGAGTGGTTTTGGAACAGCGTGCTGGAAGCGCTGCAAATCGAATTTTATGAACCCTATAGCGCGGTCGTTGATTTGTCGCAGGGGATCGAATGGCCGCACTGGTGCGTCAACGGCAAGATGAACATTGTTCACAATTGTTTGGATAAATGGATCGGAACGCCGACGGAAAGCCGGGTGGCAATTCGCTGGGAAGGGGAAGAGGGCGCGACCCGGGTGATTACGTATGGCGAGCTTTACCGTGAAGTGAATCGCTTCGCTAACGGGCTCCGACAGCTCGGCCTCAAAAAGGGAGAAGTGGTGGGAATTTTCATGCCGATGGTACCGGAGATCGCCGTTGCGACATTTGCATTGGCAAAGATCGGCGCTCTGATTTTGCCGCTATTCTCCGGGTTCGGTGCTGCTGCGGTTGCCGCGCGGCTGATGGATGCACAGGCCACAGGATTGATCACGGCGGATGGGTTCTATCGCCGCGGTGGAGCTGTGGATCTCGCGTCCGTTGCGAGTGAAGCTCTGCTCGGAGCTTCGAGCATCAAAAGGACGATCGTGCTTCCGCGCTTAGGAACCGCGACGGTGAGGAGCGGCGCGGGCCGGTTATCCTGGGAGGAAGTCATTGCCGGACAGTCGGAGAAGAGCGCCACCGAAAGAACCGAGGCCGACGACTCTCTGATGATAATCTATACATCGGGAACGAGCGGAAAACCCAAAGGTGCGCTGCATACCCATTGCGGTTTTCCCATCAAAGCCGCGCAGGACATGATGCATGGTCTCGATCTCAGCGCCAACGACACCCTTTATTGGGTTACGGACATGGGCTGGATGATGGGGCCGTGGGAGCTTTTTGGCGCGACTCTGCACGGCGCGACCATGCTGTTTTATGATGGCGCGCTCGACCATCCTGGTCCGTCACGTTTGTGGCGGCTCGTGGAGGAGCACGGCGTGACGATCCTCGGCGTCTCGCCGACGCTTGTGCGCGTGCTTATGCGCCATGGCGATGAATCCGTTGAGCAGCATGATCTCTCGAAGCTTCGTATCCTGGCTTCGACGGGTGAGCCCTGGAACCCCGAGCCATGGCGGTGGCTGTTCGAAAAAGTCGGCAAGAAGCGGTTGCCGATTATTAACTACTCTGGCGGGACAGAAATCGCCGGCGGCATCCTGATGGGGAACGTTCTGACGCCGCTCAAGCCGTGCTCGTTTTCAGGTCCGCTGCCCGGCATGGCGGCGGATGTGGTCGACGATAACGGACGGCCGGTGCGGAATCAGGTCGGGGAACTGATCATTCGCCAGCCCTGGATCGGAATGACGCGCGGCTTTTGGCATGACCCGCAAAGATATTTACAGACTTACTGGAGCCGGTTCCCGAAAATCTGGCTACATGGCGATTGGGCGGCAATCGATGAAGACGGCTTGTGGTATGTCCTCGGCCGATCCGACGATACGATCAAAGTAGGCGGGAAACGGGTCGGACCCGCCGAAATCGAGTCGATTTTAGTCGAGCATCCAGCGGTGAGCGAGGCGGCTGCGATTGGTGTTCCCGATCCGCTCCGCGGTGAAGCCGTGATCTGTTTTTGTGTTCTTGTATCAGGAGAGCACGGCGATGAAGCTCTGGCGGAAGCGCTGAAAGAAAAGGTCGCGCGGTCTCTTGGCAAGCCGCTCAAGCCGGAGGCGATAAAGTTTGTCAGCGATCTGCCGAAAACGCGGAATGCGAAGATTATGCGCCGGGTAATTCGCGCTGGTTATTTGGGCCAGGAGATGGGCGATTTATCGGCGCTGGAAAATCCTTTGGCGGTGGATGAAATACAACGCGCCTCTTGAAAATCCGGAGCGCCGCTCCAGTCATTAACGTCGCTTACGCTTACGTTTGCTGGAAAACTTGGCACCGTCGACCAACCGAAACCCTGCTATATCGAGGATCGAGCCGCTCCGCCGCCCCTTTGGTTTGATTACCACTTCTACCCGCGCGCCAATGACAATCTGCTCAGGGCGAGTGACATCGAGCAGATAATGGAGCAGCACCGTGCTGGCGCCATCCAACTGCACCAATGCCATTGCCTGCGGCCGGCGCAGCGGTCGGCGATCGCGGTCGACATGGCAAAAGGTATAGCTGACAAGCCGGCCGGTGGGTTTGATTTCCACCTGTTCGGTGAGTGCGCCGAGGCAGCGTTCGCAAAATAGACGTGCTGGCAAGTAAACCTGCTTGCAAGGCCGGCAACGGGTGGCGATCAGCGTACCGCTCTGCTTCAGGGCGTCAAAAAATATTTGCCCCGCCACACCTACAGTGTACGTTGATGTAATCGGGATCGCTCCCGGCCACGCTCGATAATCCTCATTTTGCGCTGAGGGTTTCATTTTTGCTCCTGTCCCGTGTCGGGCCTCCAATAAAGAATGTCCGTGATGCTGCCGCGGCGCTGTGGAGCCGCGCGCCACACTGCGCGCACCGGCATCCCAACGCGCACTCTTTTGGGCAGCACCTTGCTAACCAGATGCAGAATGCCCATACCCGGGGACGCACCATTGATTTCAATAACGGCAGGAATTAACGGTTGGCGCAATCGACGCACATTCCAGGTGACATAGCAGAGGGAAAAGGTCAGCACTCTGCCAGTATCCTTGACATAAACCCATTCATTGGTCGGGCGAAAGCAGCGTTCACAAAACATACGCGGCGGAATCAATACCCGCCGGCAGCCATCGCAGCGGCGAGCGATCAATCGGCCGCGTTTCAGTTCTTCGAGATAGCGACCGATGGCTTCGCCGGTGTCCCATCGGTAGCGCAGCCGTGGCGCATAGGAAGCCGTGAAAATTTTACCGCGCTTCAGTTCGCGATTATCTACCGGCGTGCCGGGAAATTTAGGCATGATCGTTTTGTGCCCTGAGATTTTAGTCCGGTTTCTCCGTTCCCATGACGACCACGGTGCCAACCTGCATTAGATCTCCCCACGCTTGAGCGACGCCGCGCTCGGGTTTTCCAGGCAGCTGACGTTTGCCGGCCTCGCCGCGCATTTGCCAAAACAGCTCGCAGATTTTCATCATCCCGGCGGCGGCGATGGGGTTGCCGACGCCGAGCAAACCTCCTGAAGGCGTCACTGGCAAATCACCATCGCGCTCGAATACGCCGTCGGCCAGTAGTCTCGGCGCTTCGCCCTTTGGGGCAAGCTGGAGGCCTTCGAGGTGGTGGAGCTCCTTGTAGGCGAAGGGATCGTACGGTTCGGCGATGTGAATTTCTTTTCGCGGTTCCTTCACCCCGGCCATTTGGTAGGCCATCCAGGCGGCCTTCTCAACATACTCGGGGTAGGCAAGATCGCGGTTAGTCCAATAGGCGCTATCTAGGGACCAACCGATCCCTTGTATCCAAATCGGCTTGTCGCTAACTCGCCGCGCGACCTCCTCCGCGGCGATCACGATGGCCGCCGCGCCATCGCTGGTTGGACTAACCATCAGACGATGGACCGGCCAGGCCATGATTTCCGAAGCCAGAACATCTTCTACCGTCAGTTCCGCCGAGAGCTGAGCCGCCGGATGGTTCAGAGCGTTACGCTTATTTTTCACCGCAACGCGGGCGATCTCTTCAATCGTGATGCCGTAGGTCTCCATATAGCGGGTCTGCTCCAGAGCGAAGATCCAGAGCAGATTGGGTTTCAAGGGTTGTTCGGTGATGGGATCGAAGATCGTGAGGAACGCCGCCTGAGGATGCGGTTGGCAACTGGACATTTTTTCTTCGCAGACCACCAGCGCAGTGTCGAAGATTCCCGAGGCGACCTGAAAGTAAGCCTGAGCGACCGCATACACGCCGGTGCCGCCGCCGACGTAACAACGCAGAAAAGGCTTTCCCCAGCCGCCGCAGCCGTCGGCGAGATACTCGCTTTTCATGTGGACGCCGTCGAATGCGTCCGGCGCGGTGCCGAGAACCACGCAATCGATCTGCTTAAGTTTCAGCTGGCTGGAAGTAAGAGCGGCATGAGCCGCATGCCAAGCAAGCTCTTTGGGTGTCTCGAGCGCGCGGTGCATGAATCGGGTCATGCCCGCCCCGATCACGGCCACTCGACGTTTAGCCACGTGGAGGTTCCGCTCCAAGAATCACGACTGCGCCGCTGGTAGTCGGTACGCCTCGCCAGGATTGCGCCACGCCGATTTTAGCCCGCGACAGCTGGCGCTCGCCCGCCTGGCCGCGGAGCTGCAGGACCAGCTCGACAATACGGTAGAGCCCATGCGCTTCCAGCGGCAGACCCATGCCTAGTGCGCCGCCGGACACGTTAACCGGCGTTCGCCCGTCGCGTCGGGTTGCGCCAGATTCAATCGCTCGACCGGCCTCAATAGGCTCCGCATAAAGGCCGAGGGCGATCAGGTGTTGCAGCTCTTTATACGCATAGGTGTCGTCCACCTCGAAGAAGTCGATCTCATGGGCGGTTTTAATCCCGGCCTGGCGAAAGGCGGATTGCGCTGCCAGCCGCGCATATTCAGCATGACCCCAGCGGCGCGATTCTATGGTCGGACTGTCGTTCGCGAAGCCTGTACCCAAAATCCAAGCAGGTCGCTTGGCAGCCTTACTGGCCGTTGTTTCATTTGCGACGACCACAACGACACAGCCGTCGGCAGCCCTGGCTAGTTCTTCCTCATGCAAGGGAAAAGAAAAATACGGCGATGCCTCGACACTTGTTCGATTCGACTCGACGGCATAAGCCGCCAGCGGATTATCGCGCGCGTTTAGCCGATTCTTGATGACCACTTCGGCGCACTGTGACGGAGTGATTCCTGTCTGATGAGTAAAAGCCTGCATGTCCATGGCTGCTAAAGCGTGGGGAGTGAAGCCGAGCGGTCGGGTATAAATCGGGTCCAAGGCGTAATCGAGAAGCCAGTCGGGTGTCAATATGTTGGACGCTTTGCTATGGGCTTCGACAACGACGATCTCAGCCACTCCGGCGCGAATCTGCATTAGCGCATCGGCGATACCGTGAAGTCCATCCTGGGTGAGCGTGTGCATCGGTTTTTGCCTGCAGCCGAGTTGGTCGGGCGTGTATTCGTCGAAAATCGAGATACCTTCATTAAAATCTTCGGCGCAGGTAACGAAAGAATCGATCTCGTCAAAGGAAATGCCGGCGTCCGCGTAGGCTTTTTGCGCCGCTTCGAAGACCATCTCTTTGAACGAATAGCGCGGAGTGGTGGGTTGCAGTGGGACGACGCCAATACCGATAATGGCGACCTGTTCTGACATGGCGGCGCGACTAGGCTACTCTTATTGAGGCTGCGTTCTCCGGTATGTTTGCCCGTGCTCTGAGCTCTCTCTTGAGCACTTTCCCGGCGGGATTGCGCGGGAGCGCATCAATGAATTCGACAAATCGCGGTGCTTTGTAAACCGCTATCCGCCCGCGCGCGTAATCGATTAGGTCCCGTTCTCTGATCGACTCTCCCTGTTTCAGCACAGCGAAAGCCTTGACCGCTTCGCCGGAAACCGGATCTGCAACGCCGATCACGCCCACCTCGCTGACACTCGGATGCTGCAACAAAACCTCTTCAACTTCGCGCGGCCAGACCTTGAAACCCGATACATTGATCATGTCCTTGGCCCGATCGACCAGATAGAAATGGCCGTCATGATCTCTCTTGCCAATATCACCGGTCAAAAACCAGCCGTCCCGCATTACCTGTGCAGTTTCCTCGGGCCGGCGAAAGTAGCCCAGCATCACGTTCGGTCCTTTGATCGCAATTTCCCCTTGCTCGCCAACGGGCAGGTCTAGTCCGTCGGGATCGACAATTTTCATCTCGACGTTCTCTATGGGAGACCCGACGCTGCCCTCACGATAGTCAATATCATGATTATAACTGGCAAAGGGCGAGGTTTCTGTAAGGCCATAGCCTTCATAAATGGGCCGACCAAGCCGTTCCCGCCACTGGCGCGCGACCGCTAACGGCATCGGCGCCGCGGCAGTGAAGCAGTAGCGAAGCGAACGAAAACGTTCTTCAATGTCGGCCAATGACAGAAGGCGTAGATAAACCGCCGGAACGCCGAAAAACATCGAGATTCGGTTGGTCTTTATAGATTCGAGCATCTCGTCAAGTTGAAACCGCTCGTGAAGCACCAATGTCGCCCCGCACGCGATGGCTGCATTCATTATAAAATTTTGACCGAAACAGTGAAAAAGCGGCAAAAAACAGATGAGCCGGTCATTGGAAGACATTTTCGTGTGGAAAACGGTTGAGGCGACATTCGAGACGAGGTTTCCATGCGAAAGCAGGGCGCCCTTCGGTTTTCCCGTAGTTCCCGAAGTGTAAAGGATCGCCGCGCCTTCGTCCTGAGTTGAGTTGGCAGTCGGGTGAGAGGCTCTGCCGCGGGCGAGCAGTTTATGGATGCCAATCACGCCGGTGTGCTGAGGCTCATCGACGCAGACAATGCTTTTAAGCGCCGGAGTTTCGTGAGAATGCGGTAGTTGATCCAGCAACCGATCACAGGTGATCAGGATCCGAGCTTGGCAATCATTGAGAATGAACTCTACTTCATCACGTTTGAGCATGACATTGAGGGAAACCGCAATGGCGCCGAGGCGAACAGTGGCAAAATACGATATCAAAAACTCGGGCCGGTTGGGAAGAAAGAGCGCTACTCGCTCCCCTTTCTGCAGATTTTCTTCTTGCAGTGCCGAACTCAAACAACAAACCTGGTGATAGAGTTGCGCGTATGTCATCGCAACGCCTCGACACAATATGACATCTTTATCTGGATAGCGGGTTTTGCTCCGTTCCAAAGCATCGAAGATGTTCATAAGCCGTTCTCCAGTTCAGGAAGCGGCAGCAGCCTCGCTCGAATCAACTCGGATGTACGGGCGAGATCGCTGTCCAGCGGCCGATCGTTTTCTAAAATCGCCACTTGTTTTCTAACCGTTTCAAAGACGGCTCTCGTGCCGATGCCGAGATTTTCGCCGCCGCCCCGGAGGTCGATGGCCTGGCAAAGCGCAAGCAGCGAGATGGCGGCGGCATCTCGCGCCATCGCCGTCATTTCCATAGCCGTAAGCGCTGCAAGCGTGCCGAGACTGACCATATCCTGGTTGTACTGTTCTGTTGGCAAGCTATGGACCATACTTGGATTGGACAAATGACGTATGGCGCAAACGAGGCTGGTCAGACACAACTGCATCCCTTTAAAACCCGACGATAGTCCCGGTTTTCGCGTTAGATTGGGTGGCAGGCCGCTACTGAATCGATCATCGATAAGCATAGCCATGATCGAGTGAAGCCAGTTGGCCAAAGTGGCCAGATCGATTTTCCAACTGTCGAGCGCGCGTGCCACATGGCCCCCGTAGAAATTGCCGGTGTGATAGACGCGTCCTTCTACCGGATCAATCAGCGGATTGTCGTTGGCAGAGTTCATCTCGCGTTCCAAGATGACCTGATGGGCGCGCAAAGCCTCGAGCACGGGACCGATTCCCTGCGGTACGCAACGCAATGAATAGGGAGTCTGAATGGCTTCATCGGAGCGGATCGTTTTTGCTTCAGATGCCTTGCGCGTCTCACTGACCCTGGTGCGAATTTCATCGAGATTTCGAATGTAACGACTATCCTGCAGTAGCTTGCGGCAGATCGCCGCCGCTTCGACTTGACCTGGATGATTCTTGGCCCGGTGGATCACTTCGGAAAACGGGTCGGCGGTGGCGTTTAGCCCTTCGATGGCTAGACTTGCGCACGCCAGCACAAGGCGTGCGAGGTAGGCGCCGTCATAGATGACCAGCGCAGCGATCCCGGTCATCACGGTGGTGCCGTTGACGAGCGCTAGTCCCTCTTTCGCTGTGAGTTCGGAGGGCGCGAGGTTTGCGTGCCGCAGCGCTTCAGCGGCAGGAACTCTTCCGCCCTGGTAGATAACTTCACCTTCGCCGAGGAGGACACGGCCAATATAAGCGGATGGAATCAAGTCGCCGCTGGCGCCCACGGAACCGTAGCGCGGTACCACAGGTGTAATCCGGTGATTGAGGAGATCGACCAATCGCTCGATGATTTCACGTCTTACGCCCGAAAGCCCCTTAGCGAGGGCATTCGCTCTGAGGAGCATCGCGGCCCGAACCGCATCCGCCGGCAGCGGCTGACCAACGCCGCAACTGAGAGAACGAAGAAGATTTGTTTGATGAAAGCTTAGATCAGTATCGGGAATGAGGAAACGCACGTTGCCGCCGAACCCAGTGTTTACGCCATAGATCACCTCTCCGTCCGTTAATTTTTTCTCCAACAACTGCCGGGATGAGGAAATTTTGTTTATTACGGCGCGATTTGATGACAGCTCGACGCGACTATCCTGGCGGGCTACCGAAGCGACCCTGTCGATCGTGAGGCCGTCTCCGGTGATTTCGACGAGAGAGGGATCCATGTCCATGAAAACCCCTTCAACCTCTGGCTCGACTATACCATCAAATCGGGCGGAAAAAAGGACTGAAAAATAGCGATGTTTCAGGAAGAGCGGCGCGATAGTGTATGTGTTGCTGTTCCGTAGAAACTCTCGGCAGCTTCCATCAATGTTTCCGAGAGCGTCGGGTGGGGGTGCACAGAATCAGCGAGGTCGCGAACCGTAGCTCCCATTTCGACGGCGAGTACGCCCTCGCCGATCAGTTCGCCTGCGCCCACTCCGACAATCCCCACGCCCAGAATCCGTTCGGTTTCAGGCTCGATCACCAATTTCGTCAGGCCGTCCGGTCGATCGAACGTCAGGGCTCGGCCGGATGCGCCCCATGGAAACTTCGCGACCTGAACCTCGATGCTCTTCTGCTCCGCTTCGGTTTCCGTAAGACCGCACCAGGCAACTTCTGGATCGGTAAAAACCACCGCCGGAATGACTACGTTTTCAAATGCGCTCGCGTCGCCCAAAATTGTTTCAACGGCTATTTTGCCTTGCCTGAAGGCGCGATGAGCGAGGAGCGTGCCGCCGGTGGCATCCCCTACTGCATAAATATTCGGATCCTCGGTCTGCAGTTGCGCGTTGCACTGAATAAAACCTTTGTCGTCTTTGGTGACCTTGGTGTTTTCAAGTCCGAGATCAGCGAGGTTCGGCACCCGTCCGACACTGACGAGGACGCGATCATAGAGTTCGTCGCGCTGCTGTTTATTCACCTCGGTCGTGACTTTGATTTGCTTACCGGCAGTCGCCATTTTTAAAACTTTGGTATTCAGGCGAATCTCTTTGAATGCCTTTTGCGCGACTCGGCTGACCGGCCGTACTAGGTCCGCATCGACACCCGTGAGAATCGAAGGTAAGGCCTCGAGGACGACGACGTTACTGCCGAGCGCGGCGTAAACTGTGCCCAGCTCCATGCCGATATAACCGCCGCCGACTATGAGCAGATCTTGTGGAACGTCGGGCAGATCGAGTGCTTCCGTTGAAGTCATCACCCTTTTGTTGCCGAGATCGAAGGCGTGCGGCATGGCCGGCTTGGATCCCGCTGCTATAATCGCTTTTTCATAGCGAATAAATTTCTGCCCAGCGGTGGTCTCCACGCGCAGCGTCCGCGAGTCTTCAAAGTGGCCGCGCCCGTGCACCACCTCCACCTGGCGATGCTGCGCCAGGCTCTTTATGCCTTGACCGAGTTTCTCGACAATCGACTCTTTCCAATTCCTGAGCTTCTCGACCTCGACTCTCGCGGGGCCAAAGTCGATCCCGCGATGGCTGGATTCCTTGCCCTCGCGTAAAATCGCCGTCGCATGAAGTAACGCCTTTGACGGAATACAGCCGACGTTCATGCATACGCCGCCGAGTCGTGGGTTTTGCTCGACGAGCGTAACCTTCTTGCCTTTGTCCGCCGCATAGAACGCGGCTGTGTAACCGCCCGGTCCGGCGCCCAGAACCAATATTTCGGTGGTGGTTGGATCCATATGGCTATTTGAGTTGCAGATCCGCTTCGGAAAAATTTTCCAAGCCGCTGATGACGTCCTTGAGAAAACGCACCGCATCGGCACCGTCAAGCACACGATGATCGTAAGCGAGACAGAGCGGCAGAATCGTCCGAACGCCAATTTTGCCATCGATCGCTACCGGTTTCGGCTGTCCTTGTCCGACACCGAGAATCGCCACCTGCGGTGCATAGATGATTGGCGTAAAATGGCTGCCGCCGATGCTTCCTTGGTTGGAAATCGTGAAGGTGCCGCCTTGAAGCTCCTCGATAGAGATTTTCCGCTGGCGGGTTCTTTCCGTGATCGCGTGCAGCTCCTGGGATAACTGAGCCAGATTTTTCCGATCAACATCGCGCAAAATGGGAACGATCAATCCGCCTTCCGTATCGACGGCCACTCCGATATGGCAGTAATTCTTGTAGACGATTTCCATCGTGCTCTCGTCGAGGCTCGAATTGGCCCGTGGGTGCTTCTTCAACGCGCGGCCAAGCACGACCAGCAAAAACGCCGTCAGCGTGAGATGAACTCCCTGCTTCTCGTAGCCGGGCGCATTTTTTTTTCGGAGTGCCAGGAGGTTGGAAATGTCAGCGTCAGCGAATTGGTTGATTTTTGGAATCGTCGTCCAAGATTCCACCATGCGCCGGCTGACGGTGCGGCGCAGCGGCGACATCTTCTCGCGATGGACCGGTCCCCATTTGGAAAAATCGACGCTTTCGCTTGACGCTGGAGTCTGATGAGCTTGGCCGCTTGGTTGTTCAGCGCCAGGCGCTCTCTGCAAAGCGATCTGTTGGAGTCGCTGCACGTAATCGCGCAAATCACCGAGGTTGATTCTGCCACCAGCTTCGCTGCCTTTAACGCGGGTAAGATCAATGCCGAGATCTGCGGCGATCTTCCGGATCGAGGGGGGTGCCGGCGGTGCTACACCGCTTTTCGATTCGTAGCGATAATCGGTTGCCCCAGCCGACGTCGTTGTTGCGGAACTGCTTGGCTGAGGCTGAGCAGTGGCAGGCTGGGCCGCAGGCTTGCTAGCACGTGGCGGGGCGGTAGCGCCGCCCGTCGATGCTGCTGGAGCGGCATCGATGCTGATCAGTACTTGCCCGACGCTCACCTCCATCCCCTGTTTGACATGAACCTTCGTCACCACTCCGGCGCTTGGAGCCGGAATCGAACCAACCGCCTTCTGAGTTTCCAACTCCATGAAGGGTTGGTCTTTTTTAACCTCTTGGCCTTCGGCAACCAGAATGCTGACGACTGTGCCGGACTCTACGCCTTCGGCGAGCTGCGGAAGTTTGACGTCCATGCTGAAAATATTGCGGTGATCGAATCTATTTAAAGGTAAAACGGGAATGGTTTTTCGGGATCGACATTGAGTTTTTTGATCGCTTGCTCAACCGCATGCCCGGCCAGTAAGCCTTTCTGATAAAGCGCATAGAGCGTTGCCACCGTGGCGATCTCAGCATCAACCTCGAAAAAGCGGCGCAGGTTCTCGCGCGTGTCGCTGCGGCCGAACCCGTCTGTGCCCAACGTCAACAGTCCACCCGGCACCCAGGGCGTGATCTGATCGGCGACCATCTTCATATAATCGGATACCGCAATGAACACGCCTTCTTCGTCCTGGAGCACGGATTCGATATACGATTTCTTCGGGGTCGCGGTTGGGTGCAGCATATTCCAGCGGCGAGTGCGAAGGGCATCACCGCGCAGCAGCTTATAACTGGTCGCGCTCCAGACATCGGCGGAAACATCGAACTGCTCAGCCAAGATCTCCTGTGCCCGCAGCGCTTCTCTCAGCAGCGGTCCGCTGCCGAACAGATGCGCTTTGAATTTTTTACCTTTGTTCGCGGGTTTGAGCTTGTACAAACCTTTGAGAATTCCTTCTTCCGCACCCGCCGGCATAGGCGGCATTTCGTAACTCTCGTTATACAGCGTCAAATAGTAGAAGTATTCCTCACCCTCGCTGTAGAGCCGGCGCAGACCGTCCTTAACGATGATTGCGATCTCGTAGGCAAAAGCCGCATCGTAGGTCAGTAAAGTCGGAATCGTGCTCGCCAACAGATGGCTGTGGCCGTCCTGATGTTGCAGTCCCTCTCCATTGAGAGTCGTGCGTCCCGCGGTGGCGCCGAGGAGAAAACCCTTGGCCTTGTTGTCCGCGGCCGCCCACATGAGATCGCCGATGCGCTGAAAGCCAAACATTGAATAATAGAAATAGAAGGGAATCATATTGATTCCCAGATTGGCGTAAGCGGTTCCGGCGGCAATGAACGATGACATCGAACCCGCTTCGGTAATTCCCTCTTCCAGAATCTGGCCGTCTTTGGCTTCGTTGTAATAGAGCAGAGTCTCACGATCGACCGGTTCGTAGAGCTGGCCTTTGGGAGAATAGATGCCGATCTGGCGAAATAGCGAGTCCATGCCGAACGTGCGTGCTTCATCCGGGATGATCGGTACGATCCGCTTACCGATGTCCTCGTGTCGTAGCAATTTGGTGAGCAGACGCACCGTCGCCATCGTGGTAGACATCGGATGACCGCCGGAGCCCTTCAAAGATTCGGCATAGCTATTTTCGTCCGGCACGTTGAGCGGCTTAGCGCGAACTCTTCGTTCGGGCACAAAGCCGCCGAGTTGGCGGCGGCGCTCCAACAGATACTGGGTTTCACGGCTGTCAAGCGGTGGGCGATAGAATGGCGTTTCGACGACTTCTTCATCGGGCAATGGAATGTCGAAGCGAGTGCGAAATTCGCGCAGTTCACGTTCATTCAGCTTCTTCTGCTGATGCGTAATGTTGCGCCCTTCACCTGTTTCACCCAGGCCGTAGCCTTTGACAGTCTTCGCCAGAATAACTGTCGGCGACCCCTTGTGTTCGATGGCACGTTTGTAAGCCGCATAAACCTTTGCGGGATCATGACCGCCCCGGAGCAATTTATGGATCTGCTCGTCGGTCATGTGGTTGACCATTTCCAAAAGCTCTGGGTATTTCCCAAAAAAATGCTTCCGAGTATAGCTTCCAGGCTCGACCGAGTACTTTTGATAATCCCCGTCGACCGCTTCTTCCATGCGCTTTAGCAATAAGCCCTTGTCATCGGCTTCCAGCAGCGGATCCCAGTCCGATCCCCAGATCACCTTGACAACATTCCAGCCGGCACCGCGAAAAAGCGATTCCAATTCTTGGATAATTTTTCCATTGCCACGTACGGGACCATCCAAACGCTGTAAATTGCAGTTGACGACCCAGATGAGATTGTCGAGGTTTTCCCGCGCCGCCAGAGTCAGGGCTCCAGAAGCCTCCGGCTCGTCCATTTCTCCATCGCCGGGGAAACACCAGACGCGGGGTTCGGCGCCACTCAACAAGCCCCGACTTTGCAGGTATCGCACGAAGCGAGCCTGATAAATGGACATGATGGGCGCGAGTCCCATGGAAACCGATGGAAATTGCCAAAAATCGGGCATCAAGTACGGGTGCGGATAAGACGAGACACCACCGACCGGCGAGAGCTCCTGGCGAAAGTGGTGCAGTTTGGGAGCGTTGATGCGCCATTCGACATAAGCACGAGCATAGGCGCCCGGTGACGAATGCCCTTGAAAGTAGACCATGTCCGGGTGATTATCGCCGTCACCACCGCGGAAAAAATGGTTCAAAGCGACTTCATAAAGCGTCGCCGAAGAAGCGTAGGTGGAAATATGGCCGCCAATGTCTGGATGAAGACGATTGGCTTTGACAACCATCGCCATAGCGTTCCACCGGACATAGCTCTTGATCCGCCGCTCAACTTCTCGGTCGCCGGGATAGCGGGGCTCGTTCTCTCGCGGAATGGTGTTGATATAAGGGGTGCTAACCGTGCGAGGAATTTTTACGCCTGACTCGCGGAGGCGGTCAGTGAGTTCGTCTAGCAGTAGGCTCGCTTGCCCATATTGCTCGTTTTTGAGAATCAATTCGAGAATATGCTCGAGTGAAGAAACCCATTTATTTCGATCGTTTCTGTTGCCCCTGCCGTTGGGCTGCTCGCCCTCGGCCGGCATCGCATTAGGAGAACTGCTTTTGTTTTCCGTTTTCATCAATACAACGTTTAGCAGACAACAAAATCCGGATAAAATCAACCAAACAAATTGAAATACCTTGACCTCGCCTTCGCTAACCCGGCACACAATCTTGCCTGTGATGAAGCGTTGCTGGAACTGATTGAAACAGGACAGGTTAAAGATGAAATATTGCGCGTCTGGGAACCGGCGCAGTACTTTGTCGTGCTCGGCCATGCGAACGCAAGACGCGCGGAAGTGAATTTGTTCGCGTGTAAGGAAGATCGCATAACGATCCTA
>Ga0070664_100000762_pt1 | contig 24821 bp, 20 predicted proteins | sample KBSC73metaG_FD_65863 | JGI IMG/M metagenome (GOLD analysis project Ga0070664, IMG submission 65863) | Corn rhizosphere microbial communities from Kellogg Biological Station, Michigan, USA - KBS C7-3 metaG | ecosystem: Host-associated > Plants > Roots > Rhizosphere > Soil ... | reverse complement strand
TGACGGTCGACCGACGGGCGGCCGAATGCGAGGAGCACCACCGCTCCGCCGAGGGCGAGTAGGCCCTGAACAGCATCTTGCGCGCGGGAGCCGGGCGCGTCGGAAGCGGCGCCGACAGCCGATCCGCTCAACAGCTCCAGCGTCGCTGCCGCAATGGCGACGCTCACCGCACCTAGCAGGACGAGACAGGTCGCCCTCCCCCTGGCCGGATTCGAGCGCTGACCCGGGGAGCGGCGAGCGCGGCTCAGCCGGGGGATGGGGTCGAGCCGACGGGCTGGAGACTTGCCTCTTCCAGGTCCAGATCGTGCTCGACGGCCCGGCGGGCCTCGTCCCCGATCGAGCCCTCGTCGCGGAGTCGCAGCAGTTCCTTTCGCTGGGCCTCGATCACCTCGCGCATCATGCGCCGGTAGGACTCGCTGTGGAGGGGGAGCTCGGGCGATTCGAGGAGCTGGAGCCTTTCCTGGAGAATCTCCCGCAACCGCTCCGCCTTCGACCGCGGGACCCAGGCCTCGGCGAGCAGCGCTTCCACCTGCTCGGAGGCCGCCTTCGCCGCCGCCATCCGCGCTCGCAGGGTCTCGCGCGCGACCGTCCCGTCGTCCCGCAACCCGAGAACGCGGATCAGCGGTGCGAGCGTGAGGCCCTGCAGCAGCAGGCCGAGGACGACCGCCACGAAGGTGATGAACTGCAGCTCGGCACGGAAGGGAAACGGGGCGCCCGAGGGCAGCTGAAGGGGGAGAGCGAGCGCGATGGCCAGCGAGACCGCGCCGCGCAACCCGGTCCAGCCGATCACCGCGAGGACCCGCCAGGAGGGCATGGGGTCCCGCTTCCGGAGGCTCGGGCTCAGCCAGCGTGGCAGTGCCGAGGCGGGATAGACCCACAGAAGACGCGCGACGATCATCGCCACCGCGACCCAGAGCGCCGCCCACAGCACCGGCCGGAGCCCACCCTCCCCGATCCCTCCCAGCACCGTCCGGAGCTGTAGCCCGAGGATGATGAAGACCAGGCCGTTGATCAGGAACTCGACGCTCTCCCACACTGCCCGCCCGGCGAGGCGCATCTCCTTGTCGAGGATGAGCGGTGACATGCGCCCCAGCATCAACCCCGCGGTCACCACCGCGAGCACGCCGGAGGCGCCCAGGGCTTCCGCGGGCAGGTAGGCGAAGTACGGGGCGAGCAGGGAGAACACCACCGCGGGGGTCGGCTCGGTGAGCAGCCTGGAGACCCGGATGAGAATCCATCCGGCCAGAAGGCCCAGCGCGACCCCCGCGCCCGCCACCCAGAAGAACCTCACCACCACCTGCCCTGCCTCGAAGGCGCCGGTCAGCACCGCCACGAGGGCGAACCGGTAGGCGACCAGCGCCGAGGCGTCGTTCACCAGGCTCTCGCCCTCGACGATGGTCAACAGCCGCTGGGGCAGGCCGAGGCGCTCGGCGATCGCCACCGAGGCGACGGCATCGGTCGGAGAGAGGATGGCTCCCAGGGTGAAGGCCACCGCCCAGGGCAAGCCGGGCAGCGCGGCGTGCGCGACCACGCCCACGGCCAGGGTGGTCGCGAACACGAGGCCGACCGCAAGGAGCAGGATCGGACGGAGGTTCGCCCGGAAATCGCGCCAGGACGTGTCCCAGGCGTCGCCGTAGAGCAGCGGAGGAAGGAAGAGCAGGAGCACCAGGTCGGGCTCCATGTGTACGGGAGGGACGCCGGGGAGCAGCGCTCCGGCGAGTCCTGCCACCACCAGCACCAGCGGTGGAGGAATGTGGAGCCGGCGGGAGAGCGCCGCGAGGAACACCACAGCGACCAGCAGCCCGAGGATGAGCTCGATGGTGGTCTTCAGTTCACCCACGGCCGGGGCGGCAGCCTAGGCGCTCCCGGCCCGAGGGAAAAGTAACGCGGGACCTGCGTTCCACGGTCAGCTGGACGTCGCAGGGCCGGGCTGCCCCCGTCGCAACTCCCGATCCTGAAATTGCTGCGCGAGCGAGAAGAGGACGCCGGTGGACCAGGCGAACGTCATCAGCCCAGCGATGGCGATCATCCCTTCCATGAGCCGCCAGTTTTGGGGCAGCTCGTACTCGCAGCCGAGGGTCGTGTAGTCGAGGAGGGCGAGATAGTAAGCGCTGCTCCCGTTCGGCAGCGCGCCCTTCCAGACGAAGAAGCCAGCCCAGGCGAAGACCTCGACCAGATGGGTGAGGGTGATGAGCCAGGCCGCGACGACGAGGAGCAACAGCGACGCGGCCAGCCCCAGGTTCGTGCCCAGTCGGCTCTTCAGCCGGTGGACGCCTCGTAGGGTCCAGACCATGCCCATGCCGTGGAGCACCATGGTGATGGCGACGAGGGCGACACCCCAGGCGATCTCCTCGACTCCGACGACGTAGGATTCCAAGGCCGTCTCCTCCCAGAGGCCGGCGTGGCGACCAGCCGGCCATTCCGCCCGCGTTCTAGGCAGGTCCTGGGGATCTGACGAGGCCGCCGGCAGGCCCCTCACCTGGCCGGGCTGAGCTCTGCACAGGAGCCACCTGCGCGAGCTGACCGCGGATCAATCCTTGTCGCCGTACTTGAATGACACCTTCACCTTGGCGCGGAAGGCGCGGACCTTCCCGTTTTCGAGCTGGAGGTCGAGCTCGGAGATCTCAGCCACGCGCAGATCGCGCAAGCTCTTCGAGGCGGTGGTGACGGCGGCCGTCGCGGCCTTCTCCCAGGATTCAGTGCTGGTGCCGACGAGCTCGATCACTTTGTAGACACTCTCTGGCATGACGTTCTCCTTGCGCGTGGCCGGGTTCCGATCGCTGGCCACGGCAACTGTGCGCACCGTCGGAGAAAACGGCGAAGGGGCCGGAGCTGCCGAGTGGATTCCTCAGCGACTCCGACCCCTTCAGCGTGTCGGGGAGACAGACCACCGGCGTCCAAGCCATTGCTTTCGTTCAGCCTTCCGAGCGCCTCGCCGACGCATCCGCACGGCTTGGACGCTCCGGGACGCTCGGCCGTGTGACCCCCGTGTTACCCACCGACGGTCGGCCAACACTCCCGCCCTTCGCGGGATTGGCTCGCCCGGGGCTCTTCGAGGGGACAGCGAACGAAACCACGTTCGCAGATAGCAATCGCTCGCCGTCGGCGATGGCTTCGCGCAACGGCGTGGGTGCAGCTGTGCAGCGAAGTGCCTGCACGAGGCTGCAGTTCGCCTGGTCCGCATCGCAACGTGCCGCGAGGGTGATGCTATCCCTGGAGTAAACCCGCGGCTCTCGTGCGTCACCACATTCATGCACACACTGACCCGTCGTGATTTTCTTGGAAGAGCCGCCGCGGTCGGGGCGATACTGGCCTGGGCGAGGCCGGCCGTCCCGGCAGTGCCCAGGTGGCGCGAGCGACGCGACCTCTTTCCGGAAGGCGTCGCATCCGGAGACCCCGAGCCAGACAGCGTCATTCTGTGGACGCGCCGGCCGTTCGCTCCGACGGAGCGCGCGATGCTCACCGCCGAGGTCGCGCTCGATTCCGAGTTCAAGAAGGTAATAGCGAGGGCCCGCGCGCCAGTTCTCGCCGAATCCGACTGGACCTGCCGGGTGCTCGCCGCGGGCCTCAAGCCAGCTACCGTCTACTGGTATCGATTCGTCGACACCAAGGGAGACGGCAGTCGCATCGGCCGGACCATCACCGCACCTCACCGAGACGACCCGCGAGCGGTCCGCTTCACCTTCGTCTCGTGCCAGTCGGTCAACGAGGGCAAACAGCACGCGTGGCGGCGCATGCTCTGGGAAGACCGGCACGCGCCTGCCGATCAGCGGCTGAACTTCGTGCTGCACCTGGGCGACTTCATTTACGAGGTCGTCGAATACCCCGAGGAGGTCCCGCACCGCTACGACCGGACGGTCTACGAGGTCTGCCGGATTCCCGACGGACGCAAGGTCGGCAACTTCCATGTGCCGACCACGCTCGAGGGCTATCGCGCGGTGTATCGCGGCCACCTCGCCGATCCGGACATCCAGGATGCGCGTGCCTGGTGGCCATTCGTCTGCATCGGCGACAACCACGAATTCTCATGGCAAGGCTGGCAGAGCACGATCAAGTACGGCGGGACGCCAGAACCTGCGCAGCCGCTGCGCGTCGCGGCAAACCAGGCGTGGTGGGAATTCATCCCGTCCCGAGTCGCCAAGGCCTCCGGGCCGGGGCTCGAACGATTCGACCCGCCCGCGGTGAAGGTCGCCCCGATCGAGCGGGTCGACGCCGACGGGCTGGGAGATGAGCCCAACAACCGTGCCGCGCTCGCCAGCATGACCGCGTACCGCGCGATGCGGTTCGGGGCGCACGTCGAGCTGATCCTGACGGACATGCACAGCTTCGCCATGGAAGAACCCACCTCGCGGTCCGAGACCGACCCGCTCGGTCTGGACGAGTTCCCGTTCTTCTTTCCGCAGGAGGCGATGGAAGCTCTGGACGCCGGCCGCGAGCATCACGACAACCGACCGCCCGAGACCATCACGTTCGGGAAGACGATTCCCAATTTCCGCAAGCAAGAGCCGCCGATGACCATCCTCGGCCGCGAGCAGAAGGCGTGGTTCAAGAGGACGCTTGTCGGGTCCACGGCGACGTGGAAGATCTGGGGAGCTTCGAACGGCACGCTCGACTGGCGGGCCGACCCTCAGAACCTGCCCGCAGGTCTGGCAAAGACCGCGTGGCCGGGAGCGGGGTATGCCTGCTTTGGCGGCGGAGACCTGGGCTCGAGCTATCGCGAGCGCACCGAGCTGTACGAGTTCGTCCGCGACCAGCGGATCGAGGGGTTCGTCACGGTTTCGGGGGATCGGCACAGCTTCTGGGCCGGGTATGCGGCAAAGGCCCTTCCTCCCCTGCCCTTCGAGCCCATCGGGGTCGCGTTCATCTGCGGGTCCATCTCGGCGCCCGGTTTGGCAGAGGCGCTCGAGCATCGCCTGAAGGGCCATCCGCTCAGGCCACTGTTCACCGTCGAGCGGGAGAACGCGCGGTATGAATCCACGGTCAATCTCACGCTCAAGCGCGGCGTTCGCAGCGCACTCGAATACGCGCGCTCCGGCGACCTCGTGGCCGCGCGGTCTTTGACCAACCCCGACAACGCGCCCCATCTCGAATTCATCGACATGGGTGGCCACGGCTATGCCGTCGTGACCGCGAAGGCCGACATGCTTGCAGTCGAGTTCGTCTGCATCCCGCGTCCCATCCTTCAAGTACTGAGCCGCGATGGCGGACCCTTGCGCTATCGCGTCATTCACACCGTCCAACGGTGGCGCGCAGGCGAGCGCCCCAGGCTCGAGCAGCGCTTCATCGAGGGTCAAGCGGACCTGTCCATCTGACGCACGACGGATCGAGTTCAACGTCAGAGGGCTTCCGGCGAGACGTCTTGCTTGGCCGCCCAGGCGTGGAACGCCAAGGGGCTGGCGGTTGGCCAAGGGACCCGGTGTTACCCACTTGCCCGAAAAACGCCGAAGGGGCCGGAGCCGCGCGGGAGAAACCCGAGCGACTCCGACCCCTTCAGCGTGTCGGGGAGACAGGATTCGAACCTGCGACCCCTTGGTCCCGAACCAAGTGCTCTACCAGGCTGAGCCACTCCCCGAGGCCGACACCCCTCTTTCGAGGGAGGCACTCCGTAACGGATTTGCCCCCGCAGGGTCAACCTTCGATGAGGTCAGGGATGACCGCGCATGGAGCGACCCCCACACCCGAGGTGACCCATGCCCCCCAGGCCCAACCCCGCGCGACCTCTGGAGGTAAGCACCGGTGTGGATCTTGCGATCCATCCTTGACGCGAGAGTCCAATGTCCGAGAAGCCCACCATCCTGATCGCCGATGACGAGCCCGGCGTCGTGGCCGCCCTGGCCCGCGAGGCCCGGCGCGCAGGCCTGTCCTACATCACCGACACCACCTCCCAGCAGGTCCTCGAGCTCGCCGCGAGGCACCAGCCCGCGGTCATCATCCTCGACCTGAAGCAGCACGTGGACGGCCGTGACCTCCTGGCGGCCCTGAAGAGGGACCCCCGCACCCGGGACATCAAGGTGCTGGTGCTCTCGGCGATCGAGGACCAGTTCACCCGCCACGTCTGTCTGGAGCTGGGCGCGGACGACTACGACGTGAAGCCGTTCGATCCGTCCTTCATGTCCAAGGTGGCCCGCCTGGCCGGGGCCGGCGAGCGTCACTGAATCGGGGGCCCCCGACCCCTTCTCCGGCAGCCCGTTGGGGTAGCGTCCTTTCCGGTGAGCCCGGACAATGACAGTCCGCAGGACCTGGCCGGCAGGGTCTCCAAGCTTACCTCCATCCTCGACGTGGCCAAGGCCATGGCCGCGGCACGGGACCTGGATCTCCTCCTCCCGCTCATCATCTACGAGGCGGCAAAGGTGGTGGACGCCGACCGCTGCACCCTCTTCATCCTCGACCGCGAGCGCGCCGAGCTGTGGAGCAAGGTGGCCCAGGGGGCGTCGCACGAGATCCGGGTCAAGCTGGGCAAGGGCATCGCGGGCTCGGTGGCCGAGACGGGGCAGGTGATCAACATCACCGACGCCTACGCCGACGCTCGGTTCAACCGGGACATCGACGCCGCCACCGGCTACCGCACCCGCACCATCCTCTGCGTCCCGATGCGCGATGCGCAGGGCGAGGTCACCGGCGTCCTCCAGGCGCTCAACAAGCACTTCGGTGTGTTCACCGACGAGGACGCGGAGCTGCTGCTCGCCCTCGGCGGCCAGGCGGCGGGAGCGATCGAGAACGCCCTCCTCCATGACGAGATCAACCGGCTCTTCGAGGGGTTCGTCTCCGCCTCGGTGGTGGCCATCGAGTCGCGGGATCCGACCACCGCCGGCCACTCCGGTCGGGTGGCCGCGCTCACCGTGGGCCTGGCCGGAGCGCTCGAGCACCAGGCCACCGGGCCCTATGCCCGCGTCTGCTTCGGCATCCAGGACGTGCAGGAGATGCGCTACGCGTCGCTCCTCCACGACTTCGGGAAGGTCGGCGTCCGGGAGCACGTCCTGGTCAAGGCCGAGAAGCTCTACCCCCAGGAGCTCGACGCCCTGCGAGCCCGCTTCGCCCTGGCCCGCAAGGACCGGCAGCTCAGAAGCGCAGAGCGTCGCCTCGAGGCCGCCCGGGAGGGAAAGCTGCTCGCCGCGCTGGAGCGTGAGGAGATGGAGCGGCTCACCACCGAGCTGCGCGAGCTGGACGAGACGCTGGAATTCGTCCTCGCCTGCAATCGCCCGACCGTTCTCCCCTCGGGAGGGTTCGAGCGCCTCGTCGACCTGGGCCGGAAGAGCTTTCGCGACGAGCGCGAGGGCGAGCATCCGCTGCTCCTTCCCCGCGAGGTGGATCGGCTGAGCATTCCCCGCGGCTCGCTGTCCTCCGAGGAGCGGCTGGAGATCGAGAGCCACGTCAGCCACACCTTTCGCTTCCTCTCCCAGATTCCGTGGACCCGGACGCTGAAGCGAGTGCCGGAGATCGCCTACGCCCACCACGAGCGGCTGAACGGAAGCGGCTACCCGCGGAAGATCCCCTCCGAGACCATCCCCGTGCAGTCGAAGATGATGGCCATCTCGGACGTGTACGACGCGCTCACGGCGGCCGACCGCCCGTACAAGAAGGCCGTGCCCCATCCCGCCGCGCTGGACATCCTGCACCAGGAGGCGAGGAGCGGGATGCTCGATGGCGAGCTCCTCCGCATCTTCGTCGAGGCCGAGGTGCCCCGCCGCGCGCTGCGTCCGCCCGTCCTCTGACGGATTGCAGCTTCCCCGGCGGCCCGCACGGGACGCTAGGCTCGGTCGGACCGATGCCCGTCCACACCCGCCGCGCCCGCCTCGCTGCTCGCGCCCCGTGGTTGCTCCTGCTCGCCGGTTGCGCCACCACCGCCGCGCCGCCGCTTCCCTCCAGCCCCGACACCATCGCCCCCGGAGCCTCCGCCGCCGTGGAGCGCATCCGTCCCGAGGCGATCTCGGCGCACATCCGCTTTCTCGCCGACGATCTCCTCGAGGGGAGAGCACCGGGTGAGCGCGGCTTCGACCTCGCCGCCGCCTACGTGGCCAGCCAGCTGCAGGGGATGGGGCTCGAGCCGGCCGGGGAGAAGGGGAGCTGGTTTCAGCCGATGACCCTCCGGGGCGGGAAGACGCGCGAGGCGCGCCTCGAGGTGGGCACCCCGGCGGGTGGCACCGCACCCCTCGTGCTGGAGCGCGACTTCATCGCCCGGGCTCCGCTCGGAAACGGGCTGGCCGACCTGACCGCCGCGGTGGTCTACGTCGGCCACGGAATCGTGGCCCCCGAGTACCAGTGGGACGATCTCTCCGGCGTCGACCTCAAGGGCAAGTGGGCGATGGTCCTCGTCGGCGCCCCGCTCGGAATCAGCCCCGACTTCTTCCCGCCGATTCCCAGCGCGGTGTACGGCTCGGCGCGCTCCAAGCTGGAGCGCCTCCTCGCCCGCGGCGCAGCGGGCGTCCTCTGGGTGCAGACTCCGGCCCGGGAGAAGATCGCGCCCTTCACCCAGGTCGTCTCCCACGCCCAGCGCGGCTGGATGACCCTCGTCGAGAACGGCGTCCTGCCTGCCCGCGATCAGGTCCCACAGGTCGCGCTGTCCATGCCCGGCGCGGACGCGCTGCTCGCGGCCGCGGGGCGTCCCGAGCGCGTGTCCACGCTCTTCGCCGCCGCCGAGCGCCGGCAGCGGGCGCCCTTCGACCTCGGCACGCGGGTCCGCGTGCGGGTGGAGGCTGCACTGCGCACGGTGCGCACCGCCAACGTGCTCGGGCTGCTGCGGGCCACCCCCGGCTCTCCGGCAGCGGGTGAGGCAGTGGTCTACACCGCGCACCTGGACCACCTCGGGATCGGCAGGCCGGAGGCGGGCGACCCCATCTACAACGGCGCCTCGGACAACGCCGCCGGGGTGGCCAACGTCCTGGAGACCGCACGCGCCTTCACCCGTCTTCCGCAGCGACCACGGCGCGCGGTGCTCTTCGCCCTGGTCACCGGCGAGGAGGAAGGGCTGCTCGGCTCGGAGTGGCTGGTGGCGCGGCCACCGGTACCGCGCGAGGCGCTGGCCGCCAACGTGAACTGCGACTCGGGCCTGCCGGTGTTCCAGTTCGAGGAAGTGTTCGCGCTCGGCGCCGACCAGAGCACGCTCCAGCAGGACGCGGAGCGAGCCGCCGCGGCGCTCGGATTGACCCTGGGGCCCGACCCCGATCCGAAGCAGGCCTCGGCCGTGCGGAGTGACCAGTACAGCTTCCTGCGCGCCGGCATCCCCGCCGCCGCGACCAAGGTGGGGCTGCGGGGCGCGACCGAGGAGCAGCGCGCAGCCGCCGCCGCGTACCAGAAGACGCACTACCACCGGGCGGCGGACCACTGGGAGGCCGACCGCGATCACGGCCCCGCCGCCGTGCTGGCACGGTTCCAGTTCCTGCTCGGGCTCTCGGCGGCGCAGCGCGCCGAGCGCCCGCGGCTGCTTCCGGGGAGCTTCTTCCAGCCCCGACCCGGCAGCTGACTGCAAACGACCGAGCGTCCCCGGACCGGTCCGTGCTTGTCTCCCCGGCTTCCATGCGCGCCCCCCTCCTCCTCGCCTGCCTGACCCTGGCCTGCGCCACCTCCGCGCCGAGGCCCGACCCCAATGCCGTGGACGCGAACGGCTTCACCGCTTCCGCGAAGTCCGCGGCTGCCGGCATCCGGGGAGAGGCCATCGCCAGCCACATCCGCTTCCTCGCCGACGATCTGCTCGGCGGACGCGATCCGGGCACCCACGGCTACGACGTGGCCGCCCGCTACGTCGCGAGCCAGCTGCAGGCGCTGGGCGCCCGGCCAGCGGGAGAGGGGGGAACCTACTTCCAGAAGGTCCCCTTCGTCCGTGCGACCCCGGTCTCGGCGTCGCTGGAGTTCAGCGGAGGGTCCGGAGGTCCCCTGTCCTTCGCCCAGGGCGAGGAGATGTTCCTCATCACCGACACGGACAAGGGGACGACCGACGTCACTGGCGAGGTGGTCTTCGCCGGGTACGCGCTCTCGGTGCCCGAGTACAGGTACGACGACTTCGCCAACGTGGAGGTGCGGGACAAGGTCGTCCTGGCCCTTGCCGGCGCGCCCCGCTCGGACCGGCCCGACTTCTTTCCCAGCCTCGCCTCGGCCGTCCATGGCCAGAGCGAGCGGGTGGCGAGGGAGCTCATGCGGCGAGGGGCCCGCGCCGTGATCTTCGTCTGGCCACCCTCCAAGGAGGCCCTCACCCCATTCAAGATCCTGGCCGGGCACTTCGCGTTCGAGGCGATGCGACTGGAGGACGAACCGCCCTTCCTCCCCGGCGGGTTGATGAGCGTGACCGCGTTCGAGCGCGTCCTCAAGAAGGCCGGGCGTACCGACACCGTCGCGGAGCTCGTGGAGGCGTCGGCGCAAGGGAAGCCGCGGGGCTTCTCTCTCGGCCTGCGCGCGCGGGTCCGGCGAGAGAGCAAGATCCGGCGCATCACCTCGGACAACGTGATCGGGCTGCTGCCCGGTGACCCGGCCTCGCCCACCGCGAAGGAGATGGTGATGTACGGCGCCCACCTGGACCACATGGGCATCGGCAAGCCGGTCGACGGCGACAACATCTACAACGGCGCGTCCGACGACGCGGCCGGGGTGGCCAGCCTCCTGGAGACCGCGCGGGCCTTCACCCGGCTGGAGACGCCTCCGCGGCGAGGCATCCTGTTCCTCTTCGTCACCGCCGAGGAACGCGGCCTGCTCGGCTCGGAGTGGTTCGCGCGGCACCCGACCGTGCCGCTCCGGGACGTCGTCGCCGACATCGACGTGGACGGCGCGTACCCGATCAACCCGCTGAAGGACGTGGTGGCGCTCGGCACCGACGAGAGCTCACTGGGCGGCGACGTGGGGCGCGCCGCGGCGGCGCTCGGGCTCCAGGTCTCCCCGGATCCCGAGCCGGAGGAGGCCTACTTCGTCCGCTCGGACAACTTCAACTTCGTGAAGAAGGGCATCCCCGCAGCGCAGACCTTCAACGGCGTGGCCGGGCTCACGCCGGAGCAGCTGAAGGCCTACCGGGAGTTCTGGCGGAAGCGCTATCACCAGCCACAGGACAACTTCGAGCCGGACCGCGACTGGGAGCCGTTCGCGCAGCTGACCCGCTTCAATTTCCTGCTCGGTTTCTCCATCGCCCAGGCACCGTCGCGACCCACCTGGAACCAGGGCAGCTGGTTCCGGCGGTTCCCCGAGCCGAAGCGGGCCGGGGAACCGGACTGACAGCCCGAAACCAGCTGCTGGTCTCCGCCGTGAGCGAGCACGACGCCCCACGCAGCACCGAATCGAGCGGCGGAGTCGCCGCGTCTCCCGGGCAGCCGCGCTCGACCGGGGCGCGAGACATCGCGGCTCACCGGGCCGCGTCGGGCACGGGATGGAGCAGGGGGCGCCCCGGGCGGGCCTCGGTCCGGACTCCGTCGACGAGCACCGGCTGCCCGTTGACCAGGACCGTCTCGATGCCCTCGGGAAAGCGCTTCGGGTTGGCGTAGGTCGCGACGTCCTTCACCTTGGCCGGGTCGAAGATCACCACGTCGGCCATCATCCCGGGCCGGAGCAGGCCGCGGTCGGTCAACCCCAGCCGCCGGGCGGCGCCGCTGGTGACCTTGCGCACCGCCTCCTCGAGGGTGAAGAGCTTCTCCTCCCGGGCGTAGGTCCCGAGCAGCCGGGCCATCGACCCGAACGCGCGGGGATGCGTGCTCTCGGGGCCGAGCGGCCCGTCCGGCGCGTCGGCGCTCGCGTCCACTCCGATGGAAACCCAGGGCTGGCGGAGCGCCTCGCGCAGGTCGAACTCGCTGGCGACGAACCGGAGGGCGGAGGTGCTGGCCGAGTCCATCAGGACGAGGTCGACCAGCGCCGCCGCCGGCGAGGTGGCCCGCTCCTTCGCCACCTCGGTGAGGGTTTTCCCCTCGTACCGCTTCGCGTCCGGGGAGAGCGCGAAGAGCACCACGATCCGATCGGGCTCCGCTCCGTCCTTCCAGCTTGCGGTGATCTCCGTCTCCACCCGGGCTCGCTGGGAGCGGTCCGCGAGCAGCGCGAGCATCTGCTGGTCCCCACCTGTCTGTGCCCATCCGGGGACGTCGGCGTGGAGCATGTTCGCGCCGGCGAGGTAGGGGTACACGTTGGCGGTGACGTCCTGGCCCTGAGCGCGAGCTGCCCCGATGCGCTGCAGCAGCTCGGGCATCCGGCCCCAGTTTCGGGTTCCCCTCACCTTGAGGTGCCAGATCTCCACCGGGACCCCCGCCTCGCGCCCGATGGTCAAGGCCTCGTCCACCGCGTCCAGGACCTCATCTGCCTCGCTGCGCAGGTGGGTGGCGTAGAAGCCGCCATACTTGGCCGCCGAGCGCGCCAGGAGCATCAGCTCCTCGGTGCTCTGGTAGCTCGCCGGCGGGTACTCGAGAGACGCCGCCACGCCGAAGGCGCCCTGCCGCATCGCCTTCTGGACCTCGATCTGCATCCGCAGACGCTGCTCGGGAGTCGGGTCACCGGTCCCGCGGCCCATGACCGCCGCCCGGACCTGGGCAGAGGAGACCATCGTCCCCACGTTGATCGCGGGGCGTGCCGCCCGGAGCACCTTCCAGTAGCCGTCCAGGTCACGCCAGGTGATCTTCACCTGGTGCTGCTTCAACCAGCCCATCACCCCGCCGAGGATCTCCCCGTTCACCGGAGCGACGCTCCCCAGCTCTCCGGTGAGCTCGGTGGTGATGCCCTGCCGGATCTTCGACTCGGCGCGCGGATCCACGAGGAGGTAGAGCTCGCTCTGGCCGAGGAGGTCGATGAATCCCGGCGCGACCACGCGATCTCGCGCATCGAGGCGGAGCTTCGCCGGGACGTCGCGCAGGTCGCCCATGCGGACGATGCGATCTCCCTGGATGCCCAGGTCGGCGCGGAACCACGGGCTTCCCGAGCCGTCCACCACCCGGCCGCGCTCGATGATCAGGTCCAGCTTCTGGGGCGCGGCGGCCAGCAAGAGCGCAGCCAGCTGCAGGGCGAGCATGGAACGCGGATTCTGGCACGCCGCCCTGCATGGGTGTGAGAGCACGGTGTGCGATGCGCACGCTCCTCGTGCTCCTGCCGGCGCTGCTGGGAGTGGACGGCGGCGAGCCTGGCCGACCACCACCCGGCACCTGCGGTCCCGGAGCACGCCGGGCTGGTTCACTTCGAGCGCCGAGGCCATCGGCGGGTGTACCGTGTGGAGCATGCCCGGCAAGAGCTCCTGAGCGAGTGGCAGTCCTGGTTCGACCGCCCGGCAGCGGCTCCGGCGGCGCTTCGTCGAGCATGGGGACGATGAGGGAGGACGATTGATGGCTCGATCGAGCCCGCTGAACGAGATGCGCCGCATCTGCCTCGGCCTGCCCGAGGCGACCGAGACCATGACCTGGGGGCAACCGCACTTCCGGGTGCGGGGGAAGATCTTCGCCGGGTTCGGCGATCACGGCGGAACGGAGAGCATCGGCTTCAAGCTCGAGCGCGAGCACGCCGACGCCGCCATCCAGGACCCCCGCTTCACCCGGGCGCCGTACGTGGGCCAGCACGGGTGGATCAGCATGGACGTGAAGGGCGTCCGCGACTGGGGAGAGGTCCGCGCCCTGGTGCTGGAGAGCTACCGGTTGATCGCGCCCAAGGCTCTCTGGGCAATGGCGCAGGGCAAGGCGCCCGCCGGGAAGAAGGCATCGCCCCGGCCGCGGCGGTCCGGGACGGCGCGGCGTCCGAGCCGTTCGGGCGCGATCCGTCGCTGACCCGCACGGCGGTGAGCGGGCGCTCACAGCATTGCCAGGAGCACCACCGTCCCGGGGCCGACCGCCTCGACCGCCCGGCGAACGAATCCCAGCGCCTCGCGCATCCTCTCGCCTTCCCTCCCGCCGATGCTCCCTCCATGGAGCTGGCCGAAGAACGCGGCAAGCTCCTCGGGCGCATGCAGCGCCTCGTCCAGCTCGGCGAGGTGGGAGAGGTGCTCCTCGGAGAGGACGAGAAACCTGCTCCCTCGTGCCGCGCTGATCTCGCGGGCGGTCTCCTCGTGGCTGGACCGGGAGAGAGCGATGCCCCGCCGCTCGAGGTAAAGGAGCACCGCGTCCAGCGTCTCCCCCGAAGGGTCGAGCACCTCCAGGGCACGTCCATGCCGGGCCAGAGCCTCGGGGAAGAGGTCGTCCTTCCACCCCAGCAGGGTGCTCCTTGGCCGGGCAGCGCGGCAAAGCGCAGGAAGCCCCGACACGGGAACCGCGGTGGTGGTGGCGATCGCCGACACGCCGGCAGTGCTCCGCCGGCGGCTCAGGCGATCTCGTGGAGCCGCATGCTGTTGATCTTCCCCGGCTGGCCCACCGGAGCGCCGTAGACGATCACCACCCGGTCCCCGCGGTGGGCGAGGCCGCGGCTCAGGAGCTCCTCCTCCACTCGCCGGATCATCTCCTCGGTGCGGTCCACCGGCTCGAGAACCCGCGGCACCACACCCCAGAGGAGCGAGAGCTTCCGCCGCACCTCCTGGTTCGGGGAAAAGGCGACGATGGGAACCGCCGGCCGGTAGTGACTGAGGAGCCGCGCGGTGTGGCCGGAGAGGGTGAAGGCGGCGATCAACACCGCGCCCGCCGTGCGCGCCGCCTCGCAGGCCACGGCGGAGATGACGTCGGGGAAGGAGGCGGGGAAGGTCAGCCCGCCGATGCGGGCCGGCGACTTGCCATGGGTACGGGCCGCGCTCTCCGCGGCGAGGATGATCCGCTCCATCATCCTCACCGAGTCCACGGGGTAGCTGCCCGATGCCGTCTCCCCCGAGAGCATCAGCGCGTCCGCCCCGTCGTACACGGCGTTCGCAACGTCGGAAGCTTCGGCGCGGGTGGGGCGAGGATGCTCGATCATCGAGTTGAGCATCTGCGTGGCGACGATGACCGGCAGCCCGCGCAGGTTCGCCCGGCGGATGATGTCCTTCTGGATCGCCGGGACCTCCTCGGGCGGAAGCTCCACTCCCAGGTCGCCGCGAGCGACCATCACCCCGTCGCTCTTCTCCAGGATCGCGTCCAGCCGGGCGATGGCCTCGGGCTTCTCCAGCTTGGAGATGATCGGCGCCTGCCGTCCGGCCTCGGCCATCGCGGCGCGAGCCTGATCGAGATCGCTCGGCTGTCGGACGAAGGACAGCGCGATGTAGTCCACCCCGGCCTTGATGGCGTAGACGAGGTCCTCGCGGTCCTTGGGGGTCAACGCCTCCGCCCGGAGCGCAACTCCCGGCAGGTTGATGCCCTTGTTGTTCTTCAGCAGACCGCCGTGGACCACCTCCGTCCGCACCAGCTGCTTCTTGTCGGTCTCCAGCACCCGGAGCTCGAGCAACCCGTCGTCGAGCAGGATGCGGTCGCCGGGGTTCACGTCCGCGGCCAGGAAGGGATAGGTCGTGGAGACGATCTCCTGGGTCCCCGGCACCGTCTCGTCGGTGGTGATGGAGAAGGGGGTACCCGGGACGAGCTCCACCCTCCCCTCCACCAGCTTCCCGGTGCGGATCTTGGGGCCCTGCAGGTCGCCCAGCACGCCCACGGCCTTGCGCACCTTGAGGGAGGCGGTCCGGAGCATGGACAGCGTCTGCGCGTGCTGCGCGTGGCTCCCGTGACTGAAGTTCAGCCGGGCGACGTCCATCCCGGCGTCCAGCAGCTCCTCGAGGACCTCGGGCTTCAGTGAAGCGGGGCCGAGAGTACAGACGATCTTGGCGCGTCTCATGGTGTGCTAGCGCTGGAGGAGAGCGCGGAGGTTCTCGCGCTCCCAGGCGATGGCCGCCTGGTAGAGCGGGAAGGCGCGCTCGCGGTCGCGGAAGGCCCGGGGGTGATGAACGCGCCGCCCCGGCCCGTTCGAGCTGGGGAAGAGCTGGTGAAGCATCTCGTGGAAGACGATGAACTCCACGAAGAAGCGGGGGACCTCGGGATGGTCCAGCGCGGGGTGAATGCGGATCTCCCGGGTCTGGTGGTCGTAGACGCCGAGACGGATCGACTTGCGGCGCCTCCGTCCCGGCGCGCGGCCCCACCCGATGCTCGCCCGCACCCCGCCCTGGAAGAAACGGTCGTTCAGGAGGTTCCGGATCTCCTCGAGGTGGAAGAAGCGGCCCTCGGGCGAAAAGCGCTCGTCGGAATCGTCGCGCTCCTGACGGATGCGCGGCTGCTCCCGCTTGATGAACTCGTCCAGCACCCGGCCGGCCTGGGGGCGGCCCCGGCCGGCGTAGTCCGCCACCGCCTGGACCACCGGACCGGGCGCGTCGAGGAACATGTGGTGCAGCCGCAACCGGAGTGCCGAGGGGGCACGGCGGAAGCTGATCATCGTGCTCCGGTTGTCGGTCACCGAGAGCCGGACCGGCATTCCGAGATCACGGGCGAGGTCCTGGGCCAGCGAGGCTGCCTTGTGGACCGCGACCTCCCGTGCCGGGACCAGCGCGCGGGCGCGCAGCTGGGGATCGAAGAGCAAGAGCTGACGAGGAGACGAATCGCTCACGGCCGAGGAAAAGCAGTCTACCGCAGCCGGGCCCGGGGCAAGCGTACGGACCGAGCGCGGTCCGCCGCATCGGGGACGGAGCGACCTTCGCGCGACTTGACGAAGCCGACGGGCTGCGGGTGGGCCTGCACCTCGGCCCGCAAGCGATCGATCAGCGCAGTCAAGCCCTCGCGGTCGATCGTGAAGCCACGGAGGAGCGCTCCCCGGCTCCGGGCCTCCTCGGCCGCGAGGCAGCGTGGCTCGCCACTCTGCGCCGCGAGCTCCACCGAGCCCGAGCGCTCCACGGCGAGTGTCCAGCCGTGCTCGCCGGGCTCGAAGGGGTACAGCAGGCAGGCGGTGGGCCGAGTCGCGGGCGAGAGCGCGCACCCGTCCTTCCCCAGGAAGACGCAGGCTCCACGCTCGGCCCGCAGGCCCCAGCGCACGGTGGTGGCCCGGAAGTAGCCCCGGTAGCCGGGTCGCCGGGCCTCGTAGGCGAGCGCCTCCTCCGCCTCGAGCGGCTCGTGCTCGAGGAAGCGCTTCCACCGCCAGCCGGTGACGGTCTGGATCCGCTCCACGTCGGTGGCGGTCAAGGTGGCCAGCCGCTCTCCGGGGCCGGGCTGACAGCAGGAGCGGCCCAGCGCCTCGGCACAGCGCGCGCATGGCGAGCGGTCCTTGCCAGCGGTCATCGAGAGAGCAAGGTTAGCGCCGTGCGTTCGCAGGTGACACTCAGGACCGCGTTCACCGTCTGCTTCGCGGTGCTGGCCACGGCGGCGGTGGTGGTCTTCGTCTTCGAGACCCGCGTGGCGCTCACCCTCACCATCGGGGCGATGATGCTGGCCATCGCCCTGGATCACGTGGTGCGGCGGATGGAAGCACGCGGGCTCCGCCGGGGCTGGGCCATCGCCCTCACCACCCTGGCGGTGCTGCTCCTCCTGACCGGGGTGATGCTGATCGTCGTGCCGGCAGCCGTGGGCCAGCTCCGGGAGTTCATCGCCTCGACCCCGCGCATCCTCGAGTCGCTGCGGCATTCGCCGTGGTTCGAGTCCTGGAACCAGCGGCTCGGGTTGGAGGAGCGGCTGAAGGACGCGCTCTCCGGCGCGCTCGGGCTCGCCCAGAGCGCGGTGAACCCCATCCTCGCCGCGGTCACCTCGGCGCTGAGCGCCGTCGCCGGGTTCCTGACCGTCCTGGCCCTGACGGTGTTCATGCTGGTGTTCGGCGGGGGAATGGTGCAGCGGCTGCTGGCGCTGGCGCGCCCCGTCGACCGGCCACGCTGGGAGGACGTGCTCGGCAAGTCCTACCGTGCGGTGGGCGGCTACCTGGGCGGGATCCTCTTCATCTGCTCGATCAACGCGACCTTGACCACCGCCGTGCTGGCGATGATTGGCACGCCCTACTTCCTCCCCCTCGGTCTGCTCAGCGGATTCTCCAGCCTTGTTCCCTACGCCGGACCCATCCTCACCGGAGGGTTGATCACGCTGGTCACGCTGATCACCGGCGGAGCGGTCAAGGGGCTGATCACCCTCGGGTACTTCCTCCTCTACGGACAGCTGGAGGGGAACGTGCTCGGTCCCTTCGTCTTCCGCCGGACGGTGCACCTCGATCCACTGGTCACGCTGCTGGCGATCCTGTTCCTCGCCGAATTGCTGGGGATCGCCGGAGCAGTGGTGGCGGTGCCCGCCGTCGCGCTGGCACAGATCATCCTCCGGGAGCTGCTGGCCGCCCGGCGCGCTCGCCTGTCGGCCGAGACCGGTCCGCCGCAGGCCCCGGCGACGCCGGCGGCGTCCGTTTCGCCCCGGTCTCCGGCGCTCGGCGAGCGACGGTAGCTCGCCCGTCACTCCGGATTCACGTCGAGCTGTCCTCGCGCGAGCGGAGGAGCCGCTCCAGGCGCCGCGGCTCCACTCGCACCCCCAGCACCTTCTCGCCGGTGTAGGTCACCTGTCCCGGCGCGCCACCCTTCACCCGCTTCACCAGCCGGGCCCGCGTCCAGGCCACCTCGCCTCGAGTCTCACCCGCCAGCCGCGAGAAGTGCAGCGCGAGGTGCGCGGCGTCGAGCAACGTCTCCTGCCCGATCTCCTCTCCCCGGTCGAGCGGCACCAGCACGTGCGCACCCGGCACTCCCCGTGCGTGCATCCAGAGGTGGTGCGGACGCGCCACCTGGAAGGTGAGTGCCGCGTTGTCCTCGCCGGCCCGGCCCACCCAGATCGGCTGGCCGTCCGAGGCGCGGAAGACGCGGTAGGGCCGGTGGGTGGGCGGGGTCCGCTTCCGTGGCGAGGGCGTGGGAGCGGGACCGGCCGGAGCGGCGAGCTCCACCTCGGTGCTCGCCTCGGCCTCGGCGAGCGCGCGCTCGCCCTCGGCGATCTCGCGGTCCAGCGTCGCCAGGCGTTGCCGGGCCATCGCGCTCCCCCGCAGCAGGCGGCGGTACTGGTGGAAGTGTCGCTCCACCTGCGCCCGGGGCGTGAGTGTCGGCTGCAGCGGGACCTCGACCTCCCGCGGACCCTCGGCCGTCCACTCGGTCAGCCTGACCGACGGCGCGCCGCGTGGAACGCGATCCAGGGCGCGGGAGAGGAGCTCACCCCAGCGCCGGTGCTCCTCGGCGACGACGCCGCGGCCGGCCTCCGCCTCGACCTTCGCCCGGGTGCGCCGCAGGCGCTGGAGGCTGGAGCGAAGCGGCTGGATGCGAGCACGCTGAAGCCCCTCACGCCGGACCACCGCCTCGCGGGCCGCCACCAGCGCCTCGGCGGCGCGACCGGCGTCGAGCCCCCCGGCCTCGCCGAGCCGCGAGGCTGGACCACCGCCCTCGATCGGTCGCGCCGGGGTGGGAGGCCGTGGCGGTCCTTCCGAGGCAGCCATCGGCGCGTCGCCGTCGCCGAGCAGGAGCAGGACCCCCGGTGACCCGAGCTCCGCCACCAGGACGCGAGAGGTACCTCCCTTCTCGAAGGTCAAGCGGACCTGAGCCGGCCCGGTGCAGCGGATGGCTAACAGTCTGCGGCCGGTCAGCTCCTTCCGGACTCGCAGTAACAGCGGCGAGGCACCAGCCTCCGAGGAGAGCGACCGTGCCTCGATGACCGAGAGCCTCCCCAGCCCCGATTCGACGCTCAGGAGCAGGCGCACCGTGCGACCCGGCTGCCTCAGCTCGAGCTCCAGCCGCCCGGGCGAGGGCGCACGAATCTTCTGGACCACCGCCCCGCTCAGCTCGGGCTCGAGCGCCCGGGCCACGTCTCGCAGCTCGCTCGGTCTCAGCGACACGGCAGGGTCCCGGCTCTCCAAAAAGCGAAACGGCCCGGCGATTCGCCGAGCCGTCCGTTCTCCCGGAGGAGAGTGAACTCTATCGCCTCTTCGAGGTCTTCCGCTTCGCCTTCCGCGCAGCCGGCCTCTTCTTCGCGGTCTTCCTCTTCTTCTTCGGCGCCATCAGTGCATCCCTCCGGGGTGAGTGTTCGTCACTCGGGCCGAGTGAGTGGGACGAATGGTAGTGACGTGAGCGCCCTCGTGTCAACGAATCGGCCGGGGCGTCCGATCACACGACGACGCACGCACGCTAGGGTCCTGCTCCCACGCTGCCGATGAACGCGTCCCCGCCTCGCTTTCCTCCCGACTTCGTCTTCGGCGTCGCGACCGCCGCCTACCAGGTCGAGGGCCACATCGAGAACGACTGGAGCGACTGGGAGCGCGCGGGACGGGTGAAGCACGTCGCCGGAGCGGGCGTGGATCACTGGAACCGCTGGCACGAGGACTACCGGCTGACGCGTGACCTCGGCGCGACCGCCTTCCGGATGAGCCTGGAGTGGGCACGGATCGAGCCACAGCGGGGCCGCTTCGACGAGGCCGCGCTCGATGGCTACCGCCGACGGCTGGTGGCGATGACCGAGGTGGGCCTCCGGCCGGTGGTGACGCTCCACCACTTCACCCATCCCAGCTGGTTTCACCGCGAGACGCCCTGGCACCGTCCGGAGAGCGTGATCGCGTTCCGTCGCTATGCGCGGGCCTGCGCCGAGGTCCTCCGGGGAATCGACGCGGTGGTGCTGACCTTCAACGAGCCGATGGTGCTGCTGCTCGGCGGCTACGTTCAGGGCGTCATCCCGCCCGGCATCGCCGATCCGCGACTGGCCATGCCCGCGCTGGGCAACATCGGGCGGGCACACGCGGCCGCGCGCGAGCAGCTGCTCACGCATGCGGGGAAGCTTCCCGTCGGGACCAGCCAGAACATGCTGGCCTTCTCCGCCGATCGCGTCTGGAACCCGATGGACCATGCGCTGGTGCGGCTCGCCGACGAGGCCTACAACCACAACTTTCTCGAGGCCCTGGTCACCGGTGAGCTGCGGATGTTCATGCCCGGGCTCTTCAACACGCGGCAGACGCTGGACGGCGCTCGGGACAGCCTCGACTTCGTGGGGGTGAACTACTACACGCGCGCGCACCTTCGCTTCGTCCCCAGGCAGCCGTACCTCGAGTTCAACTACCGGGATCCGCTGGGCCGCGGTCTCACCGACATCGGCTGGGAGATGTACCCGGAGGGCTTCACCCAGGTGCTCCTCTCCACCCGCCGCTACGGGCTGCCGGTGTGGGTGACGGAGAACGGCATCGATGATCGGCTCGGCACTCGCCGCAACGAGTTTCTCTGGCGGCACTGGAGCTCGGTGCTCCAGGCGCGAGCAGCGGGCATCGACGTGCGCGGCTATCTCTACTGGTCGCTGCTGGACAACTTCGAGTGGCTCGAGGGCTGGGGGCCCCGGTTCGGGCTGTACCACGTGGACTTCGCGACCCTGGAGCGCCGTCCGACCCCGGCCTGCGACTATTTCCGGTCGGTCGCGCTGGGCCGGGAGCTGCGGCCACCGCGGGAAGCCGCTCCACCGCTCCCCGTGCCTTCTCCGGTGGCCGCCACCGCCGGGGGCTAGAGCGTCGCCCGCACCCAGCGCGCTTCCTGGGAGAGGCCCCCGTAACCGTACGCGTCTCCGGTCGCCTCGTGCACGTGGACGTACGACTCGGGGTGGACTGGACCGAGCAGCGCCTCCATCCCCTGGAAGATCTCGCGGAGGTAAGCGGCCTTCTCCTCCTTGAGGTTCGTCCCCAGCGTCACCCGCACCTCGACGAAGAAGGTGGCCTTCCGGTGCTCGGTCAGGGGCTTTCCGCCGATGAACCAGTCACTCGGCGGGACCGGCTCCAGGGCGATCGCGGTGACTTCGGGCTTCTTGCGAAGAGCCCGGGCGGTGGTGTCGGTGATGAAGGTCGCGATGGCCTGGCGGAGGTCCTTCTCGACGGGGGTGGAGTAACGGACGTGGATGAATGGCATGACGGACTCCTGTTCAGCGGGCCCGCCGGCACTGGCGTGGCCACGGCCAATCTCGTAGCCTCCGGGCGCGGTTTAGAAAATCTAGAAATTCTCGACTGAAGCTTGATTATTCCTCAACTGCTCCCGTTCCGGCCGTGCCCGAGACCCTCGACCTGGAGCTGATCCGGACGCTCTCCCTGGTTCAGGAGACCGGGACGCTCTCCCGTGCCGCGCGCCGGGTCGCCCGCACCGTCTCCGCGGTCAGCCTCCAGCTGAAGCGACTCGAGGCACAGTGCGGCCGCCCCCTGTTCCGGAGATCGGGCCGGCGACTCGCCCTCAACCCCGACGGCGAGCGGGTGCTGGCCATGGGCCGGAGGATGCTCTCCCTCAACGACCAGCTGCTCGAAGGGTTGCACGAGGAGGCGGCCGGCACTGTTCGCCTCGGGCTTCCGCAGGACGTGGCCGAGCGCTGGCTGCCCACCGCCCTCGCCCGGTTCGGCCGGGCGCGGCCGAGGGTTCAGCTCGAGGTCCGGGTGGAGAGGAACCTCGTCCTCCAGGAGCTCCTCGCCGGGGGCGGCCTCGACCTCGCGGTGACCTTCGACCCCGAGCCGGGGCGCCCGGATCCGGAGGAGGTGTACTTGCCGGTTCGCTGGCTCGCGGCTCGGGAGTTCCGCTGGGCGCCGGGAGCACCCTTGCCGCTCGTCCTCTTCGAGCCTCCGTGCACCTTCCGCCGCCTCGCGCTCGAGGCGCTGGACCGCACCGGGATTCCCTGGCGAGTGGTGTTCTCCAGCCCCAGCCTGTCGGGCCTGTGGGCCGCGGTCTCCGCAGGCCTGGGGGTCACGGTCCGGACCGAGCTCGCCGCTCCATCCGGCGTGCGCCGGCTGACCGATCGACGCCTCCCCCCGCTGCCGACCATGGCCTTCCGGGTGGAAGGCGCCGGCGACGTGGGCTCCGGAGCCGTCGCCGAGCTCCGCGCGGTGCTGGTCGAGACGCTCCGGCAAGCTGCCACTGCCTCTCTTCCCCGAGGCCGGATCGCCCGTCGTCGATGAGCGCGACGAGCTCGCCGCCGCCGTGCGGCCGACGGCGCCACAGGGCGAGCCGACTCTCTCCGCACTCCATGCCGATGCGCTCCACCGTCCCGGAGGGTGGCTCCCCCCGGCGCCCGAGCCCGCGGGGGGCTCCGCTCAGCCGAGCGCGGCCCGGTAGTCGACGTCCTGCTCCTCGGTGGAGGCGATGTCCGTCTCCGCCTGCTGGAAGAAGCGGCGAACGGTGAGCTCGACCTGCTCGGGCTGCACCAGCTGGTTCACCTCGGCACGGAAGGCCGCCGCGCCTCGGAGCCCATGCGCATACCAGGCGAGGTGCTTGCGGAAGCTGCGAACGGCGGCCAGCGGCTCGCCCACGAAGGTCAGGTGTGCCCGGAAGTGATCCAGCACCACGTGACACCGTTCGTCCGCGTCCGGCGCCGGCCCTCCCTCGAGCTGGCGGAAGATCCAGGGGTTCCCCAGCGCTCCGCGGCCGATCATCACCAGGTCACAGCCGGTGGTCTCCAGCATCCGCCTCGCATCGGCCGGGGTCTTCACGTCGCCGTTCCCCACGAGGGTCATGGTCCGGACGTGGCGGCGCAGGTCGGCGATCACCGACCAGTCAGCCTCGCCCGCATAGCCCTGGGCCCGGGTCCGGGGATGCACCGCGAGCCCCACGCACCCGGCGTCCTCCAGGGCCGCGGCCATCTCCAGATAGTTCCGGTGCTGCGCGTCCCAGCCGCTGCGGATCTTCGCCGTGACCGGTAGACCGGTGGCCTCGCGGATGGCACGCACGACGGCCGCTGCCCGGGGGGGATCGCAGAGCAGCGCCGACCCGGCACCGCCCTTGGTGACCTTCTTCACCGGGCAGCCCATGTTGACGTCGATGATCTGCGCACCCCACTGCTTCCCCACCAGGGAGGCCTGGGCCATCACCTCGGGCTCTCCGCCGAAGATCTGCAGGGAATACGGTCGCTCCACCTCGGCATCGTGACGGAGGTAGCGCACGGTCCGGGCGTTGGCGCGCATCAGGCCCTGCGCGCTGACCAGCTCGGTGGGGCAGAGCGCCGCACCCATCCGGAAGGCGAGCACGCGGAACGGCTGCTCGCTCACCCCAGCCATGGGGGCGAGCACCCAGGGGTTTCTCAGGGCGTGAGGTCCGAGGCGGGTCATCGCGCAACGTACGGCGAATAGCACGGAGAGGTTCCTGCGCGCAGTCCATGCCCACAGGTGTTAGGTCTCGCTGGAACGTGCTGCGCTTCCGACTCGGCTCCATCGCGGTGCTGGTGCACCCGGCGCATTTCCTCTTCGCCCTGGCGCTGGGGCTTTCCTACGCCTCGGACCATCCGCCGGGAGTTCCCCCGGCAGCGGTGGTCGGGGTCTGGCTGGTCCTGGTCTTCGTCTCGGTGCTGTTCCACGAGCTCGGGCACGCCCTGGCCTTCCGGGTCTTCGGATACACCTCGACCATCCAGCTGGTGCTGTTCGGCGGGGTGACCACTCCGGACACCGACCGCCCGCTCTCCTGGGGCAAGGACGTGGTCACCACCCTCGCCGGCCCGGCCTTCGGCGTCTCGCTGGGAGTGGCCTGCCTGTGGCTGGCTGCCCGGGCCGAGACCCCCCTCATGGGTTACGCGCTGAGCATCGGGGCGGTGACCAATCTGGTCTGGGCGGTGTTCAACCTCCTCCCGGTGCTCCCCATGGACGGCGGCCGCGTGAGCCGGGCCATCCTCGGCCGGGTCTTCGGGCGCTCGGGCGTGGTCGCGGCGTACGCGCTGGGCGTGCTGGTCTGCGCGGCGGTCGCCTACTTCCTGTACCGCGGCGGGTACGGGGGACCGGTCACCCTGATCTTCCTCCTCCTGTTCGCTGCGCAGAACTTCCAGGCGCTGAGGGAGTCCTGGCGGTCCGAGCCGGATGCGCCGGTGCCGCCGGAGCTCGCCGAGGCGGAGGCCCTCCTCCAGGCGGGTGAGCTCGACCGCGCCCGGCGTCTTGCCTCGGGGCTGCTCGGCGGCGAGCTGCCGGTGAGCATCCGTTCCCGCATCCATCATCTGCTCGGCTGGGTGGCGCTCAAGGAGGGCGAGGGACGGCGTGCACTGGACGAGTTCAGCCAGGTGCAGGGCCGGCCCATCGAG